>Ga0209422_1000024_pt1 | contig 38993 bp, 29 predicted proteins | sample BlaSpr_A8_OM2_M3_FD_187983 | JGI IMG/M metagenome (GOLD analysis project Ga0209422, IMG submission 187983) | Forest soil microbial communities from Thunder Bay, Ontario, Canada - Black Spruce, Ontario site 2_A8_OM2_M3 (SPAdes) (version 2) | ecosystem: Environmental > Terrestrial > Soil > Boreal... | reverse complement strand
GGCATGTTTAACAAAACCAACCCCAAGCCCTCTTTGGTATGTCTTCTTCGCTACCTCCTCGACGTCCTCCATCATACGATCCAGTTCAGCAGGTTCGCGAAAACAGACGATTCTCACCTGATCACGAAAATCGCTAACAAGTTTTCTGTTCCGTCTCTGAACCCTGCGCGGCAGGGCGCGAACACTATCGGCCTTGCATGTTAAGCTGGTACTGCGATGAATTTGCTGCGGCGGCGAATAATCTCGACTTAGGAACCCAGGTCTGCGGCTCGCTGCCTCATGTAATGGAGAATCAGCTCGCAAGAGATTGAATAGTGCGAGATCAGCTTCCCCATCCTGGAGAGAGGTCGTAATCGTATCCACGACAATTGCACTAACATCAGGCAACAAATCGCCCAACATTCCCTCGTAAATGAAATTAATGATACGGGCCGTCGGTCTAAATAGTGTCTTATAGCCTACCTTGCATTCGAGTTGACGGCGTTCAATTCGTCCAATAAGCATCGCCTCTGGTGATCCATTCCGCTCAACCACGACAATGTAGGGCTGCACAAAGTCGGCGTGTGTGCGAGAGATGGTCAAGTAAAAGTCTATGTCAGCGTTGGGATGATGTTGCCATAAACTCCAGAGAGGCCGGAGTTCTTCGATTTCACTCGAGCAACGGATCACTCGCATAGTAATCTTATGGGTTATTGTATCCTCAGTGTCCGAGAGATCCGGAGATCTCTTCAGGAGGCCTTCGTCGACTTTGATGCCAGCATTCATGCTTCGAACTCCTTCAGTTGCCATTTGATCTCTTTCACTTCGACGCTTATAATCCCCGCGATGGATCAGTCTGGTGATCATGCCAGTGGGTCGGAACTAAGGCGGCTGTTCCAACTTTCCCGGCGATTTGGCGTCTTCAAAACGTTATCAGTTTGCCTGGGTACACTGGACGATCGACACCTGCGATCGTTCGATCGCAGGTATCGAGTCAGAACCAGCGGTCACCTTGAACTCTCCAAGACATCATTCGACTCCTCCAAACTGCGACATGCGACTTCGTATGGTGCCGTCAACGCTTGGGCATTTCGCAACCTACTGAAAGAGCTAAATCTGCCCAAACGACTGCGCTTTGCTGATCTCGGGTGCGGTCTTGGCCGTGCGTGCATTCTCGCTGCTGAGTACGGCTTTGAAAAGGTAACGGGAGTTGAGTTAGCTCATGAACTCTGTGTTGTGGCCCGTGAAAACATGTCGAGGTGCCGTCTCACTCCATCCGCCGTTTCCTCCGTTTCCATAGTTCAAGCCGATGTCCTCGATTACTGCGAACATACCGAAGATGACATATTTTTTATCTATCGCGCGTTTTCCTTGGAGTTCTTTCGCACCGTTCGAAAGAAGTTGGCTGAAATCGCGGCGTACCAAAACAAATCCGTGACGCTCATTTATACAGAGCGACTGAGCTGGCCTCCGAGTCACGAGGTAAGAGAACTTTCAGATGACCACGCATTCCGCAAGATCTACGAAACCAGCATGCTTGGGCAGGCGTTTTATGTGCACCAATGCGGGACACAGTTTTAACCCGCTCCTGCACCTCCCGAAACGCTTGCTGTAATGTCACAAAGCCTTCCACTCGGAACAGCTAGCGAGAGAGTGGCACAGTGCTCTCGATCTCAACAATGGTTTGAGCCACTTCTTCAGCATCGCGCGGCGAGAGAGTTCTGTAAAGGGGAAGGAGCACGATATTCTGTGCAGCCCAAACCGCATTCGGAAATCGGTGATGTTCGGATTTATCGGGCAACGGTTGTGGCCAATACACTTTTAGATACAGCCCGCGCTTTTCGGCACGCCGGAGAATTTCGGTGCGATCCTTGCCAGGAAAGCTGATCGGGAAGCGCATCAGTCCAGCGTTGTCGCATTCCGGAGGCACAAAGCTCGCAATGGGCGTATTTCGAAAGCCCTCCAAGTAAACGGAAGCTAAAGACGCTATCTGTCGTCGGATCTGATCAATTCTCTTGAGCATGCGAAGCACCAGTTCTGCCTGGTAAGGATGCAATTCCCTGGTGTATGCAGGCGTATGTAACACTGCTGCTAGCTTATCCAGGCACTCAGCGCCAGGTTGAGAGTGAGATTTATTCAATAATTTTGATAGCGACTCTCGAAACGGTAGGAGTGGCAAAATCAGGCCCTGATAGATCCACGGCGAGGTGGCTAAATTATGAGCGAAAGCGCGGAGCAGGTCTCCGATGGGCATCACCCGCTTTGTCTCAACCACTCGGCTCGCTGCCAGCTTCGTCAAGTTTATGATGTGGTTGTTATTAACAACAATGACGCCGCCGCGAAATGCAGGAAACCGTTTTCCCTGCTCGAAACCGAAAATACCGAAATCAGCAAAGGTACCCAAAAGATGTCCATTCCTTCGAGCCCCAAATGCAGGGACGGCATCCTCAACCGTCACGCAATCCCGTTTCTTTGCTAGTTCACAGATGGCTTCGACGTCCGTTGGAGCTCCGAACAGATGGGCAATTAGCAGGATGCGACCTGGCTTAGCAGCTTCAAGATACTCCGCCGACGTAGCATTGATGCTGTTGCTACCAAGATCCACGTAGATGACGCGTTTGCCTGCAATCTCCGCAGCTCGCTTTACCTCGTGGCATATCCACGCTGGCATAACAACTTCGCGCTGGGGAAGCAATGCAAGAAGCTGGGCTATTGCCGATCGACCAGACGGAGTCAAAACAACGTGTTGTCGTCCAGTTAACGCCTGCAAAGAATTACGCAATGCAGCGCACGGGTCGGAATGAATAAAGCAAGCAAGTGCCGCGAACAGATCCCAATTCCGTGTTTCGAGCGCATTGAAGGGCACGCTCGCTCCGTGCCAACTCCTTGACGACTGCGTTCGAAAAGAGGTAGAGACACTATCTGAAACAATCATCTTAACTCCTGGCAGCGAGGTTTCGTGAAGTGGGCGAACCATACGAAGTCGAGATGACCGCATCCAGCCCCATGTTCAGCGGAGCTAGAATTCCGGACGTTTCAATCGGCTCTCTGAATCGTATAGAAATGCGCCTCGACGTGGCGACCGAAATAAAGGCGAGGAGGAGATACCAGTTGACGAAGTTCTGATCAAAGTACTGAACCGAAAAAAAAGTGACCACATGCGCAAAGAGAGCGGCACCCATCCCCCATATGCAGCGTCGCGCTAGCAGAGCCTGATCCTTGAGAGCTTGCACACGACCAATTTTCCGGAAGCAGCGGACGATGATGACGATAAACAATATCAATGTCAAAAGCCCGCCATTGATCGCCTGCCAGACATACTCATTTGTAATGTCGCCATGGAGCGCCTCGCCCCACGATTCAACGGATTTCGTGCCCAGCAACCACCAGTCGAAAAAATGCGCAATAGCCTGGTCCATTACCAATGCACGGTGGAAACCGGTCGAACCAGAGAAAACATCCATTCTCGCCATCAGGAACCACACTGGCGCTTTCATGACCACTTGAAGGGTAATCAAGACCAGAAGAACCCCTGCTAGAACGACGCGGAAATGCTGGCGTAAGGGCCACGCGCACACTGCCGCAACGCCCGCCAAGCTGGCAAGAATTGGCCCGCTCGATCCGGATGTCACTGTGATGACGGCTGAGGAAAGAATTCCCAAGAACGCAAGGAGTCTGTTGCCACGACCCTGTTGCCAGAGAGCGATAAAGAGAGGAAGCAGCGTGGCGCCGAATGTACCGGCGAGGATAGGATGCTGGAAGGGACCTTGGCAGCGCAATACACCGTCCCGCAAGGCGGTTACAGGGTCCACACCTCCGAACACCGCAAACATGTTCCTTCCGCTCATCTTTTCCATAACCATGAGTACTGCAAGTGGTATCACCAAGACTGCCGTGATCTTGAAGACTCGAATAATGTCCTCTAGGTCGTTCCGTAACAAGTACCGGAACAGGAAGTACATACCGGCCGCGTTATAAGCCAACCCCAGCCGGTTAATCAACGCGTCTGACGTCTGCCATAGAAGGGCATTAATTACAACGCTGGAAATCACCCACCAGATCACTGCCTTATCGATTGCATTGAGCTTGAGAGAACGGATCTCGCGCCTCAGCAACAAGCGGGTCCAACCAAAGAGCGCAAGTATCCGGATCATGCTGAAGTGAAGGCCCATTACGAGGACTGCCTGGCCCATCGTCATGAAACACATCACAATGACGACCGGAACTAACGCATATCGCCTCGGCAGGACGACCATCAATACGCACATTACAAGTGTAAAGACGAGTCCATTGACGTTAGCTAAGCTTTCCATGGTGGCGTTGAAGGTCGAACGAGTGTCGCACACTGGACCATCTTCAGTTGTCGTTGTAAGTGGCAGGTGCATCGATGAAGCATCGGTGCCATAACTCTAGCGTAAGCAGGCAGAACATTTCGGGAACGTGGTCTCCACTTCGGGAACTGTCGTCGATCAACGCTTGCAAGAAGCTCTTATCGAAGTATCCCCGCTCAAGGGTTCGGCGATCTGTCAGAATTCCGCGGACAAAGTCCTTCAGTTCATTCTTGAACCACGATTCGACGGGTATCGGAAAACCGGTCTTCCTGCGGTTCACGATCTCCTCGGGAATACGGCCATCCAAAGCTCGCTTGAGAATATATTTGGTGGTAAAGTTCCTTACCTTATAACTAGCGGGCAAGCCAGCTGCAAACTCCAATAACCTGTGATCTAGCAGCGGGACACGCAATTCGAGGGAATTCGCCATCGTGATCTTATCCGCCTTGATCAGGAGGTCATCGGGAAGCCAAGTCTTGGTGTCGACGTACAACATCTTATCAAGAAGCGGCTTGCCGGCCATATGTGCAAAAAGAGCATGGACATATCTGGTCGAACATCCATTTCTCACTTTCTCTCCAAATTCTTTCGAATACATCTCCGGCTTGCTTCGGTTGAAAAAGCTGAATGGTCCAGCGGTCCGACTATAGTAGTAGTCCTCCAGTGGTGCGTTCATCATGAAAGAGTATTTCTCGAATCTCCGTAGACGGCTTACTCGTGCGCATTCGCTGAAAATCCTCTTCCCAACGCCCTGCCACGTCTGTCCCATCTGTTTCAACCGCTCCAACCAAAGCATATTCCGATAGTTTTGGTAACCACCAAAGGCCTCGTCACCGCCCTCGCCGGAGAGAAGAACCTTCACGTGCTCCCTCGCCATCTTACTGACATAGTAAAGGGCGACAGCGGGAGGTTCACATACCGGTTCTTCCATGTGCCAGACGTAGTTAGGCAGGAATTCGAGAAAGTCCCGCGGAGTGATCGTCATCTCATGGTGTTCACTTCTGAAGCGCTGAGCGGCAATGCGTGCATACACCCTTTCATCCTCAAACTGCTCACCGTCAAATCCAATGGTGAACGTCTTAACCTCGCGGTCATTCTGCTCCACGACAAAGCTAAGGACACCGGTTGAGTCCACCCCTCCGCTCAACAGAATTCCTACCGGAACATCGCTGATCATGTGGTCTTCAATCGTCTTCCTCAGCAGATCGGTCAGTTCCTCAGCCGCCAGTTTAGCGTTGCCGTTTCGAGAGTTGTTTGCGAACTGCAGGTCCCAATATTGATTAAGCTTAACTTTTCCATTTTCGAAAATCAGATAATGGCCAGGCGGGACCCTTTTGATCCCTCGGATCAGTGTGTCACTCCCCGGTATATAGAGGTGAGTAAGAAATATATCGATGACCTCAGAATCGACTTCTCTCTTTACGCTCGGGTCGACAAGCAGTGCCTTAATCTCCGAAGCGAAAATAAGACTATCTCCCGTAACAACGTAGTAAAGCGGCTTAATTCCCACTCTATCTCTGGCGAGAAAGAGACGCTGCTTCCGTTGATCCCAGATCGCAAACGCGAACATGCCCCTCAGCCTCGATACGCACTCCTCGCCATATTGCTCGTAAAGGTGGACGATGACCTCGGTATCGGTATTGGTGCTGAAAACATGTCCGCCCTGAGCTAGCTGCTCCTTCAACTCTCGAAAGTTGTAAATCTCACCGTTGTATACAATCCAGATAGTGCCATCTTCGTTCGAAATTGGTTGATGGCCCGTATTCAAATCAATAATCGACAGCCGCCTGTGACCTAACACGGCACGAGCGTCAACATAGATACCTTCATCGTCCGGTCCACGATGGTAAAGCGCATCCATCATTCGCCGCACGATGGCCGGGCGCACCGAATGCTCTTTGTCCGTTGCTATTTTTCCGCAGATTCCACACATAGGTTGATCTTTATCACTTGTTTCCGAAGCAAAGGAAACTTAGCAGGAGGATGGTTTAGTTGAAGGCAGTTGCCGGGACCAGGTTTCCATCCCAAGACCCCAACGGAGCACTCTGATCCACTTCACGAGTGCGCGGCGGAAAAAAGTTCGCCGGTCCTCGCCCAGCGCAAAAGGAAAAGCCGTCATCAACAGCAACACTCGAGCCATCGCACTTACGACCGTACTGGCCTGGTAAGCGGCCGCATACACCGGTCCTCGCCGAATCCGCATAAACTCTAGAATCGATTCCCTCATCATGATGGAAGAGAAATTATTCTCTGATTTCATGTCAGAACTGCGTCCGCCGTGATGTACAACCACGGCATCGCTTAAGTAATAGTTCCTGTATCCTGCCTGCTTTACTTTGAAGCAGAGATCCGCATCCTCGGCGTACATGAAATAATTTGAACTGAAGTGTCCGACTTCTTTGAACACTTCGGATCTGATCATCAAGCATGCACCCGCGATCACCTCCACTACCGCCGGTTCACCGTCGGCCAACAGCGCCCGAGTTCCCCAAAGGTAGACCCTAGGGAACGCACGCCGTAGATACTCCGCATCGAATGCTTGATTCAGAATCGATGGGAACGCCTGCACACAGCTGATTTGCAGTGACAGGTCCGTGTTGAGCAATTTGCAGCCCGCGATCGCAGCGTTTGAAGACTCATCTAGGAAACGCGACATTCGACAAAGAGCGTCCCCTATGACCTCGGTATCGGGATTGAGAAAGAGAATATTCCGGCCCTGAGCTTCGTGCACTCCCAGGTTATTTGCTCTGGCAAAACCAAGATTGGTGGAACTCTGGATAAATTTCACCGCAGGGAATTCATTGCGGATAATATCGCCACAGCGGTCGAAGGAAGCGTTGTCCACAACAATGATTTCAAATTCGAGCCCAGTGGTTCCGCCATACACGGTCTCGAGACAGTTCCTCACGAAAGCTGCTGAGTTCCAATTGATGATGATTATGGAAAGGTCCAAGCTTTTAAAGCTCCCCGTGGAGTGTAGGTCTAATAGACATTAACTACGCCGGAATAAACTTCTGGTGCCAGAGTTCAAACGAGATCAGCAGATAAATGTGTCGCAAGTAATGCTGACGTCCAGACTCGTGGTCGGCCACAAGTTGCCGGATGAACTCTCGATCGAAATAGCGACACACAGCAGAATTCTCGCTAAGCAGGCAATCGTTTACGTACCGGCGCATGCTGCCTCGCAACCATTGATGAATCGGGTTTGCGAATCCCTTCTTCTTGCGCTGCGTGATCTGCCGCGGCAGCCATTTCTCCAGGGCTTTCTTGTGAAGGTATTTACCTTGAAAGCCGCGCAATCTCAGGTTTGTCGGCAGCGTTTCGATAAACTCCACCAGGCGATGATCTAAATAAGGAACGCGGGCTTCAATCGAATTGGCCATGGACGTCTTGTCGCCAACCATCAACAAGTCGTCCGGAAGATTGGCGCGGGTATCGATATAAAGCATCTGCGTCAACGGATCCAGGCCCTCGACGTCGGCCTGCAGGCGTCCAAGCGCCTGCCGTGCATCGATTCCGTCAGCTGAGATTTGATCCAGTATCCAGGGCTGAAATAACTTCGACTTCATTGTGGAACTGTAAAACGAGTAAATTTTTACAAGACGGCTAAGCAGATCCGGCTCGCTCAATGCGATTGCACCCCGCCGCAGTCTTTCATCTTTCGCGAACCTATCGACAAGCGGCCTCACCATCCCATGCGTCACAAAGCGAGGAAGTTCGCTGTAGGTTTGCGACAGCTTGATCCCAATATGACGCGGATAGCCCGCCCAGGGTTCATCCGCACCTTGACCTGAAAGAGCTACCTTCACTTTTCGGCTGGCAATCAGACTGACAAAATAAAAGGCTGCGGCCGACTCGTTTCCGACAGGCTCTTCCAAGTCCCAAAGATATCTCTCGTAATAGTCCTGATAATCCTGCGGGCTAACCATCATTTCAGTGTGGTCCGCACCGAACATTTCAGCGATTTGTCGAGCGTCCGCCGTCTCGTTCGATTTCTCCCCTTGCTCGAACCCAATGGTGAAGGTATGAATCGGACGATCGCTGTGCTGGCTCATCAGCGCCAGGAGCGCGCTGGAATCAATGCCGGCGCTTAAAAACAACCCTACCGGAACGTCGCTGCGCATCTGCAATTGAACCGCATCTTCCAGCAGTTCCTGGTACGTTTCCATCAGTTCGCTCTCATCGACATCCGTTATCGTTTTGGGCTTCCAATTCCAAAAACGCTCGATCTTCACACCTTCGGAGTCCACAACCATGTAGTGCGCCGGAGGCAACTTGCTGACATCGCGAAACAATGTGTCCGGCGAGGGAACATAACGCAGCGTGAACATTTTGCCGAGCGACTTAAGATCGACCTCCCGTGGACAACCCTTAGCGGTAAGCAACGCCTTAATTTCGGAGGCGAACAGGAGCGTATCGCCCAGGCGTATGTAATAGAGTGGCTTCACCCCAAGATGATCACGGGCGATAAAAAGCTGGCGGCGGTTCGCATCCCAAAGGGCGAATGCGAAAATACCCCGGAATCGGCTGACGCAATCTTTACCCCATTCTTCGTAACCGTGGACGATCACTTCTGTGTCCGACTGGGTGCTGAATATATGCCCTTTGCTGACTAACTCTTCCCGTAACTCAATGAAGTTGTAGATCTCGCCATTGAAGACGACTTGGATTCTTCCATCTTCATTCGCAACCGGCTGTGCCCCGCCCGCCAGGTCGATAATGCTCAAGCGCCGGTGTCCGAGTCCAACACAGCCCGACAAAAACCGGCCCGCTCCATCCGGACCCCGGTGCTGCATGGCGCTCGTCATCTTGTCGACGAGTTCGCCATCGACCGGAACCCCACTAAAATTGAATGCACCGCAGATTCCGCACATAATTTAGAAATCCAGAGCCCTACGCACTATCTGATTGTTGAGGTCGTCGGTCGAGCGCTCCAGCCGTCTAGTACTGACGAAATCCGGGCGGTAATTCGATGGTTCAGCATACGCCTGTAAAGTCTCGCCTCGACGTCACTCACCAACTTTGACCTCCGAGTCAAAACAGGCTTCAAGTAACCCCAAAGCATCATCAACGCACCCAGAACCAAAGGCCGACCGAAGAACAGACGATCCCAGAATTTAAAAAAGAAGAAGAGGGGCCCCCCACCGGTCAAGTAGTAGATTTCCCCATGCATCTTATTGGTTCGCAGAAAACCAATTCCTGAGCCTTCCAGCTTCAAGTGATAAAAGAACAATTCCTCGAAGTGGCGGGTTTTCCAGCCCATCGCCTGCGCTCTGATTTCATCTACCGTGTCCCAGCCTCGGGATGCGACGAACCCGCCGATGTCGGCAAAGCATTTGCTGCGCACCATTTTCGTTTGTCCGGCAGCGTGGTAGGCAGGCATCGTGATAGGGAACCACTTGTCCCCTTCCTTTTCAAGATAGATTCCCGATGCAATGCCGAGTTTTTCGTCTTGCTTGAATCTCATGAGCAATTGTTCAAAGTAATCCGGTGGAAACTCGATATCGCAATCGAACTTTACGATGAAATCAGTGTCCGTATCTTTTACGGCTGCGTACCCCACGTTGAATGCCCGAATAATGCCCGACCCCGGTTGCCTCTCGGCATCTCTTGCTGTGCTCAACATCGTGATCCAGTCATGCTGGCGCGCACACTCTTCGACAATTGCGAGAGTCCGATCGCGTGACCCATCGTCCACGATGATCCACTTGTAGGGCCTTACCGTTTGCCGCAGAACGGCTTGGATCGTCCGCTCGATGTATTTCTCTTCATCCTTCACAGGAGAGACAAGAATGTACGTGCCATAGCTACCGCTCATAAGTCCTCGCTTTTGCAACCTTCACGGAATACTGGAGCCAATGCAGCCAATCGTAACCGCGATCCAACTTTGCTTTGAAGAACCGCAGATCGTCCCAGGTGTTGATTGGAAGCCGCTTAAGGAAAAACGTATCCTCGCCCGGTTTCACCGTTCCCAGTGTCGTGCAAACACCATTTTTGTAGCCGCACCCTTGCAGTTGTTCACGCATAGCTTTCACGAATTTCTGACTTTCTTCCGGAAACGCAAATGGATAGCAGAAGGACTCCACTTCAGATCCAATCCCCTCTTCGATGGAAGACTTCGACTGGCGAATTTCATATTCCAATTGCTCTCTAGTTGTGTGCCGCAATTGTGGATGGGTCACGGTGTGGGATCCAAAATGAATACCCGCGCGATGAAGTTCCCGTACCTCGCTCCAGCTCAGACAGTCGCGATTCTTGAATTGCAATGTAGTGCGACCGATGTAACTGGTGGGCAGGAACATGGTTGCGCCAAAGCCGTACTCACTCAAAACCGGCATGGCATGGGTGTAGAAGTCCCGGAATCCATCGTCAAACGTAATCGCAACACACTTCTCGGACCGTTTTCGTTCGGTCACCCGGCTCACGAGATCGCCCAGTCCGATGACCGAATAGTGATTCTCGTGAAGAAAGCGGATCTGCTCCGCGAACACTGCCGGATCGGTTGTCGTCTGATAGTACGGGTGTTTGGTTTCTTCATTGCCCTTCGAGATGCTGTGGTACATCAAGATCGGAATGCGCACCGTGTTGCGAGGAAGTATTTGTTGCAGAGGATGGAACAAATACAGAGTGGCCAATCGATCGGTGCGGGGCGCGGTCAGAGGCATGGGTCGAAGGGGAACTTCTGCTTTAGTTTCATTCTCCTGTATTGTTGCGGCCATTCATTTCACATAGCATCGAAGTGCTAGTTAGCAGCGGGCCAGTTCGATGCTTGCCCTGACAATGGAACTGCCACCATCCCGGGCAATAGAGAGTAGCAACTGCTCCAAGCGTCGGGTTTGAAGGGATGACTCGTACAGAGTAACCGCCCGCTCCCGGCCAGCCCGCCCGAGGTTCTGTCCCAACTGCGGGTTGAAGGCGAGTTTCTTCATAGCCGCAGCCATTCCGTCTACGTCTCCTTCTGCAACCAACAGGCCTGTCTTTCCTTCAACCACTTGCTCGTTAATCCCACCCACGGGTGTCGCAATTACGGGGAGACCGCATGCCATCGCCTCGGCAATCGACACTGGGGAACCCTCTTTCCGCAGGGAGTGCTGAATGAATACATCGTATGACGGCAGTACATCCGCAAGACGCTGCTCCTCCACATAGCTATGAAAGAATGCCTGCGACTTCATACCTAAGGTCTCAACCAGGTGGTTCAGGTCGTGCCGCGTCGGGCCGTCTCCGTAGATATGTAGCTCGGCACCAGGCACATCCCGCGCAAGTTGGGCGAAAGCTTTGATGGACAAATCACATCCCTTCTCCTCTGAAAGGCGAGAGACCATGACGAATCGCACAGCCGCGCCAGGGATACGAGTTCCCGGGCGAAACATTTCCGTCGGTGCCCCACATGGAATCACGTGCACTTTATCCTCGTGCACTCCATGATTTAACATCCACTGCCGCTCAGCTTCTGTTACTACCACGATTGCTGCAAACTGCCGCAAGCATCGATTGAGGCTCCATCTGTACCATCGGTTGCTAATAAAACAAAAGTCCCCATGGAAGTACGCTACGATCGGAATGTTCTCGCGACTGGCAACTGGCAGCAGGCGCATGGCGATGTCCCCGAAGTTGCACAGGATCACCGCCGGCCTTTTGATTTCTAGGAATTCGGCCAAGCGCCGCCTCTCCCGGCCGACCGTTGCATAAAAATTCCCTCCAACGAGGTTTCGCAAACGATGCCGCCACCGACCCCCACCATCGTAAGGTGCAGGATCCTCCGGCACAATTTGGACCAGAACATCCTCCACCGGCTGGGTGGCGGGATTCCGTCGCTCCCAGCAAAGGAGATCTTTTCGGAATTCGCGCAGACCGACCACCTGCCGCCAAAGCCACGGTTGTCCACTGGAACCAAACACCCGAGCTGCGATCAGTAGCTTTGGTCGGTCGATACGCACTCTGCCCTCCATCGTATCCGCGCCCTGTGACTTGCGATTTACTGTCATCCAACACTGCCCTGCTGTGGCGACCCGTCACGCCGCCTTGACGTTAGTCCAGCGATCGTGTAGATACTTTCAGTACTGAGATCTAGAGCGGGGGATGCACTGCGTACCCGCACAAGAGCCGGAACCATCGTGTCGTGGCTGGTTCTCTCGGCGCGTGGAGCCGATAGCACGCCACATCCTGGCTCCCACGTACCGCTTGCAATTAAGCTTCAACCAAGGTAATGACCACTTTAGTTCTGGGCACATATCAAGTGCGAACGCACTCAGGTGGTCGGAAATCTCCGTTTCGTTCTCGTTAAAGGCTTCGCTGGCAAATCCGAGGACTTCACAACCGAGGGATCGCAACAACCGGCGACGCAACTCTGGAGCGTTTGGCAAAGCATCACCACACGTCTGAAAAAAGCAATCGAAAGCAGCTTTGCGCTGTACAAGATCTGGCAACCAACCTTTCGCCCTATATCCGAGGGACATGTTTCGACTATGGCGACGGTAGACCGCCTGATATTCCCCTACTATTCCGACCGAGGCATTTGCTGCAAACCGCAGCCACATTTCTAAGTCGCCGCTATGCACTAATTCCGCGCGATACCCGCCGAGACGTTTCTGAAGTTCAGTTCGAACCACTGCGGTAGGTGTGCACACCATATTGCCGGAGCCATTGAGGTCAATAAACTCCAATCCCCTCATGACGCGCCAGGGCACTCGGCTGTCCGCATCGGTGACAGGGCCTGTCGGCCTCTCAATCTCGTTATCGTGAAAAACCAGGGCTTTGCCGAAGGTAAAACCCACTTCGGGGTGTGAGTCCATGAGGCTCATTGAACGATCGAGAGCGCCCGGTAAAAGATAGTCGTCTGCTGAAAGAATCATCATGTAATCCGCAGACGCCCACTCGATTCCTTCGTTATACGTCTGGATATGCCCTTGATTGGTGGTATGCCGCCAGAGGGTGACTCGCGAGTCTTTTCTTGCCAGATCAGCCGCAACGTCTGCCGTGCAATCGGGCGAGGCGTCATCGATGATCAACACACGAACATCCGGCACAGACTGCGCGAGAACACTTTCCACGCATTCTTTCAGAAAAAGCCCATAACGATAGCAAGGAACCACCACATCTGCAGAGCTCATTTCGCAACTCCTGATCTACTCAACAAACGAATCTATTCAATTGCACCAGAAAGTTTCTTCGATGACGGTTCGATCTCAATACACTGTGAGTATTGAGATCATTTCCAGCTTGAAGAGCCTGAATAGGCGCCTGCTACCTGCGCGATTCGCCGATGAATCAGGAGGCAGCCTTTGCAGGAGCCAGAAGTAGTAGGAATCTTCGAATGGGACGCGGGACTCCGTCCAGCGGGATGAGGTTGAGTAGAACTCGGATCGAGTAAAAGCCACTTCCAACTAGCGCTATTGTGCCGAGGCATGCCGCCAGCCACAGGGGCAGTACATAGAAAGCACAAAAAACGCCCGCAATCAGGGACGCGAAAAGCAAACCGGTCCGTAAATTGGCTGTTGACCAGCGAAAACCGCTGAGTCGCCGCACAATCGGGTATATCAGAAATCCATGAAAGACGTAGGAGCCAAACAATGCGATACCCGCGCCGTTCAGTCCAAAAGAACGGATACACGTCCATGCCAGAGCGAGGGCGACGACTGTCCATGCCAGTTCCGCAAAGAAAAAGATGCCTTGTTTGCCTTTGGCAATGATGATGAAACCCATCGGCCATGTGACTACTTGCAGAGCAGCCCCGAGGCATATCCAGCGCAGGATGGGCACCGCCGCACCGAATTTGGCTGTGTAGAGAAGAGCGATGACCACTGGTGCAAATGTAAGTGTCGCAATGATCCCGGGTCCGGCCAGCAATAGGCCGACAAGCGTCTGTTCATTGACCAGGCGGTTGCATTCGATATTGTTTTCGGCGCTGGCGGTCAAGCGGGGATAGAAATCGGCTCCCATGGCTTGAAGAATAAATCCAACATAGAGTCCGCCGAGCGTCCAGGCAGATTGGTACAGTCCAGTCGCCTCTATCCCGACCGTACGCAGTACCGCGACTCGGACTGCGTAGGCGACGCCCATCGTCATCAGACCGCTAGCCATGAACGCGAACCCGAGTTTCAACAGAGCACTTGCTTCATGCCCTACCTCCGAAAGCGTCACAGCAGGAGTTGGAATTCGTATTTTTCGGCTGTACCACCACGAGCTGACGATGGTCATCGCGGCAACGCCCACTAGGGATGGCACTACGCCGTTCTCGCCGAAAAAGTACACCAATGGAATACTAAAGAGCACCCCAAACAAGGCGCCCAAAACTCCCATCTTGGCTAGGTCGGCGATCCGTCGCATCCCCTGGATCAACGCCCCTTGACCGGCGGACACCAAACGGAACAAAACCGCCACCGAGAGCAGCGCCACCGCGCCGGCGTGTTGCGCGGTGCCGAAGGTGAGCCCGGATACCTGCTTGCAAAACACAACCAGCAGAGCGGCACCTAGAATCCCGAGGACTATCGAAGTACGACGCAGCACCGCCGCTGCGCGAGCGATCCGCTTCTGATTGCCTGAACCCACGGCCTCGGCAATCTGGCGCACCCCGCTGCTGTTAATTCCCATGCCGGCGACAACTTGAGTCAGGTCGATGACGGATCCATAAAGCCCGAACAGTCCGAACCCAGATGGACCGAGCAAAATGGCCATGGCCTTAGTGCGAACGATTCCAATTCCGATATTCAGAACTGAAGAACCGCCAACCAGAGCTGAGGATTTCAGAATCTGGCCGTAGCTCTGGTTTCTTTGTGCCACTGCAGTCGCTGGCTGCGGCAACGACGACACCGCGAGTTCTGAACTGCAAGATACTGAAGCCATAAGATGTAGCTTTTTGGTTGGAACTAAACGACTAACAGGTTAAAGAGGGAAAAGAGGAGCGGGGGGGCGGAAGAACGGTTTCTTAATACGCGCCTTCGCCGAGCAGCACGGCGTGGGGGGTCTGAAGAAGAATCTGGAGGTCGAGCAAAAGCGACCACGACCGAGCGTACTGAATGTCCAGGCGAACCATATCGTCAAATTTCACGCGGCTGCGTCCGTTCACCTGCCAGAGGCCTGTGATTCCCGGCTTGGCTTCCAACAACCGACTGCGGTGCCAGATGGCGTAAGCGTCTACTTCGTACTTGATTGGTGGCCGGGGACCAACCAGCGACATCTCTCCCCTGAGAACATTGATCAGTTGAGGCAGTTCGTCGAGGCTGGTCTTGCGCAAAAACGAGCCGACTGGAGTCACTCGCGGATCGCTCTTGATCTTGTACACGCCGTTGCCATTGGCAGGAGACAGAGCCGCATCCCCCGCGATTAGTCGTTGCACGTATTCCTTGTGCACCTGGGGATCATTGTTGATCTTCATCGTCCTGAATTTGAGAAAAGTAAAGGGTTTGCCGTGTTGACCGATACGTTCCTGTCGGAAGAATACGGGCCCTCTCGACGACAGCTTGATCGCCAGACCAATCAATATGAAAACCGGAGAGCCAAAAAACAGGCCCATGCCGCTGCCCACAATATCCATCAGTCTCTTGATCGCGAATGCATATTTTCTGCGGCTCTCGATTTTCGACAAATCGGGATAAAACGTGGGATTGCTGGGACGATTGCGAATATCAAAGTCCCACTCTTCGGGAAACACATGCAGCGAAATGCTGACTCGGGTGATTTGTTCCGGGCTCAGAGCCTTGCTTAGCATAGTGCTGATTCTGGTCATCATGGTGCTCATGATGGAGCTATGCTCGTCGATGACCATCTCAGTGAATAAAATCCCGATCACGGCATTGTCTTTGTGCCATCCGATAACATCCGTGGCGCGAGTCGCCGACGATAACACCGCGACAATATTATCAAGCGCCTTGCCGTTGCCGGCCGAAGGCAGCCGGTCCCCCAAATCAACCAGCATGAGCAGAAAAGGTTTTCGCGACCTTTCGCTGCGTTTTCGTTCTAGCGACAGCATTCGTTGAAATGCTTCGTTATTCAGAATTACTCGATCGTCGACGGTTGTTGGCGACTCTGGAGCAACCCCGGCACTGATACCGTTACTGGCACGCCTCGGATTCACAAGTCATTCTCCTGATTCTGTGGACGTTAAGTTGCGGAACAACGGGCGTCTATTTTTTCGTTTGAGCGGGGAGGACCAGGTTCAACAGAAAGCGCAGATAGTTTTAGGGCAGTTCCTGATCTTGATTTCGGGACCACAGGGTGAGGTTACGGTCTGATCTGTTCAATACTGTCAATCACATAATCCTGCTCTTCGTCGGTCATTGAGTAGAAGAGCGGAAGAATAATGGTGTTATCGGTAATGAATTCGGTTTGCGGAAGTTGATTCGTCCATCTGGGATCACGGTAGGGGACTTCGCGATGTGTTGCCATGATGCCGCGGCGGGTGGATATTCCGCGATTGAGTAATTCCTGCATCAGTTCGTCACGGTGAACAGGAGCATCGCTTGTCAATCGAACCATGTAAGACTGAAAGTTATGTCGTGAACCCTCCGGCACCGCCGGGGGTACGAGCCAGTCGATCCGCGAAAGTTGTTCGGAGTATCGCGCCGCCAACCAGCATCTCCGGGCAAGCATTTCGTCCAGGCGCTGCAGTTGCACGATCCCGAGCGCAGCCTGCAAGTCGGTCATGCGATAGTTGAATCCAACTTCGTCGTAACTCTCGGTGACGACTTGAGTCGAACTGTGCCGGGCCAGATCTGAAACCGTCATCGCGTGCTGGCGGAGCTTGCGAATGTGGATAGCTAACTCCTCGTTAGCCGTGGTGATCATTCCTCCCTCCCCGGTGGTCAAAATTTTCCGGGGATGGAAGCTGAAACAAGCCATCGCTGTGTGGGGCAGGCCAATACGCTGATGTTTGTACTCGGAGCCAATGGCGCAGGCCGCATCTTCCACCACCACCAGCCCGTGCCGGGTCGCGATTTCACAAATCTCGTCAAGCTCTGAAGGCAATCCTACCTGATGAACCACTAAAATCGCCCGCGTCCGAGGGGTGATTGCACGTTCAATGCAATCCGGATCCATATTGTAGGTTGTTGGATCGATATCAACGAAGATAGGAACCGCTCCGGCGTATCGAATGGAATTGGCCGTAGCGATGAAGGAAAGGCTTGGACACAGCACTTCGTCCCCCGGCTCTACGCCTGCTGATATCAGGGCCAGGTGCAGAGCGGTGGTGCAGGAGGATACCGCGACCGCATGGGCCGCACCCACATACTCCGCAAAACGCCGCTCGAACTCGGCCACTCGCGCACCTTGGCTGACCCAGCCGCTGCGCAGCACTTCGAGCACTGCTCGTTCCTCTTCCACCCCAATCGAGGGGCGGGCTACCGGAATGGTCTTGGTGGTTTCCAGGTTCACAATGCCTCCACGGCGACGGCCGATGCGGCTTTCGCCGCCCGTTTCCATTGCATCAGCTCGCGCAACCCTTGCTCCAGAGCAATTTCGCTCTTAAACCCCAGCAGCGTTTTCGCTTTCTCTATTGCGGCTCTACGAGCTTGAACGTTTCCTACCTTGCGGACTTCGCGGTGCTCCGGCTTCAGTGGCGAGCCCGTAAGTTTAAGAATCAAACCGCACAGTTCTTTCAGGCTCGTCTGCACGCCAGTGCCAACATTAAACACTTCGTCGGTTACATCACTTTCCAATGCCAGCAAATTCGCCCGCGCCACATCTCCAACGTAGACGAAGTCCATAGATTGCTCGCCAGTCCCAAAGATCAGAGGCGACTGGTTAGCCTCAATTGCGTCGAGCCATCGAATCATCACTTCTGTGTAGACCCCAGTTGTGTCCATGCGGGGACCGTAGACGTTGAAATATCGGAACGCCACATAGGGCAGGCCCGATGCGGTGAAGTACGCCCGCAACAACTGTTCGCCGGCGATTTTTCCCGCGCCGTACATTGTGCGGTTGTTGAAGGGATGGGCTTCATCAATGGGAAGATACGAGGGTTCGCCATAGACAGATGCGGAGGAGGCGGCAACAATTTTCTTAATGCCGTGGCGAAGCGAAGATTCCAGAACGTTGACCGTCCCGCCGATAAGAACTTCGACTGCTTCCCGGGGAACGTCGGCGCACTGCGTGATCCGCAATGCCGCCTCGTGGAAAACATAATCGACTCCTTCGCATGTTCTATCGACCAGCGCTGCGTCGCGAATGTCGCCCTCAATCACATTCGTGCGGCCAGTCTCCAGAGCCGCCGACAGATTACCCCAGGTGCCGCGAACGAAATTGTCGAGCACGCGAACTTCCGCTGCACCTGCATCGAGAAGCTGGTCTATGATGGCACTCCCGACAAACCCAGCGCCACCGGTCACCAAAAAGCGGGCTCCTGAGATCCGATTCATCTTGCCTCCAAAAGGGGTCAGATGCATTAGAAACTATTCCTGGTTCCGAAATCGCAGGACTCGAGCCGGCGCGCCTGCGACAATCGCATAGTCAGGCACATCGTGTGTAACCACCGAGCCCGCACCCACAATCGCGTGAGCGCCAATCTGAACTCCCGGCAGAATGCTCGAGTTCATTCCGATGTCCGCGCCAAAACCTACTCGAACCGGCTGAATCACCAATCCGGTTGCGATAATCGGCACGTCCAAAGGCTCAGCAGTATGGGTTGAGCCCAACACTTTGGCGCCCGGGCCCCAACCCACGTAGTCTTCGAGGACGATGTCGCGGGCATCGAAGTAGGCTTGGGGACCAATCCAAACATGATTGCCGATCCGGCAGGTTCCGTCGAAGCGTCCCTGGATCATCGTCTGAGCGCCGATAAAGACAGAGTGCCCAAACTCCATGGTCTCCGGATGCTTCAACACAACGCTCGGCGCTACTTGCAGATCGTTACCCACGGACTTGCAAAGGGCCCGCATCGTGACCCGCCGCATCATGCTGTCGAACACGCTTTCGCCAGAACGAAATTGTCCAAACATCTCCAGCAATTCTTCCCGGCTTCGGGCGGACTTCAGCCACGCCGCGAAATCCCGTTCCCATGCGGGATCCTGCCGCGTTTCGCGTCGGCCGAAAGTGGCTGCGACTTCTCTCACTGCCGTCTCGCTGCCGTTACCGGATGGATAGTTGGGCATTGCATGTCTCCAGAAGAACCGACGCCACCTGCTCGATTTGCGCGTCGCTGATGCCAGGATGCATGGGCAAAGAAAGAGTGCGTCCCGAAAGTCGCTCGGAGACCGGGAAACTGCCGATGCTGTATCCGAGGCCGGCATAGGCTACCTGCATGTGCAGAGGCGTGGGATAGTGCAAACCAGTTTCAATTCCGGCCGCCGATAATTGCTGGCGCAGCGCTTCGCGATCATCCGACTGAATTACGTAAAGATGATAGACGTGCTTGCCATACGGCATTTCGGCTGGCAAGGTGAGTCCGGAGTCTGAAAGTAGTTCCGCATACCGTTTTCCCGCTGCTCTGCGGCGCTCGTTCCATGAATCCAGGTGTCTCAGTTTCACCGAGAGAAAGCCTCCCTGCAAACCTTCCAGCCGGAAGTTGTGCCCGGGGACCTGATGTTCATATTTTCGAATCGATCCATGGTCTCGCAACATTCTCATCCGTTGTGCAAGCTCAGTATCGTTGGTGACGATCGCGCCGCCTTCCCCAAGGCAACCAAGATTCTTGCCCGGATAGAAACTGAAACATCCCGCGACGCCAACCGTGCCCGCCATCCTTTGTTTGTAGGTGGCGCCATGGGCCTGGCACGCGTCTTCAACCAAGTGGACGTTGTGTCGTTGTGCGATTTCCTGCAGAGCGTCGAGATCGGCACTCTGCCCGTAAAGATGCACGGGCAGAAGAGCAGCAGTACGCGGCGTAATAGCGGCTTCCACCTGCGCCGGATCCATGTTATAGGAAACTGGATCGACGTCTACAAATACAGGGCGCGCACCGACTGCGCTGATTGCCTCCGCTGTAGCAATGAAAGTGTTTGGAACAGTAATAACTTCGTGCCCCGGACCGATGCCCAATCCCAGCAGAACGAGTTGCAGCGCGGCCGTGCCGGAATTTACCGCGATGCATTCGGCTGAACCCATGTAGGATGCAAAGGATCGTTCGAATGCCTGGACTTCCGGGCCCAATATGAAAGAAGACTTCCGCAAAACGCGCTGAAATACTTCGACTAATTCCGCCTCAATTTCCTGGTGCTGCTGATATAAATCCACAAAAGGAACCTTTATCATTGCGATACCGCCTTTCTCATCATGCGAGCTGGATTGCCGGCAACGATGGCGTTCGCCGGTACATCATGCGTAACCACGCTGCCGGCGCCGATCACCGCATTTTCACCGATCGTCACACCGCATAAAATCGTAGAACTGGTTCCAATCGATGCTCCGCGCTTTACCAAAGTTTTGATCACCGCCCAGTCCGATTCGGTCTGAGGCGCCCCGTTATCAGCGGTAGCTCTCGGGTATTTGTCGTTAATGAAAGATACGTTGTGACCGACGAACACGTCGTCCTCAATCGTTACTCCTTCGCAGATGAAGGTATGGCTCGAAACCTTCACATTGCGGCCGATGTGTGCATTCTTCTGAATTTCCACGAACGCTCCCACCCGGCTGTTATCGCCAATCGAGCAGCCATAAAGATTGACGAAGGCGTGGATAGTCACGTTTTGCCCTAGCTTTACATCAGGGGCAATTCTGCAGTACTCACCCATGTGTCTGTCTCCTATTTCCCGTCTACTCGAAAACTTCAGGGGAGTGAAATCACAGTCACGTTGTCGAAGGCAATCGGCTGGTTCGAAACGTCAAGTGCGACCGCCCCTTGAGCGTAATTAGCATCCGTTGCTGTCATCACGAGTGTGTTGTCGTAGTAAACCTGAATGGTCGTCCCTTGGAAAGCTAATCGCAGGTTGTGCCAGTTGGTGTCAATGTTGATTTGAGTGGCCTGGCCGAGTAGCGATAGACCAGCATCAATGTTCCACTGGCCTATACGGAAGAGTTTCAGGGTTCTTTCCGCCGGATAGACCCACACGCCATAACTGGATCCAGTCGTCGTGTTGACCCTTCCTCGCAAACCTCCGGGATAATCATTGAGCGATGCAAGCTGGAAATCAGCAGCTACTGTGTAGTCGGTCCAAGTTGGGTTGCCAGCGTAGGACTGTGTATGGCCGCCTCCGTTGTACGTGTATGCTCCATTCACAAAGGACCAGCCTGATGCAAATCCGAGAGGCGAAATAGTCCAGTTGGCATCCGGTAGTGAATCGAAGTTATCGCTGAACAAGAGCGAACCGACCTGCATGGAGACAGGTACAGTTACAGGACTATTCGTCTCATCGTTGGAAGAGATTGTGACCGTGTCGTTGAAAGTACCAGTTCCAGTGGTGGTAGTTGATGGAGTGACCGTGATCGTTGCCGGCGCACTCCCGGAAGTCACGCTCAGACCGAGCCATGACGAAGTGTCGCTGGCTGTCCAGTTAAGACTGCCTGTGCCGGCATTCGCGATCTGAATCGTTTGTGGATTTGGATTCAGACCGACTGCTCCGAAGAAAGTCATCAAAGACGGATTTACCGAAAGCAGTGCACTCTTCACTGCCATCGTAACTGGAATGCTAATAGGCGAATTGGCTGCTCCCGGCGCGGAAATAGTCACGGTGCCTGAGTACGTACCTTGCACCATGCCAGATGGATTCGCCGTAATCGTTAGCGTGCTGGGAGTTAATGTGGCCGACCCACTTGTCGTAATCCATGACGTATTACTTGAAGCCGCCCAAGTCGTCGTGGCACCTCCAGCTGAGATACTGACGCTCTGTGAAGTAGGCGCACCCCCCGGCGTGGCATTGAAAACAAGGCTAGATGGATTGATAGGGTCAATTGCTACTGGGCTCTGAACAGCAGCGACCGAAACGGCAGAATACGAGATTGGCTGACTATCCGCGTCAAGGCATACGAAACCGGTGGCGTACGTGTTGTCAGTTGCGCTCATTAGCAGAGCGCCGTCCCAAGAAACTGAAATCACATTGCCGCGAAAGTCCATTCGAAGATCGTGAATCGCAGTGTCAAAGTGCATGGGCACCGTGGCAAGTTGGGTTAGACCGGGCCCATTGATGTTCCACTGCGGCACGTTGTAAAGGATTGCCCTACCCGAGCCGGGGTAGAGCCAAACCGCATAGCCGGCGCCTGTCGATGGGTTCACGCGACCGCGCAGACCACCGGGCCAGTTGGATAAATTTGAAAGCTGAACATTGCTGTCAAGTGTGTAATCGGACCAGCCACTATTTCCGCTGCACGATTGACTGAGTCCGAGTCCGCTATACGAGTAGATTCCATTCGAAGCGGTCCAGCCATTCGCCAATCCCATTGGGGAGATAATCCATCCCGACCCGAGGTCGCTGAAATTCTCTGTCATGTCTTGGGTTAGGACTTGAAAAGTGACTGGAATCGTTTGTGGTGAGTTCGCTACCCCAGTCGCAGTAATGATGACATTGCTGGTGTAACTGCCGCTTGCAAGCCCAGCAGGGTTCGCGGTAATGGACACATTCTGGGGAGTTGAGCCATTGGCTGGCGAAGCTGACAACCATGCAGAATCGGTCGCTGCTGTCCAATTGAAAGCGTCTACAGGACTGCCGTTGGATATGACAATTGTCTCTGCGGGAACGGTCTGTCCGGCAATGGCAACAAAATTGAGGCTGTTCGGTGAGGTGACTAGCACGGGTGGCGGAGTCGTCACCGTGAGACTTACGGGAATGCTGGTCGTTGTGTTTAAAGATCCAAGCGCGAACACGGAGATCGTTCCACTATAAGTACCTGCTGTCAGTCCAGACGATGAAACAGATACTTGCAGCGCGCTCGTAGTAGTGCCAAAAGCAGGTGCAACACTCATCCAGGAGGCGCTGCTTGTGGCAGTCCATACGAGTGAACCAGGTCCACCGTTGGTGAATTGCACTGTCTGAGGCGATGGGTTTGGTCCAGCATACGCCGCCGAGAAATTGAGAGAACTCGAGCCCGACGTCATTGCGCCGGTGTTGGCATTGGCGGATGTGACCAGTACATTCGTGAAACTTATTGGTTGGTTCGAAACATCAAGCGCAATTAACCCGCTCGAATAGGTTGCGTCTGTTGCCGTAATGACAGTCAAACCATCGTAGAGAACACTGATCTGAGTTCCTAGGAATGAAAGCTGCACATTGTGGAATTTTGTCGTGTCAAATGGAACCGACGCCTGCGCCAACAATGTCAGTCCGATATCAATGTCCCATGCCTGATTTCTGAAAAGCTTAAGCAGTCCCTCTGTCGGATAGAGCCATACAGCGTATCCCGCGCCTGTGCTCGGATTCAGTCGCCCTCGGATTCCGCCAGGGTAGTCATTTAAGGTGCCCAACTTAATTGCGACGTTCAGGGTGTAATCCGTCCAGGATGAGTCCCCGGCAAAGACCTGTGTGTGCGCGCCGCCGTTATATTGCAGCGCATTATTCGACACGGACCAGTTCGAGTCGAAACCAAGCGGCGAAAAGGCCCATCCGCTCATCGTGCCATCGGCGAAGTTTGAGAAAAGCAGCAGGTTCGTTAACGTCAGAGTGACGGTAATGGTCTGCGGCGGATTCGTAGCGCCTGATGAGCTAACTGTTATCGTTCCCGTGTAATTCCCGGCCGCCAACCCGAATGGGTTCACTGAAATCGCGACAGTAGCTGGGGTGGTTCCAGAGTTAGGAGAAGCACTCAGCCAAGGCTGGTTGGAAGATGCTGTCCAGCTCAGGGTCCCATTTCCTTCATTGTAAACCGTGACAGATTGACTTGCCGGGTTTCCGTTCCCTTGAAATGCGGCGAAGCTGAGAGTGCCGGGCTGCAGCAAGAGTGCAGGCGGAGCGCCGGGCATTGATGATGCCGGCTCATAAACAACATCCACCCAGTAATTTGTCGAATTGAAACTGGATGTGGGAAAGGTACTAGTTGCGCCGTAGGAATAGATTCCGTTGGGCCCATCTACACCGTTTTCGAGAAAGTGGAGGGGCGGAGCATCGGCGCCTGTGGTCGCGAAATAGCCGGCTGTGTCGGAATAATGCCCAGTCGGTGCGAAATATGACGTGACGTAGGTCGTATTAGCTGTGATCGCCACCGGATTGCTGAAGGTCACTTCCTGCCATCCGGAACTGGTCTCGTTGCTAAAGTTAGCTGTCGCTAACAGAGCACCCGTGTTACTCCACAAATTGCCGATATGAGTACCGGTGTTGGTGCTTGCCTTATAAAAGCGGATCCCTCTGATATAACCATCGTAGTCGGAGCGAAACCTCACGCCATATTCACCCGCGCTGCCATCTCCACTATCCACCTTCGACGGTACGGTGGACGAGTTCCAATCACTACAGGGGCAATCTGGTGGATTCACGGTTATCACTGCGGTCCCTGTCGATGGAATCTCGAGGTTCCCGCTGTCATCAGTTGAGCGAGTCTCCAGAGTGAATGCTCCAAGGACTGTGGGTGTCCACGCATACGTCCAATTTTCGCGCCCGCTCGCGGGATGCCACGTGTTGCCACTATCTAGCGATACCTCAACGCCACCGACTACACCTCCACCTGAATCGGTCGCCGTGCCGCTGATTATTATTGTGCTTCCGCTAGTCAGAACGGAACCCCCCGTAGGCCAGGTGATTGTAGAAGTTGGTGGAGTCGTGTCGGTCGATGCGGTTGCGGCCACCAACCCCGACTGCAAAGTCGCCGGCTGAACACTCATGTCAGCGAACAGATTCACTGTGGCTTGCTGCATATTCGGATCAGGACTCGGATTGGCAAAGCCAAAGGGATTGTCATGATTGCTATCCAAACCCCACGACCATTGCACTGTTCCGGCGCCGAAAATCAGTCCAAGCGGCGTTTGTGTTGACTGCCCCAAATTGTTGTAGTACCGATGCAGAGTCAGATGGTGGGTCGCAGAGCCAGCACCGTAAGTTCCGCCCAGATCAAGCAGAAGATCCGTGGTTAGGGTGTAGGTCGCGGTGGACAAATCGAAATTGCCCGCTGGCCGGGAGCCGTTATCTTGGTCTTCGTCCCATTCGTAGCCTAAGGTTCCTTTCGGAAGAATAGCGGTTGTTCCGGGAGCCAGTCTCGCCTCCGTGGTGTTACGCCAAAACCGCATCTTTCCGTCGGCGGCTGGCACTTTAATAGAAAGGTTTCCAGGGTTGTCGCTCGAGGGTCCGTTCACCATGAAAATGGTTCCAGTTAGAGCATTTTCAGGACGACCCCCGTCGGCTGGAGGACTCTTACTGTTATCCCGCCACGTGCCTGTCCAAGTCGGAGGGTCAAAAGGATCAACCGCAGCTGTTGCTGCGGGATTGGAGTTCGGTCCCAACGTCTCTTTGTAACAAACCAGCGTTCGATAGGGGGTACTGGTTCCATCAATGCTGTTTTCCCACCGAGTCTTCCAGAACACTTCATTACCGCTGAAGAATGCCAAGTTAACGCCGGCATTGCGCGCGGCTTCCACATTGTTGCGGTGAGGGCCGGTCCAATATTCATCGTGGCCCACACTCAAATAAAGCTTATGATTAAGGATAAGATTGCCATTTCGCGCTGCGTCAACACCTGAGAAATAAGAGACGTCATAGCCATTTCTCTCCAACCAGCGAACCATGGGATATTCCGCGCCGAATACCCAAGTAGCTGACTCCTGAGCGAATCCGCGTGTGATGAACGGGCGATTGTAGCTGACCTTATATGCACGTTGGGTGAGATTAAAAACGTCGCTCGGGCCGTATAGGCTCTCGCCGTCGAATCCGTTGTACGCCTCCCACGACTCATCGGCGGTTTGAAACAACATTGCAGAGGAACTTGCATCATTCCTGACTACAAAAACGATGTGACTGTCTCCTCCGGTGTCACTTCTTACTAAGTGTGCAAAATAGATACCAGAGGTAGCGTTGGCGGGCACTTGCCAGCTGCCGGAAATTGCCCAGTTTCCGCAGTCTACCAGGCCAGTTGATGCATCATTCAAGCATGCGGGCTGTGCTTGTGGCAGCGTTGCGGACGGGCTGAGGATGGTAATAAGACGCGCACCCATACCGGCGTAATATCCCATCCGATATATCTCAATGGTGTATGCACTGGCATCCGTATTGATTTTGAAAGATATTGTCTGGCCTGCATTCACGCTTATGTCTGTGGCGAACCCTTGTACGGTCGGATCGCCCGCACCACTGACATCCCACTGACTATCGGGATTGCCAGGTAGGCAATTTTCCGACTCGATTGGATTTGCTGGGGCACTGCAACTCCCAAAAGCAACCAAAGACAGGGAGAAGTACAACAGAACTCCGCAAAGAACAGCCAAAAAACGGATCAGTGGTTTCATACTCTTTCTCTTTCCAGACTTCATCAATAGAACTTCAGGGGATTCGCGCAGGACCATTCAGTCCCTGCAGGGAGGATTAGTCAGCTGCTGCGACAGTTGAAGTTGTGGTGATGCCCCTCATCCACAAGGGCTCCCGATCCAGGAAAATGAGCCGGCCATTTTCCTCGATTGACTGCTGAGCGGCTTCCAGCAATCGCACCACTCGGTACCCTGCATGCGCATCACTCAGAGGCTGACGCTTATCGACAATCGAGGCCACAAACTCGCGGGCCATCATACGCAGAGCTTCGCTGGTCTCCAGTTGGGGTGCCATCATGTCGCCGTTGCGATATCCGGTCAGCATTTTCTCCCGGCGCTCAGGATCATGGCTTTGGACGATGCCTTTGTCATACACCTTGACCTTCTCGGTGTTTTCCATGTCGTCGTAAACGATCATCTTCTTGCTGCCGCCCACCAGAGTTCGGCGCACCTTCACCGGCGCCAGCCAGTTCAGATGGAAGTGAGCGATGAAGTTTCCTTCAAACTGCACCGTCACGTATGCGACGTTTTCATACGGTGTGTACAGGTGCTTCACACCGGTGGCTGAAATGGCGACCGGAACCTGCTCGCAGAGATAGTCCATGATCGCGAGATCGTGCGGGCCGAGGTCCCAAAGCACGTTAATATCGGTTTGCACCAGGCCAAGACTTATGCGGACGGAATCAAAGTACAGCAGTTGTCCAATCTCTCCTGATTCCACCATTGACTTCATCCGACGAACCGCGCCCGTATACAAGAACGTGTGATCCACCATCAGGGTTTTACCGCGCTGCTCCGATAGTTCGATCAAATCGAGCACTTGAGCGCTGGTCTGCGCTAGGGGCTTCTCCACCAGCACGTGTTTGTCGGCCAGGAGCGCCTGTTTTGCGAATGGATAATGTGACGATACCGGTGTGGCCAGCACAACCGCATCCACGCGAGGGTCAGCCAGAACTTCAGCATAGCTTTGCGTTGTCTCGATAGTCGGGTACCGGCGCTTGGCTCTCGCCAAAGCCTTGGAATCGAAATCGCAAACCTTGACGACTTCGGCCTCTTCCAGTTCGCAGAAATTTCGCAACAGGTTCTGTCCCCAATAACCACAGCCGATGATCGCTACTCGCAAGTTAGGCATAAGCATCCTTTTTGTATCGGTTGATTTCGACCCTCAAGACAGCTTTGTGCTCGAGCGCGTAAATCAGTCTGTGGGAGGGCGGAGCGAAGAGTACAAGCGGCATACCACGAAAGCTGGGGAGGTTGAAAAAGTTCGCTTTAAAGCTTGGGCCTTACTTATTTCGTCGGAGGGGAATAGCGTTGATACGCGTACCGCTGGTAATAGTTCTTATGATCGCTGCAACCGTTCAAGACAACTCCTATCAGGTCTGATTTCTTCAGGATTTCCAGGCCCCGCTGCAACTGAGTTTTTTCTGACTTCCCCTCCCGGGCCACGAGCAAGGCGCCATCGGTCAGGCGCGACCAAACGGTAGTGTCTCCCAGGGGAAGCAATGGGGGCGAATCCACGATGATCCAATCGAACCGATCAGTAAGCTGTTCCATCAACTGAGGAAGCCGTGCGGACTGCAACAACTCCAGAGGATTCGCGGGAGGATTGCCGGCCGGCAGTAGCCAAAAATCCGGACCCTCTAGCCGGTAGATGTTCGTGACCGTGTGACTGCCGCTCTGCAACCACTCTCCCAGACCAGCCAATCTCCCCACGCCAAACTGCTGGGCCAGAACGGGTCGTCGCAGATCGCCTTCAATCAATAGAACGTTCTGTTTCCTCTTGGCCAACACCCCGGCCAGATTGGCCGATACCGTACTCTTTCCCTCTTCCGGAATCGTGCTGGTGACCAACACTTTTTTCAAGGGTCTGGTTTGCTGGAGTTGCCGCAGACGTACACCCAGGAAGCGAAATTTCTCAGCCGCCAGACTCTCGGGCTCCGTCAGGAAAATCAGCCGGCTTGAAGGCGGGACGCTGACTTGCAGGCACGGAAATTCACCCGGACCGTTTCCCGCAGCCTCTGCCTCTAACGGTTCGGTCGTGGCGGGTTGAAACGTGCTTGGCGGAACCGTGACCGGCTCGTTGGGGGTGATCGGTTCCACCAGCGGCCAGTCCATGGGCCGTTGCTGTCTTGGCGCCTCGAAAACCTCAGTAATCACGGACGCCATATCGGGATATTCAACCCCCGACTGCTCGGTCCCTGATCTCTGCAGCGCGTCAAATATACGGCTCATGTTTGCCCACTCCCGTTCCTATCGTCATTCCTAGCCTGAGCTCCTCATCACTGGCCTGTGCGCGACGCAGGCGGGTGTACATATCCAGAAGAGTTTTTGCTGCTTGTGTCACTTCCATCGTAGGGTCATCGTTCCCGATGCGTTCGCGCGGTGCCGCATGCTCCACGTTGAGGCGAAAGTCCAAGGCGCTCTCTTCAATCATTGCCGGAGTAATATTTTTCGACTGTCTGGAATAACCATGAATCAAGGCTGTTTCACAGAGGGTATTGATCAGCCTCGGAATCCCTTTCGAATGCCGCTGAACTTCGAGAATTGTGTCCATCGGAAACAGCATTTCCGGGCTGGCGCTTCCTGCCAGCCGCAGACGACGGTGAATATAGCCTTCGGTCTCATCCAGAACTAATGCACCCAGATGCGAGCGAATTGCTATGCGCTGCTTGAGCTGCCGCAGGTCGGAGGAATCAAGCTTCTCGTCCAACTCGGGCTGACCCACGAGCAGAATCTGCAGCAACTTTTCCTGCGGCGTTTCCAGGTTGGTTAACAGCCGGATCTCTTCCAGCACGGCCGAAGAGAGATGGTGGGCCTCGTCCACGACCAGCACCGTCGTGAGACCTTTTTGAAATCGGGAAATGACAAAGCTGCTCAGATCCAGCAGCAGTTCGCTCTTGTTTTTTCCCGATGCGGGGAGCCGAAAATCGCCCACAACATACTGCAGGAATTCGGTCGGCGCCAGCCGCGGGTTGAATACATAGGCGTAGTTGACGCTGCTACGGCTTAGCAATTGAAGCAGGCAGCGGATCAATAGAGTCTTGCCCGTGCCCACCTCCCCGGTCATGACCACGAAGCCTTTCCGTCTGCGGACGGCATAGTAGAGCGCCGCCAGCGCTTCGTTGTGGCGCTTGGTCGCGAACAAAAAAGACGGATCCGGAGTGATCTCGAAAGGGTTCCGCTGCAAATTGTAGAACTGCTTGTACATTGGGGAGTGATTCTAGCCGTGCAAATAGCTGAAAGCCGAGCCAGCCAGTATGGTGGCCAATACCAGAGCAGCTGTTACCCATCCGAACCAGAGCTGTCTGTTTGCCCTCTGTTCGTCGGACAAATTCAAAATAGCGGGAATTTCCGCGAGCACGTTTGGAGGCAGGAGTTTTTTGAGTTCTTTTTCGTCGTGCAGGCGATCGTCCATCGTCTCGAATAGCCCTGCGACCACTACTCCCAAAGCCAGACCGAGTCCCAGTCCAATTCCACAGAACTTTAGGTGATTGGGAAACTCAGGCTTTTGGGGAAAACTCGGAGCGTCCAATATCTGGAATCGCTCTCCCTGCTGAAGCAATTCCATGCTCGTCGCCATGGCGGATTCATTTTTCTTCTTCAGCAGCTCGTCGTAATTAGCTTTGGACTGGTCGTACCCGCGAGTCAGGTCTGCCAGTTGTTGTTCGCGAACTGGCTCCTGACTCAAACGTGCCTGGTATTCCTCGACTCTTGCTTTGAGCGCCGCGATGGAACGCTCACGATTGGCAATGTCGACCTGGTTGGATTTCAGTTGGCCTTGAATCTGAACCTGCACGGACGTTTGTGCCGGGTCTGCACCCTCGGAGTTTACATTCGTCTCAGAGTCATCCGTGGAATGAGTAGAATCCTTCACGTTAAGGCTTTCTAAGAGCTGATCCCGCATTTTCTCCGTGTCCGCGATCTGCTCCTTCAGCTTGCGCACATCGGGATGACGTTCTGTGTAGTGAGAACTGAGGTCTGCCAGTTGGGTCTTGAGTTTCTCCAGCTGCTGGTCAAGAGCGGGCAATCCTACGGTTGTTCCATCCGAGCTCTTAGATGAACTTCGCAAAGCTCGGTACTGATCCGCCAATGTTTGCAGGTAAACATGTTGCTGTCTGGCAGCGTTCAGCCCATCTTCGTCATTCTGCAGTTGAGACTGCAGACCACTCAGAATCTGGAGCGTGCTTGCCAACTGGCCGGGCAACTCGCCCAGGTGTTGCGCTTTGAACTGGCGAATTTTCTCCTCTTGATCAGCCAGGCCCTTGCGAGCCGTTTCCATTTGACCTTCAAGAAACTTGGTGGTGTCTTCTGATTGTTGCTGGCGTACCTCTAGATTCTCGCTGATAAATAAATTCGTCAGTTCGCTGGTCACCTGTTGCGCGGTATGAGGATCATGAGATGAGTAGTGAACATTGAATGCCGTGATCTGACGGCCAGCGTCGCGCACCAGATCGATGTCAATGTCTTTGCGCATGCGCTCGACTTTTTCATCGGGTGAGGACTGGTTGCGACCATAGAGACCCATGCGGTCAATGATCTGAAGCAACCGGGTACGGCTAAGAATCTGCTGGGTAATGCTCTGCAGCCGTTCCTGCAGGTCCTCGTTCACGTTCGGGGTGACGTAATCCTTCGGCATCGTAGGCTGTTCCACCAGAATCAACGTGCTCGACTGGTAGCGTGGCGGGACGACCCAACTCGCTCCCCAAACCGCCACCCAGCCGAGGAAAAGGGGTATCAGGAACGCATAGTAGCGGCGCCGGACGATGCCCAGATAATGCTGAAGGTCAAAACCTTCCGAACTTTTTTCTTCGAGATCGTCAACCATAGAATTCATCTTCCCAAAGGCCTGGAGAACTGGTAAGAAATCGAAATAAACTCGCGATTGGTGTCGGGAGTCGCGGCCAGCACGGCCACATTGCTGTAATCCTGGTGAAGTCGAGTGTAGCCAAGCAGCACATTGACGTGCTGACCAAACTGTTGTTGCAGCGAAGCATTGCCTGCTATCGAGTGCCCGCTGTTGCCGACGGGAGAAAGTGGGGAAGCAAGAACGTCATTCTGTGTGTATGAGGCACCCAGATTCCCACTGAGCCTCCGCGTCAATTGTTGTCGAAAGGAGGCATTTGCGCTATTCATCTGGACGGCGCCGAAGAGGCCGCCACCATCGGAAATGACGCGCGAGTAGCTCACGGCGATGTTGTTCAGCCGCCCTTGCCAGCTCATGCTCGCTCCCGCTGCAGGGGTCCATGCTCGAATGGCGGGCAGTTGCAGCTGCAAAGGCGGCAGTGGAGGCTCCGCCGTGTCGGAATGCTGCGGACCACCGAAGAAAGAAATCGACAGCCTCGGCGACGCATACAACGTGTAGAACAATAGCAGCGCGTGGGTTTGGGTTTCACTTCTCCCCTCGTTCGGATACCCCAGAAGCCTCTGATACTGGTAGGTCGCTCCCAGATAGTGCATTTTCGAAAGACGAAACGAATAGAACACCGAACCAGCCTGCGCGTTCGAATCAAACAGGCCCGGGACTTCGGCCGGATTCGGATAGTGCAGATAAGTAAACGATCCCGTCGCGCCGACCATGCCATTCGGCGCAAATTGGTAGCTGATGCCAACAGTCCCGGAATTGCTGAGCATGTCGGCAATCGGCGCTATCACCGAAAAATTAGGCTCCTGCGCTCCGCCGGATACAGCTTCCGCCGGTGTCACATTCGGTTGGTTGAAGACGTTCGAGGTCTTCATGAACCCGTCACGCGCGCTGAAGGTCACATGCGGGCTCAGGCGGTAATGTAAATCGAACGATACGTTCTGATCAGCTTCGTTCCTTGAACTTACGCGCTGGTAAAAGGTGAAGCCTGGCGCGTAGGTCAAAACCAAGTGCAGCCGCGACGTGGTCTCGTCCAGAGCCAGCACTGGACCTAAGGAGTAACTCACATCGCTCTCCGGTTTACCGCCCACCGAACCCAATGCGTTATCCGTATAGGCACTGGTGAACGTCACTCCTCCGCGAAGGTAGTTCGACCGTTCTTGGGAACTACCCTCGGTTGGGTACGATCGTCCGCTGACAGGAGGTGGAACCTTCATTTGGTCATCAGTGCTTCCCGGGTCCAGGACTTCTAGAGCGGATTGTGAGGACTTACTGTCTACCTGGGCCCAAAGGGACGAAACCGGCAGCAGAAGCAACCCTACGGAAATTTGCTTAAGCAATCTTGTGTTCATGGCACCACAATCGTATCGCGCGGCTCCAGCTTGATGTTTTGAGCTGTGTTTTTACCCTTCACGACTTCCTTGTAATTGAACGGCATTTTGGTCTCGGTTCCATCGGCGTTCTGGCGCAGGACATAGATGTTTTTCTGTTTAGCAAAATCGCGGAACCCTCCGGCCAAAGCGATTGCATCCAGCACCGTCGCTGAGTTATTGATCGGGTATGAGCCAGGTCGACTTACCATTCCCAGGATGTTGAACTTTTGACTGTTGATCTGCTGAACAATGACGGTGACTTCCGGTTCGGCAATATAGTTCTTAAGCCGCACCGCAATGTCTTGTTCCAATTTCAGTGGAGTTCGTCCCGTAGCCTGCACTTCCCCGACTAACGGTAACGATATCTTCCCATCCGATCGGACTGGAATCGAGCGCGAGACATCCGGCTCTTTCCACACGTTGATAGCCAGGACGTCATCATTGCCGATCACGAAACTGTCGTCGTGGGGCTTCGCAGGCGAGGCGGCTTCCACACTCTGACTGGATTGCGCGCGGGGCAGGTCTGTTGCAGGCGCAGGACCAGTTTGCGCCGCGAGTCCAATCGACATCAGGGCCAAGATTGTTGACAGTCCTACCTTAACCAGAGTGCCGGGAATTTTTGTCACTGCGCGTCCTCCGCTTTGTTCTTTTTGCTTCGTGGTTCCGGGATTTAACTGGCTTTTCCGGTCCCCTTGGCCTGACTCGGAAAGCCCAACCTGCTCCCCGGGAACGAGGCCAGGTAGCTCTCCGATGCGCTCATCTGGTACTGGTCGATCTTGTACAGAATCGAACGGTAGCTTATCCCCAACAGACGGGAGGCTGCTTTTCGGTTCCATCCGGTTTTTTCCAGGGCGCCTGCAATGGCGTTCCTTTCAGTTTCCGTGCGAACGGTTTGAATGATCGACTTCAGCGACTTGGGTATCTCTGCACTCTCGCCGATGCCCACAGCTTCGCGCAAAGCGGCCGCAAATGGCATAGGATGTTTGTCGGACCAGTTGCCACCGTTGTCGTCAGTCGTTTCGCTTTCGATCAACGTGAGCTGGTGGTCGCCCGCCACCAAATAGCGCTTCGCGAAGTTTTCCAACTCCTGCAGATTTCCCGGCCAGGAATGATTCTGGCAAGCCTGCAATACGGGCTCCGTGAATTCCCGAGGAGCCAGGCCGTAGTACTTGGCCAGCTTGTGCATTGAGTAGCGAAGAAGAATCTTGATTTCTTCCTTGCGCTGTCGCAATGGCGGCACTTGCACGGTGAATGCGCTCAGACGGTAGTAAAGATCAGGGTGCAGTCTTTTTTCCGCCAGGGCGCGGTCCAACTTATCGCTGCTGGCAGCGAGGATTCGAACATTCACCTCCACCGGCTTCGAGTCGCCAGGGCGGAGAAATCGTCGGTCTTGCAGCACGTTGAGCAGCCGCGACTGCAAGGCCAGAGGCATCTCTGTAATCTCCTCCAGAAGCAGCGTCCCCTTTTGACCAAGTTCGAGCTTGCCTGAGCCGTTCTTCGCACTGCTCTTTGACAGTCCATTCGAGTAGCTATTTTCCCGACCGAAGAGCTCGATCTCAAGCAAGTCTCCCGGCATCTCCGCGCAATTGACTCTCAGAAATTTGAAGCCGGAGTAGACCGACAGTTGATGGATCAGACGGGCAACGGTTCCCTTTCCGCTTCCGGGCTCTCCTAGAATCAGCACTGGAACGTCGGCCTGGGCGAGCAGCTCCGCCTGTGCGCGCAACTGCCGCATGATGGGACTGACGCTCAAGAAAAACTCGTCCTCGCCAAGGGACGCAATATCCTCGCTGCCCATCTCCGCTTGAACATCATCGTTCGGCCAGCCAAGATGTCTGCGCACGAGCGCCTCGAGTTGTTGTTCACCGAAGGGCCGGATCATGATATCTTTCGCGCCCAGGCGGGTCGCTTCGCGCTGGATCGCGGCATCGGAGGCATCGCAGAACATCACAATGGGCAGTTCCGGCCGCAGCCTGCGCAACCACGGCAACAGGTGGAGACCCTCCCCGTCGCCGCGAGGTATGTCCAGCAGAAGCAGATGGGGTGCCGCGCCGGATTGTACTCGCTCCATAGCATCCCACCCGCTGGCCGACGTTTCCAGATGCCAGGAGTTGGATTGGGCGGTGGAACCAAGCAGTCGCAGAACGGACGGTTCGTTGCTTACAACCAGCAAGCGGAGTGTCTCAATGATTTGGGAAGCCATGGTCGATCGACCTTAAATTATTTAGGGAAAGAAAAACGCTTCGGGAACTTCTCAGGCAGCTTCGACTTCGTATCCTTCTACTTTTACAGCCATTGATCTCTGGATCGCGTCTATAGAAATAACCAACGTCCGGTCGCCGTTGCGCGAGACCAGTAAGCCCTCAAGGCCGTTCAGCGCTCCGCTTCGGATTCGTACCCGTTGACCAATCTTAAGGAAGGGATGTGACGACCAAGGAAGCTGCGTTTGCACCAAACTGCGCACAGCTTCAATCTGATCCTCTGGAATCGGGGTTCCCTCACCCCTTTCGCCCACCAGTCCGAATACCCCCTCCACTCTCAGGACGCGTAAACGGTCCACACGATTGGGAGTGAACTTCGCGAACACATAGCAGCTGAACAGTGGCAATTCAACCGATTTCTTGCGATCGCTCCAGCGACGCTCTTCTGTCACCAGGGGAAGAAACGTGGTTACGCCTCTTTCTCCCAGGCGGTGAGCTACGATCTTTTCGTGGCGCGGACGAGTGTGAAGTCCATACCAATTCTCACATTGGTTTTCCACGGGCGAAAACGCCTGCGGAATATTCCACGATAAGCTGCTGACGGCCATAGCTTCGCCCTCTAAGTCACACTTCTCAGTGTGACCCCAAAAATAGAAATAGCTTCTCTCTTGCTTGCGAAATCTCAGAGAGACTTCAGGGGGATATGCCTGTTGGTCAAGAAGCCCGGGGGAAGTTACTGGCTTTCCTGTTTACTTAAATGTGTTCTAGCCTGGGATCGCGTCAAAAACTGTGTCTGGGGGATTGCACGACACGGGATCGAACTCAACGCTGCACGAAAATACATGGCATCGCAGCACGCTGCAATGGCTACAGCTACTCTTACCCGTCATTCTCATACCGGATTAAGACTTACGTCTCTTGGCATGAGAACATCTTCTCTAGAGATACGTGCCGCCATTATAAGGGCTGGCGCTCGCCGCCAGGGCTGAGGCTGCCAGCCGGGATCTAACACTTCAACTACGTTGTTTACTATAGGATACACGCAATATGGAACGCACACTTGAAGCCGGGCTAGTATGCTTGATTCGATGCTTTCCGACTTGCCTTCGGAACGGCAGTGCAATAGTCGCAAACTCTGTCAGCTTCATGAAACTCTTTGCAATATTCCCCTCGAGCGCGAGTGCCATATTGCGCTCCTATCGCGAAAAGATTAGAATGACTTACCGGATTGTTCCGGCACCTCCCTCGCAATTTCACCGCAACGCCCTCTAGGACGTGGTATCAGGTGACAACCTTGAGCAATCCGAAGGCCCGGATAAAAAAAATCCGTGTGCTCGTCGCCGATAGTTCCCGCATTCACACCCACCTGCTTGCGGACGCCTTGAAACGCGATCCCATTTTCGAAGTGCTTCCTTTCGACGGAACTTCACGGAGTTTGCTAGCGAGCTTCGCGGCGTCGGACGCCGATGTCCTTGTGATCAGCGTCAATCTTGACGATCAGCCACTGCGCGGGTTGGAAGTTCTGAGCGAATTACGTGCCGCCAATGGTAAGGTTCGAGCCGTAGTCTTAATGGATTCTTTACGAGATGAAGTCATCCTGAAGGCGTTTCGCGCTGGAGCCAGAGGCGTTTTTTGCAAGAGTCAGCCCGTGGAAGATCTCAGCAAGTGTGTCTATTGCGTATACCAGGGACAGATATGGGCGAACAGCCGCGAGATGTCACTCGCGGTGGAGGCCCTGGCTAATGCCCCAACCGTCCGGGCTGTGAATGCGCGTGGTTTAAGCCTGCTTTCGAAACGAGAACTTCAGGTAGTCAACTGTCTTGCGGAAGGTCTTAGCAACCGAGAGATTGCTAAACGTTTGGAACTCAGTCAGCACACCGTTAAGAACCATCTGTTTCGGGTCTTCGACAAGCTGGGAGTTTCCAGCCGGATTGAGCTCCTGTTCATGACGTTGACCCCGAGCGGGTCCACCCAATCGATAGCGGAAGACTCCATGGGCAATTCAGGTAGCGGCGCTTCTCGCGACGAATTTGACATGCTGCAGAAAGCAGCCGAGGCGGGCTTGCCAGCCGCCCAACTAGCTCTGGCGCAGATGTATTTGATGAGGCGAACCGAACCCGAGGATGCGGTTCGCGCCTATACCTGGTATCTCGTGGCCATGGAAAGAGCTTCACAGGCCAAGGAACTGATTACCAAAATGCTCACTGCAAAGCAGATTGAGGAGGCGCGGCGCGAGGCCAGCAACAAGCTCGCTCAGACTGATGCGGATCCCGATCGTAAGTTAGAAGCGTGGCAAGCGACCGGAGTCGCAGAGAGCTAGCCCAATCGCGTGGTCACAGTGTCTTCATTCCAAAACAAAAGGCGTGCCAGGTTCGGCACGCCTTTTGTTTCGTGATTTGGGGAGGCCGATTTCTTCAGGCCGTCACTGCAGTGGCGATTTTCTGCCGCGATCGTAGGAACATGGCGCCACAGCAGCACAGGCCAGCCACGAAAAGATAAGTAAAGGCCGCGCCACCCTCAGGCACTTCCATGAATTCTTGCTCAGGACAGCTGCCCGCCGTGCATGTCGCGCCGTTTACGACAGGCGTGATTATGGATACGTTGGAGAATTCGCTCAGGGTATAAGTGTTCCCCTGCGCCATTCCGAGCAGGCCACCGGTCACGCTCGTACTCGCACAACCGCCAGATCCAAAAATGGCATTGCAAAGAGCGATGTTGGCCGCACTTGGGGAGCCTCCATTATCCAGATAACTCGCAACTCCGGTCGGATCGAACACAGCCCAGACGGCATAGGAGTAATTGATCTGTCCCTGCGTTCCGGAGCCCTGGTTCAGCACTCCCTCCGTCAACCATGCGGCTTCTTCGTACAATTGCAACGCATTGTTGACTGAACCCCACGCCGTCGCGGACAAACCGCCCGGTGTCGCGAGACTCGAAAAGGACACGATATTCCCAGTCCAGCCCTTATTGAGATAGCTGTCATCCTTAAAATCGTCGCAGACGATGGGAGTATTTGAGGAGCCATTGACTGTGGCGTAGTAGGGGCTTACGTAGATGTTGTCGTAGATGTTGTTACCAGAGCTGGTCAAGGTTACGTTTTGAGCACTGGCCCACGGCGCGACGCACAGTACAGCTATCGCGATTCCCCCCAAAAAACAGAACGCTCGTTGCGTCATTTGTTCTTTTGTTCTTTCTGTCCTGCAAAATGTTACAAAGGGGAGAGCCTTGTGCGGGTCTTTACAACCTGCCCGCTTCGTGCAACTTTAAGCCTAAATCCCAAACTGTCAAGACTGATAATTTCTGCAACACATTGCAAACCCGTGCAACTCTGCCATCCATGTACCGTGCGATCCGCGGATTGCTTGTCCCGCGAAGACATGGCCAGTCCAAAGGGCAAATCTTTAGGGCTTCCACATTTCAAATGCCCTGTAGTTTTGTGATAGACCTAACCGAATAACCGTTCCTCGACAGGGAGATTCCGCATTGAGAATCGTTTTCATTCTCCGTCTTGCGTTGATTCTGGCTCTCATCTGCGCGCTTGCCGCATGCACGCGTGATCCGAATATTCGCAAACAGAAATATTTCGAAAGCGGCCAGCGCTATTTCGAAAAAGGAAAGTTTGCCGAGGCCGCCATCGAGTTCCACAACGCCATCGCGCTCGATCCCAAGTACGTCGCCGCCCATTACCGGCTTGCCCTCACTTATCTCAAGACCCAACAGTGGCCGCGTGCCAATCACGAACTTGCACGAACCATCGATCTCGAACCCGGAAACTATCCGGCTCGCATTGAGATGGCCAAACTCCTCATCGCTTCCCGAGACTTCCAGCAAGCGCGGGAACAATCCGACACGCTCTTAAGCGAGCGTCCTGACGATCCGCAGTCCCACTTTATCGCTGCCAGTCTTATGGCTGCCGAGTCTCGCTTCCCCGCCGCG
>Ga0209422_1000023_pt1 | contig 40777 bp, 37 predicted proteins | sample BlaSpr_A8_OM2_M3_FD_187983 | JGI IMG/M metagenome (GOLD analysis project Ga0209422, IMG submission 187983) | Forest soil microbial communities from Thunder Bay, Ontario, Canada - Black Spruce, Ontario site 2_A8_OM2_M3 (SPAdes) (version 2) | ecosystem: Environmental > Terrestrial > Soil > Boreal... | reverse complement strand
GCGACGGCAACGATCACACTGCCCGCGACGAGCGCTGCGGGAATTGGTGGGGTCCATGGTGCCGCGACGCTCGAGCTACGCACGGTCAACGGCAATGCATTCAACGTCGACGTCAGACCGGGGTGAGGTCGAAAAAACCGGCGCACGGTACGCCCGCGCTCTCGGAAGGGCCAGTTAGGCCGAAATATGGAGAAGTCAAATGGCCATGCTCGAATGGAACACCTATCGCCAGCAGCTGACCGTCCGGATCGGCGAAATTGCCAAACTCAGCCCCGACACGATCAGGGGCTATCAAGCGCTGAGTGCCGCGGGCCAAAAGACCAACCTGCTCGGGCCGAAGACCCGTGAGTTGATTTCGCTTGCGGTCGCCGTCACCGTGCGCTGCGACGGCTGTATCGCCGTGCACGCCGAAGCGGCGGCGCGTCACGGCGCCTCTCGGGAAGAGATCGTTGAAGCGCTCGGCGTCGCGACAGCCGTCAATGCCGGTGCCGCCCTCGTCTATTCCACCCGCGTGCTGGACGCCTACGAGCAGACGACCGTTGAGTGACGCTGCACCGTGCCCCTCGGCTCGTCTCCGATCGTCAACACTGGCGTCGGCGCATATGGGCAGGCAATCTCGACGACGCATCCAGCTCCCGGGCGAATGGTGAATCGGAAGCCGTGCAACTTTACGATGGCCGCTACCAGGTTCAGGCCAAGACCCAGACCGGATGTGTGCCTCGTCTTGTCCGACCGGTAGAATCGCCTCAGGACGGCGTCGCTTTCGTGTTCGCTTATGCCTGAACCAGTGTCCTTGATGCGCACTATGGTCTCACCATTGTCGCGAACCAGTCCGATTTCCACCTGCCCGCCGGCCGGCGTATACTTGACGGCGTTGTCGACAAGGTTAGCGACCGCCTCGACCAGGAGATCCCGGTCACCATAAACATTCAATTCGCGGGGTGATAGGACTGCAAGGCTAACACCTTTATCTTCGGCGATCGGCTCGTACATGTCGCCCACCTCGCGTACGAGGTCCGCAAGCGAGACTTTGCCGAAGCCGGCCGATCGCTGACTCTTTTCGATCTCCGCAAGCCGCAAGATCGCGGTGATAATCGAAAGTGACTGATCGAGCGCCTCCAACGTTTTGTCAGCAACTGCCTGCAGCTGCTCCAGCGTTCCGGCGTTGGTGCGACCGCGCTCAAGCATCAGCCTGGCTCGGGTAAGGGGTGTGCGCAGGTCATGCGCGATATCGTGACCGACACCGGCAAGGGAGTGGATGAGGGTTTCCATCTCGTCGAGCATGCCGTTGACGATCATCGCAAGCTTTGAGAACGGCTCATCAGGGTCGCCATGCGGAAGTCTTTCACGCAGGTTGCCGGCGACAATGCGCTGTGCCCGCTCATTGACCTCCATGATGCGCCTTTGGGCACGCGCGTTCAGCGCCACCCCAACCGCAATACAAAGGAGCACCGCGGGAATCAGGCCGAGCACGAGTGCCCGGCCAACGACGCGGGCAATTTCTTCGATTTCATCGGCATTTCGTCCGATCACAAGCAGATTGCCATCAGGCAAACTCTGCGCGATCAGGCGCACCGCTTGTTTCTCCCGCACGCCTCCGTCGATTCGGTCTACCACGGCGCTTTGAACCGTCCTGTCTGCCTTGAGATCAGGTGGTTGCCGTTCCACATTGCCGGCGATCCTTTCTCCATCTGCGCCAAATAATCCTACAAGCCGAACGCGAGCCGTATCCTGCCTTAGACTCTTGTTGATTGCGTCGAGTATCTGCCCGGGCGGCAAGGTTGCAAGGATGTCCATCTGCAAGGAGATCACACGGTCGAATCGCATCGTCAGGTCATGCTTCGTTTTCAAGTAGACGAACCCGAGCAATGCGGCGGTGAAGGCTGCAAATATTACCGCCACCAGCGCGGTCCAACGCAGCGTGGTCGACCGCGTGAACTCAGGCAATTGGAAAACGTCGCGCGCTTCTGCTGGTCTTGGCGACAAGTTGATGAGCTTGGAACGAAGCAGGCATGACTTCGTCGACATGAGTTCAACCCTTTGCGTGTTTCACTCGTCCGGCTCGCACCTGCCCGGCGCATCGCCGGGTCCAATTCCAAGCGTTAATCTAGCCTGGTCAACGCGAACGGTTCGATCCTACGGAGGTTGGTTCGAATGCCGTGTTGGTTTGGGCCGCCCATACCTTGGTTTAGCGCCGGAGAATTCGCTTCGGAGACGTCGATCCCGGCCCAATGCCGCCGCAGGGGGCATGAAATCGTTCACCCGGCTTTGGCTGTCTCAGCTGCCAAGGTCGCCCTGACGGAGGGCTGTCTCGACGCAGTTGATCAACGCCGGCGCGGCATATGGCTTGGCCAGGAAACCAATGGCTCCGGCCCTCAGCGCGCGGGCGCGGACGCTGTCTTCGGGAAATGCGGTGATAAAGATAAACGGCGCGTTGTGGCCCCGGGCACGCACATGGGTCAGCAGGTCCAACCCGCTCATGCCCGGCATCTGCACATCCGCAATGACGCACGACGACGAGTGCAAGTGGGTCGATCGCAGGAACTCCTCGGCCGACGCAAATGTCTGGACCGGGTAGCCAAGCGAACTGAGAAGATTGTCGGTCGCGGCCCGAACGGAAGCATCGTCGTCAACAACCGAAATTACCGAAAGCATAGACGAGACGACCTTCCAGAGTTGGGAGCGAGGCGCTTGCCTTGAAACTGCCCCAGCCAAAAAGTGAGCAATGAATCAGGATTGTGAAATCATACATAGGTTTGTTCGTAAGAGAACCTTGTGGATAACGGAATTTTCGGCCGGTTTTTTTGCGATGCGAAAGCTGCCGTTTATTTCGCGCCCTTGAGTGCGGCCAGATAGTCGACAATCGGACCAACATCCTCCGGGGCTACAGGGGCTTTGTAGTTGTTGATCATCTTGTTGACCTCCGCCGTCCAGCCTTGCTTCGAAAATGATGGTTGATTGAGCACCATGTCGGCGGAGTGACAGGCCAGGCAGTTATTGTTGATCGCATCCGACCCGGGACCGTCAGGGAACATTCGGTCGCTGTCCGGGAGGTCGAGCTTCACCGACTTCAGCTCGAGTGGCGGAGCGGCGCGCGCGGCGACAGGTATCGACACCAGTCCGAGCAGAGCGACAGCCGGCAGCAGGTTGCGAAACATCGTGAACACTCCGTCAAACCGCGGTGACATCGGCCGATTCCAGGACGTTGCGCATGAAGCCGGCCGGGTTCCAATTCGGCGCGTCGGGTTGCGCAACCCCGTTGCTATTCGTGCAGCGGGTCAACACGCTGTACTCACCGGCGGCGGGCAGCGTGAGTTGCGTCTGCCACTGCCGAAATCCGTATTTGCCCTCATCCTTTCCCAGTTGCGTCTGATGCCAGCTCTGGCCGCGGTCGATCGAGAAGTCGACGCTCGCCACGCCACAGTCGCCGCCGAATGCAATGCCGCGCAACGTCGTCGGTGCAGCGGCTTTCAGCTTGGTGCCTGACGCAACATTTGTGACAAAGGATCTGGGGACCATCCGGCTGATCGGAATCATCTTCACGTCTGTTTCGCCGGGCTTGATGTTGGCGTGTGGCGTGTCGGGAATGGTGTAGGCAACCTTGGTCCAGTAATTGGTGTCGGGCTGGTCCAGCACTTCAATATCATTCAGCATCTTGACCCAATAGGTCGCGTACCAGCCGGGCACGACCAGCCGCAGGGGAAATCCGTTCACCAGGGGCAGCTGCTCGCCATTCATGGCATAGGCGATCATCACCTCCCCGTCCCGCGCGTGGTCGATGTCCAATGACTTCATGAAGTGCGGCGCATCCGCCACGACGGGTTCTTCCAGCCCCTTGAACCGAACCTGCACGGCGCCCGGTTTCACGCCAGCCTTGTCCAGCACGTCCTTGAGGCGGACCCCGGTCCAGAGCGCATTGCCCATGGCGCCGTTCGCCCATTGCCCGCCGCTGACGCGCGGCTGGAAGAACCCGCGCGAATTTCCGGAGCATTGATTCAGCGCGGCCAGTTGAACGCTCGGCAACTCGTGAACGATATCATGCAGCGACAGCGACAATGTTTGATTGACATGGCCGCGCACGGTCAGGCTGAACTTGGCGACGTCGATATCGGTTGGGATGAGCGCCCAGTGCCAGCGGACATAAAACTGGTCATTGGGGGTGAAGACACCTTTGTCGAAAACCTCAAACGGGGTTTCCAGGAGCGGCGGCCGGGTCCGCTGCAGGATCATCGGCCCTTTCTGCGGAAAGCTGGTTGTGATCTGTCGCGCGTCGGGACCGCCGGGCAGCGGAAGATCCACCATTTTTTGCGCCCACGCCGGCCTCGAGAGGGCCACGCCTGCGGCCCCTGCCGCGGCAATGAGCTTTCGCCGCGTCATCATGCGATCAAAGGAACCATTCTTCGCCATCTGAACCTCCGCCGCATATGTCGCATTGACCAGAGACCGGTCGTGCAATTTTGTTGCCAGCTTAGCCGAGAGGGATCAGCGGCCCCGATCCTACGATGGTTGATCCGTGTGCCGCATTGGTTTGCGCCGACTAAACCTTGGTGTAGTCGCGGGGGAGTTCGCTGCCGAAACACAAGGTAACCGCTAGGGTTTGGCGCGACGAATTCCGAGCGTCTCGGCCATTCTGACCAAATCGGCCAGCGACCTTGCGCCCATCTTCTTCATGATGTGCCCCCGATAGATCTTCACGGTAATCTCGGCAAGGCCAAGCTCGCCGGCTACCTGCTTGTTCATGAGACCGGAAGCGACCAAAGCCATGACGTCTCGCTCGCGGCCGGTCAGGGTCTCAAACAAGGTCTGCAACTTGGCGACGATCCGCTCAGCCTCGCGCCGCTTGCGATCCCGTTCAATCGCCAACGTCACGGCGTCCAGCATGTCCTGATCGCGAAACGGCTTGGTCAGGAAATCGACTGCCCCGCCCTTCATGGCCCTGACGGTCATCGGAATGTCGCCATGGCCGGTCATGAAGATGATGGGAATATGGATGTTCGCCTTGGCCAGTTCAGCCTGGAAGTCCAGACCGCTTAATCCGGGCAGCCTGACATCAAGGACCAGGCAGCTGGCGACGTCGGGAAGCTTGCTTTGCAGCATCTCGGAGGCCGACCCGAACATCTCGACCTCCAATCCCACCGATTGAAAGAGATTGCCCAGCGCTCGTCGCACCAATTCGTCGTCTTCGACAATGAAGATGATCGGTTCCCTGGCGCTGGCAGGCTGACCCGATGGTTTGGAGCGCTCGGTCACGACGCCTCCTCCTGTAGCGGGGGCAGCACGAATTGAAACATCGCACCCGGCCCCTCATTGGGCGAAGCCGTTATCCGCCCTCCATGGGCTTCGACGATCGAACGGCAGATCGAGAGTCCCATGCCCATGCCGCTGGACTTGGTGGTGAAGAAGGCGTTGAACAGCCGGTCGGCGTTCTCGGCAGAGATTCCGACGCCCGAATCCGTCACACTCACGAACACGCGGTGTGCCTCGTCCTGGCCTGATCGAATCACCAGTTCGCGCGGCCGATCCATGATCGGCAGCATGGCTTCGATGCCGTTCATGACCAGGTTGATGATCACCTGTTGCAGCTGAACCCGATCACCAGGGATCGTGGGGAGAGCCGGCGCCAACTCGGTTCGCAAGGATACAAGGTGGCCGCTCAATTCGCGCTGTACCAACACGATAGCCTCCCTGATCACTTCATTGATGTCGAGCGGCACCTTCTCCATGTCGGATTTTTTCGCTAGCGCCCGGACACGGCGGATCACCTCGCTCGCCCGGCCGCTGTCGTTGACGACCCATTCGACCGAGCGGCGCGCAGCGGCGAGGTCAGGCGGGTTGCGGTCGAGCCAGCGCAGACAGGCCTCGGCGTTGGCAGTGGCAGCGGCGATCGGCTGGCTTATTTCGTGCGCGATGGATGCCGTGAGTTCGCCGAGCGTGGTCACGCGTGTAACATGCGCAAGTTCCGCCTGCGCTTCCCGCAGCGCCAGTTCGGCCTGATCGGCGCGGATCGTCGCCGTAATATTGGTACCGGTGCCCCGATAGCCGAGAAAATTGCCATTCGCGTCGTAAATCGGCTTGCCGCTCGTTCGGACGTATACCGTGGATCCACTCCCATTTACGGTGTATACGAAATCGCGAAATGGCTGACGGGCGTCGAGCGTCGCCCGATGCATTCGCCATTTTTCGGGTTCCGATTCGGTATCGGTTGCAATATCCCAGCGAAACAGGCCGGCCAGGCCTGACGGCACGAGGCCGATTTCGCCGACGTGTTCCGATACGCGGGTGACCGCGTGGTCCGGTCCGGCCTCCCAGAACCAATCGGAAGCCGTTTCGGCATAATCACGAAAGCGCTGCTCGCTCTCGCGAAGAGCCTGCTCGGCCCGCTTGCGGTCCTCGATATCGGTAGACGACCCATACCATTTGACAATGTTGCCCGACTCATCGCGTAGCGGCTCGGCGCGGAACAGGAACCAGCGGTATTCACCATCGAAACGCCGGAGCCGGGCTTCAAGCTCGCCTGGCATTCCGGACGCCCGTATTGCGCTCCACTTCACCAACATGCCCTTCTTGTCGTCGGGATGAAAAGCGCGAGGCCAGCCGGTTTCGGTTTGATCCGGTGTGAGGCCGGTGTAGTCGAGCGCCGGTTGATTGAGGAAATCGGGCACCCCGTCTGGTCCGGCGCGCCAGACCAGCGTCGGGATCGTGTCGATGACCAGTCGAAGCCGATCCTCGGACTTCTTGATTTCGTCAAACGCCTTTTGCAGCGCCTCCTTTGCAAGGTGCTGCTCGGTGACATCGATATGCGTTCCAACCAATTCGATCACTTCACCGTCGTTACCGACGACCGGATGCCCGACGGAATGCACATATCTGATCGAACCGTCCGGAAGAACGATGCGGTAGTCGCCTTCGAAGTCCGTTTTCACTCGGACAGCCTGCCGCACCGTTTCGATAATCCGGTCCCTGTCCTCGTGGTGAACACGATCCCATAAGGGTTGCTGTGATACAGCGTCCTTTTCCGGATCTAGCCCCAACAATTGATACGCTTCGGGAGACCGATACACGAACTCGCGCCGCCGCGCATCCCAGGCCCAGCTACTCGTGCGACTCAAGCGCTGGGCTTCGGCCAAATAGGCCTCGCTGCGCCGCAGTTTCCGTTCGGTCTCCCTTGCAACCGTCACATCGGTCACCGCCCCGATGTATTCGAGGTTGCCCGACCCATCTCTTTGAGCCCGAGCGACGCCATGGACATATTTCACTGAGCCATCCGGCATCAGCAATCGATACTCTTGATCATAGTCATTTCCCTCGATGGAGGCACGGTCAATGGCCTTTTGCACCGCAGCCCGATCTTCCGGATGCGCGCGCGCAAGAACCATATCGACGTTGACCGGAGACCCCTCATCGTATCCAAAAATCCTGTAGGTTTCCTTTGACCAGGTATTCTCGCCAGTGACGACACGCCAGCCGAAGGTGCCGCTGAGGCTCAATCGCTGTGCCTGGGCCAAATACGCTTCGCTCTGTCGGAGCGCATTTTCTGTCTGCCTGCGGTCCTCGATGTCGGTCGCTGACCCGTACCAGTTGACGATATTGCCTGCCTCATCGCGCAGTGGCTCGACGCGGAATAGAAACCAGCGATATTTGCCGTCAAAGCGCTGGAGCCGTCCTTCTGTCTCGCCTCGCGCGCCGGAATCCCGTATCTTGCGCCACATCATCGACAGGTTTTCCAGATCGTCCGGATGAACCGAACGAGCCCATCCCTCCACGGCGCTGTTCAATGAGAGGCCAGTGTAATCGAGTGTCGGCTGATTGAAGAATTCGGGCCGCCCGTTGGGCCCAGAGCGCCACACCAAGGTAGGGATCGTGTCGATGACCAGTCGAAGCCGATCCTCGGACTTCTTGATTTCGTCAATAGCTTCTTGCAACGCCGTAACGTCCGTTACCGCGCCCACAAATTCGATACCACCCGATGCATTCCTCAGGGCATGCGCCACTGCATGGACATTTTTCACTGAACCGTCCCGCATCACCAGCCGGTATTCATGATCGAAATCCTTTCCCTCGCGCGACGCGCGATCGATGGTGTCTTGCACGGCTGTGCGATCATCTGGATGGGTCCGCTGGACAATAAATTCAACGGTCGGTTTTGTCGCCCGGTCACATCCAAAGATTCGGAACGTTTCGTCCGACCAGGTAATTTCTCCGCTGGCGACGTTCCACCCAAAGCTCCCGGTACCGCTCAATCGCTGCGCTTCGGTCAAATACATTTCGCTGTCCAGGAGTGCCGCTTCAATCCGCTTTTGATCCTCCATCGCCACTCGCAGATGATCTTCGGAACGCCGGAGAGTTTCTGTTGCCCTCCTCTGCGCCGAGATCAGGAATGCAACAATCAGCGATGTAATGAAAAACAGGACCAGACGCGGCACCTCTGAAATACCAACAGCTGATAAATCCTGCTTCCAGGTGAATGAATTGATCGGAGGCGCCAGATAATAATGAAACGCCAAAAGAGCGAGCGTGATCGCCAATAGCGCCGGGCCGAAACCGCCGATCCACGCCGCGAAAATAACAGCGCAAAGCATCGCCGATGCAATCGCTTCGGCATTCAGCAGGCGCGTGATAAGATCAGCGGCAATGATCGCAACGGCGACCGACACGACCGCCGCTGCATACCGGGAAATCATGGTCGACCACCATTGAGCAGCACCAGATCCTGTCATCCCCCTTGCTCGTTCCGCCTGAAGGCGATGCAATACCACCGCCGCCGGGGAAAAACGCCGCGCTGCTGAATTACGGAAATTCGTGATCTGGTTGCGCGTCATTCGCAGTGCGTCCCGGGTCTCGCGGGGCCAAGATTACAGCATTTCGACGAAATCCGGCAATTCGATTGGGTCCGCGGCAGGCGGCGGACAGGGATGCGCGGGCTTGCCCGGGAACCGAGGCCACTCACACCTCCGTCAAATCGGCGCAAAAAACAAACGATGCACAGCAATCTCGGCCAAGCAATCTGCGCTTGTGAGCGCACTCTGATCGGTTGGCAACGCATCACCGATGCGAGCGACCTCGATTCGCGCTGTCGCTTCGCGCCCACAATCAAGGAGCCGGACTATGAAGATGACATACCTACTGGCAACATCGCTGCTCGCGCTCGCGATGTCAGCTACAGCTCAGGCGCGAACGACCGAACATGTCGCGCTGCCGCATGCGTATGAGGGCCGCGAGGTTGCTGCGCCTACCTGGAGCGCCGCTTGCATGACCGACCACGGCCCAACCGAATGCGACGAGCCCATGTGGGCCTATGGTAGCCCCCGCGCGCTTTCACGATACCGGAGCGCGTTCTGAATTCGACCGGCCATCCAGCGTTGCAGCGGGTCGCCATCGATGACGATCCCGCTAAACCTGAATTTGCTCCGACTAAACGTCTGTTTAATGGAGCCGCTGGCTGGCCGGAGCTAACTTCACACCAAGCAGCCCCGCCGCGTCTCTCTCTGGCGCGATGACGAATGGCTGCCAAAGCGGACGGCTTCGCGCGTGCCTTATGCCCCCTCCCTCACTAAGGCAGGCAGCAGCCGTCCGCTTCTTTGTCGCGATGCTGCCGGAGGCGCGAGGTGAGATTCCGATGGTCAGACGCCCCGTCCGCAGCCGTGGCCAAGCTGACATTATCCCCCTGAGAGCCGGTCAATCGGCAGGAGACACGCAATGAATATCGACGTGAAAGTAAATTCCGATCTTGCAGGAATAAGAATTCCCGACAGCAAGCTCGCTCGCGAAATAACGGAGCTGGTGCGGGACACCGAAACGCCGCTGCTGTTTCACCATTCGAGCCGGGTCTATTACTGGGGCACACTGGCCGGCAAACGTCAGGGATACAAATACGATCCCGAGCTGCTCTATGCGGGAGCGATGTTTCATGACATGGGCTTGACTCATAAGCACAGCAGCGCGGAAGAGCGCTTCGAAGTTGACGGCGCGAACGTTGCCCGTGACTTCCTGCGCAGCCACGGCATCGCGCAACAGGATGTCGACACAGTCTGGACCGCGATCGCCTTGCACACGACCCCAGGCATTCCCCAGCACATGCACCCGGTCGTCGCCCTGGTGACGGCCGGCGTCGAAATGGATGTGCTCGGGCTTGGCTACAACGAGTACAGCGACGCCGAGCGCGAGGCGGTGGTGCGTGCGCACCCGCGCAGTGCGCATTTCAAGGAAGACATCATCCGGGCCTTTTACAACGGCATCAAGCACAAGCCGGAGACGACATTCGGCAATGTTAAAGCCGACGTGCTCGCGGATAAGGATCCGCATTTCAGCCGTGGCAACTTCTGCAGCGTGATCCGCGCTTCCGCCTGGCGCGGGTAAGGCGCTCCCCCTCCTTCAATCGAGAAAATCGCGCGGTCGGCGGCCGCGCGCAAGGTTTCCTACATTCACAAGCCAATCATGTCCAACACCCTGGAGCCAACCATGTCCAAAACGGAGCGATTTACCAATGCCACCGGCGCCCCGGTCGCCGATAACACCAACATCATGACCGCCGGTCCGCGTGGCCCCGCTCTGCTCCAGGATATCTGGCTGATCGAGAAGCTGGCGCATTTCGACCGCGAAGTGATCCCGGAGCGGCGCATGCACGCCAAGGGCTGGGGAGCCCATGGCACCTTCACGGTGACGCACGACATCAGCCGCTACACCAAGGCCAGGATTTTCTCGAAGATCGGCAAGCAGACACCGATGTTTGTGCGTTTCTCCACGGTCGCCGGCGAAAGAGGCGCAGCCGACGCGGAACGCGACATCCGCGGCACCGCGATAAAGTTCTACACCGAGGACGGCAACTGGGACATCGTCGGCAACAATACGCCGGTGTTCTTCTTCCGCGATCCGCTGCGTTTCCCCGACCTCAACCATGCGATCAAGCGCGATCCCCGCACGGGCTTGCGCAGCGCCGACAACAACTGGGATTTCTGGTCGCTGCTGCCCGAGGCGCTGCACCAGGTCACCATCGTCATGTCGGACCGCGGCATCCCGAAAAGCTTCCGTCACATGCATCTCTTCGGCAGCCACACCTTCTCGATGATCAATGCTGCCAATGAGCGCGTCTGGGTCAAGTTCCACTTCCGCTCGCAGCAAGGAATCCAGAACCTTAGCGATACCGAGGCTGAGGCCCTCGTCGCCAAGGATCGCGAAAGCCACGGCCGCGACCTGCTCAACGCGATCGAAGCGGGCGACTTCCCGCGCTGGACGCTTTTCATCCAGGTGATGACCGAAGCGCAGGCAAAGACTCATCGGCACAGTCCCTTCGACCTGACCAAGGTCTGGCCGAAAGCGGAGTATCCGCTGATCGAGGTCGGAGTGATGGAGCTCAATCGCTACCCGGACAACTATTTCGCGGAAGTCGAGCAGGCCGCCTTCTCGCCCGCCAACATCGTGCCCGGCATCGGCTTTTCTCCCGACAAGATGCTTCAAGGCCGGCTGTTCTCTTATGGCGATACCCAACGCTATCGGCTCGGCATCAACTTCAACCATATCCCGGTCAACGCGCCCAGATGCCCGTTTCAAAGCTACCATCGCGACGGCAAGATGCGCACCGACGGCAACCTGGGCGGGACGCTCACTTTCAACCCCAACAGCGCGGGACTTTGGGACAACCAGCCGGATTTCGCCGAGCCGGCGATGCCGATCGAGGGCGATGCGGCGCACTTTGACCACCGCGTTGACGATGATCATTGGGAGCAACCCGGCAATCTGTTTCGCAAGATGACGCCGCAACAAAAGAAGGCGTTGTTCGAGAACACGGCGCGGGCGCTGGGCGACGCAAGGCCGCACATCAAGCAGCGGCACGTCGACAATTGCACCCGCGCCGATCCGGCCTATGGGGCCGGGGTGGCGAAGGCCCTCGGGCTCAAACAGCCTGAGCCGGTCGATTGAGGCAGCCTCAGGCGTTCTCGCCGATAGGCTGCCCCGGATTGGTGGCCGATCGGCGGCGAACGCGCTCTTTGCTCCGATAGCGCAGATGGTCCAATAAAAGGATTTCCAGGGATGTTCGACTATGTCGGGAATTTTCAATCTGCCATCACCGCTCTGAAACACGAGCAGCGCTATCGCGTCTTCGCTGACCTCGAGCGCAAGGCGGGACAGTTTCCGAAAGCGCTCTGGAACAGCCCGAGCGGCAAGCGGGAGGTCGTGGTCTGGTGCTCCAACGATTATCTCGGCATGGGCCAACACCCGAAGGTGATCGATGCGATGTGCGCCGCGGCGCGCACGATGGGTGCGGGCGCGGGCGGAACGCGCAACATCTCGGGTACGAATCGGGCGCTGGTGGAGCTCGAGGCCGAGCTGGCGGACCTGCATGGCAAGGAAGCGGCGCTGGTTTTCACGTCGGGCTACGTCTCCAACCATACAGGCATCGCGACGATCGCGAGGCTCCTTCCCGACTGCGTGATCCTGTCCGACGCGCTCAATCACAACTCGATGATCGAAGGCGTCCGTGCCGCCGGCTGCGCCAGGCAGATCTGGCGCCATAACGACCTTCAGCACCTGGAGCAATTACTATCGCGCGCCGCGCCCGGCCGGCCGAAGCTGATCGTCTTCGAGAGCGTCTATTCGATGGATGGCGATGTCGCTCCACTCGAAGCGATTTGCACGCTTGCGGAGCGCTATAACGCGATGACCTATCTCGACGAAGTGCATGCCGTCGGCATGTACGGGCGGCGCGGCGCCGGCATCGCCGAGCGGGACGGCGTGATGGCGCGCATCGACGTTATCGAGGGAACGCTCGCAAAGGCCTTCGGCGCGCTTGGCGGCTACATCGCAGGCCACAGCGCGGTGGTGGACGCCGTCCGCTCCCATGCCCCCGGATTTATCTTCACAACGGCCTTGCCACCCGCGGTAGCCGCGGCTGCGACGTCGTCGATCGCCCATCTCAAGACATCGGAGGCGGAGCGCGCGGGCCAGCGCGCTGCAGTGGCCGCGACCAAGGCAGCGCTGCGGAAAGCCGGCCTGCCACTGCTGGCGACAGAGACCCATATTGTGCCGGTCATGGTCGGCGATCCAGATCTGTGCAAACAGGCAAGCGATCTCCTGCTCGAGGAGCACGGGATCTACATCCAGCCGATCAATTATCCCACGGTTGCCAGAGGCACCGAGCGATTGAGGATCACCCCCACCCCGCTGCATGACACTCGGCTGATCGCACAGCTGGTGGAGGCGATGGTCTCGGTGTGGCGGGAGCTCGATCTCTCTCTCAGCGGCGACTATCAGCCCGCCGAACAACGCGCTCGGACCGTCACGGCCGGCGGTTAGCGGACACGTTCGTTACTCGACCCGTTGTAGTTTCACGCACGCGCCAATGTGGAGCAATCCGCTTCAATCCGATTTGAACCCCCTAAATCCCAATTTAATCGTTCTCCGTCGTGTCCGCATCTAACGTGGGGTTACCGACGTCAAACGTGACGCGGAATCCGTGGGCTCTGCTTCAAACCAGACCCTGAACGTGGAGACTTAAATGCCTACCGCGGTGCTTCGCCGTATCGGCTTTCCGATCCTGGTAACTGTCGTCGCGACCTTCACCTGGTCCAGTTGCCAAGCGATCGGATCCCTTCAGGCCAAGCCGGCCTTTCCGGGCTCAGCAGAGATCGATAATCCGCCGCTGCCGCCGACCATCGCCTGGCCCGACCTGTCTGCAAGCGCTTTTGTCGGCGGTTGCGGCAAGGGTCGCCTCAGTGATCCCCAAACGCACGAATGCCGCGGCCCCGCCGACATCCGGAATATCGCGCGATGACGAAGCGCTTCATGTACGTCAAAGTGGGACTTGTTGCTGCGGCTTTGTTCACCCTGGTTTACGCCATCGAGACCAAGGCGATTTTGGCTCTGGAGTCGTCGCCGGGGCTATTCGGTGGTCATGCGCTGACCAAGGTCGGAGGGATGTACCGATGAGGCGCGGCGCCGTTCAACTCGCGGCTTTGAGAAAGGAGCCGAGCCCTCAAGCGCCGCACCGAGACGCCGGGCGCGGCGTGTGCTTATCGGAGCCCGCCGGTTCCACTTTTGGAAGATTTCTCAAATATGATCGCTGCTACGGATCGCGCGGCATAAAGCCGTCAGTCAGGGTCTGCATGAAGGCGACGAGCGCGTCCTCTTCCGCGTCAGACAGGCCGAGGTGGCCGACTTTGCTGGTGTTCATGTTGTCGGTCGATTCCGGCGCGGGCCAGCACGTCGTGCCCTCGCCGGGATCGTGCGGCTTGCATCGCGGCAGGACGTCACGCGTGTTGTAGAAATGCACGATCCCTTTCAGGCTGGTGAAGTATCCATTATGCCCGTACGCTTTCACGAAGGCTGGAGAGGGGCGCTTGTCGACATTGCGCAGCGTCGGCACCTGCATTCGCGCCTGATTGTCCGGCGCCAGCTTGAGCCATCGTTGATCCACCGCCGAGGGCTGGCTCAGCAGGTGTCCCTGCTTGAGAAAAGTGCCGACGCCGCCATCGACAAACGACGTCCCTTGCGGATTGGCGGCATATCCCAACGCGTCGGGCTGATTTTCCCCGTAGTAAGGAAGCCTCGGGTTGGCCGGAGTGCCGATATTGCTGGCGGTGAAGTCGGTGAACAGCGGGTCTTCGCCGGGTCCGCCGTCACGGTGACACTCGTTGCATCGGCCCTTGCCGCGGAACAGGTCGTATCCCAGCTGCTCCTGCGGCGTGAACTGCGCCTTTTTCGCGAGTACGGCGTCGAATTTCGAGGTGAATGACGTCACCTCTGCCGACGCCTCATAACCGGCGATGGATTGCGCCATCTGGTCGAAGGTGGTGCCGGCCCGGCCGCGGTCAATCGGGCTCAGATGAACCGGCAACGGCCGACTGGCGGTCGCCGGCCCGGGCCGATCGCAGGCCTCCGCCACGTCGCCTGGCCATGCGATCGCAAAGCTCTGCGCGCCCCAGACGTTTTCGAACAGGACGCGATAAGGCCGCTGCGAGGCGCGATAGACAGCACAGGCGATATCGGGCAGACCCATCTCCACCGGATTGGTCGGCGGACCTTGCGCCTGCTCCGCGGCCGGATTGCCAAGCCGGCGTCCTGTCGCACGCATATCCCAGAAATTTCCGCCGACGAGATCCCCCTGCCCCGGATTATAGTGCAGCACGGGCGAGAGAGGTGCATAGGCGTGGGTTTGCGGCTTGCGGTCGCTGAAGCGCGTGCGCACCGAGCCGGGATAGGAGCCGGTCGTGCGGTTCAACTCCGACACCGGACCGGTAAAGCCCGTCTCGGGCATGTGGCAGAAGGCGCAAGCCTCGTTGCGGTATACCGACAAGTTCTTGTCGTACAGCATCGCCTTGCCGAGCAATTCGATTTGCTGGATCTGATTGTCCGGCGGCGCTGCAAGGCGTTCGACCGTCTGCGCTTCGATACGGTCGATTTCGGCCTCGACCTGCGCAATTTCCTGCAGTGCCTGGGGAGAGAGTTTCGAGCTAGTCTCCTCCGCTTTCGGCGCATCCGCGCCCAGCGTGGAGACGAAGATCGCCGCTGCGATCGGCAAGAGTGTGCGCCGTGATTTCACTTTGGAACCCTGCAGGCCAGCCACGCAGCACTTTCAGCACCGTGGCCCAGCAGGGTTTAGGATGAAACTGCCCAGGCGGAACAGTAAATTCTGTTTTACGATTTACTGCTGATTGTTGAGGCCAATTTTGCGGAGCTTATCCGTGCCCGCTCCATCAGCACCCGCGGCAGATGTTGAGGCGCTGGTCGAGTTCCTCATCCGCCTTCTGCTGCTGGGCATCGAAACTCGACATCTTGTCCTGCACGGTTTGTTCCGCTGGGGAGCCGGGAGCAAATTGCTGGGCCCGCGGCTGCAGGTGGCCGATCGGCGCTTGACCGGGCACGGTGGTCGCCGAGACACCGATTGATTGGGCGTTGACCGCGGCGCTGCCGGAAGCCGCAAGCGTGCCCAGAACGGCCATTATGAAGAAGGTCGAACGCATGGATTGCTCCGTCGAAATTGAGCGCAAGGTTGCCCGTGCTTAGTTCAGCGATGTGCCGATGACTTTCGCACGTGCCGGTCAACTCCATATAGAGGCGGCCGACGGCGGCCTCCATTAAAAAGCATTTTATGCTCTTCGGGTTCGCGATACGCCGGCGCTTCGCCGTTGCTACGGCTTCACGCCGGTTGCGGGTCGGGACAGATGATCTCAAGCCGACCGCCGGCGCCGGAGTGGATCGCGAGCCGAAAGCCGTGCAGCCTCACAATCGCTGCCACGAGACTGAGGCCAAGGCCCACACCCGGGGTGTTTCGTATCTTGTCGGAACGGTAGAAGCGCCGCAGCACCGCATCGCGCTCCTGCTCGCTGATGCCAGAGCCGGTGTCAGCGACGCGAACGATTGTTTCACTGTCGCCGCGCAGCAGTTCGATCTCCACCTTGCCGCCCTCCGGCGTAAACTTGATGGCATTGTCGACAAGGTTGGCAACCGCCTCAAACAAAAGATCACGGTCGGCACGCACGTTCAGCCGGTGCCGTGCCTCGACCCGCAAGTCGATTTTCTTGTTTTCGGCGATCGGTTCGTAGATATCGCCGACCTCCTCCAACAACTCGTGCAACGGGACGCTGCCGAAAGCCGCCGACCGCCGGCTGTTTTCGATTTCGGCCAGGCGCAGCAGCGCCGTGATGATCGCCAGCGACTGATCAACGTTCGTGATCGCCTTGTCCACAACGCCCTGGAGCTGCTCCAGGCTGGTTGCGTTGGTGCGACCGCGCTCGAGGGTGAGCCGGGCTCGCGTCAGCGGCGTCCGCAAGTCGTGCGCGATGTCGTTGCCGACGCCGGCAAGCGCGTGGATCATCGCTTCCATTTCATCGAGCATGCCATTGACAATGACGGCAAGCTTCGAAAACGGCTCGTCGATATTGCGGTGCGGAAGTCGCTCGCGCAGATCGCCAGCGATGATGCGCTGAACCCGTTGATTGACCTCTTCCACACGCCTCTGGGCGCGCATGCTCAGCCACGCGCCGGCCAGCAGGCACAAGCAAAGCGCCGGCAACAGGCCCAGCGCCAGCGCCTGCCCGACGACATGAGAAATCTCCCTGGTTTCGTCCACCTCTCGTCCGATCAGCAGCGCGTTGCCATCCGACATACGGCGGGCGATAGCGCGTATCGCGTGGGTTTCCGGCCCGGCGGCGCCCGTCCGGACGACGGTGACGGTCTGGACAGAATCGTTGGTCTTCAACTCGGGCGGAAACTGCCCGAGGTTGCCTGCGATCTTGTGGCCGTCCGGGCCAAATAATCCGGCATATTGAACGCCGCGGGAATCTTGCTCCAGATGCTCATCGATCGCTATCCCCCGGCGTTCGGCGGACAAGCCAGCGATATAGTTCAGTTGCCTCGCAATCATTGTGTCGGATCGCGCGATCAGGTAGTCGTCCGTCTTCCAATAGATGAAGCCAAACAGCACGATGACGAAAACCGCGAGCACGCCGGCCACCGCAAGTGCCCAGTGAAACGTGCTCGAGCGTATGAATTGCGGCTGACGCATCGGATCTCGCTGCCCGGATATCCTGCTCCACGCCAACGGCGGCACATCGAGGCTGGACATCCGAACCCTATGGCCCCGTGCGGAGAATGAAACCGGAACCGCGGACATTGTGGATCATGGGTGCTTCGCCGGGTCCATCCACCTTGTGACGTAGCCGGCCCATATGCACGTCTACAAGGTTCGTCGCCGGAATGAACTTATAATTCCAGACCTCCTCAAGAAGCATGGCGCGCGTCAGCAGCTGATCGCTTCGCTGCATCATGTACTCGAGCAGGCGAAACTCTCGCGGCAGAAGATCGATCACGCGATCCCCGCGCTTGGCGGTGCGCTCGATCAGATCTAGTTCCAGCGGCCCTACCCGCAACGTGGTCTCACGCGATTCCGCCGGCCTGCGCAACAACGCTTCCACCCTGGCGACGAGTTCCACAATCGCGAATGGCTTGGTGAGGTAGTCGTCGCCACCCATCCGCAAGCCGCGTACGCGGTCGTCGACGGCGCCAAGGGCGCTCAGCACCAGCACCGGGGTGCGCACCTGTTCCTTTCTCAGCGCCTCTATGACGGTGAGGCCGTCCATTCCGGGCAATAGTCGGTCGACGATCATGGCGTCGGGCCGCAATGATCGCGCCTTGTCGAGGCCTTCGATACCGTCGGCCGACCATTCGACTTCAAAGCCGCGATCGGCCAGCTCGGCGGTGATTTCCTCAGCCGTCTCGCTGTCATCCTCGATCAGTAGTACTTTTGTCATCGATCGATCCCCGGCTGCGGCCAAAGCATTCGCAGGGTTGGAGCCTGTCGGCCCCGAAGTGTTAGGCTTGCCCGAGACCAGTGCCATGTCAACGACCTGCAATTGCCATAGGTTTCGTCCTAAAGAGCCGGACAGCGCCGCCCGCTACACTCAGGGCAGGTGGCGCGGCGTGCGCCGTCCGCTCTGCGGCCATATAACCACCGCCTCCGGGGGCAAGCGCGGTGGGGCCGTCATCAAGAAGAATAGGCCGACCGAAACCGCCATACCATTAAATAGCATTTTAGAATCAGCCAAATAGCCGGAAGCTCCGCGAGCGTTACCTCGCGCCGTGTTGAAACCATGCGAGGAAAATGTTCCTTTAATCGGTCGGTCCTTTCTCCACTTCCGTCAACGAGCCAACACCATTGGCTTCATATCCAAATGGAGAACTCGAATGTCCAAGCGTAAACTTCTGTCGGCCACGCTGATTGCCGCAGCCATGCTCGCAACTCCCGCTATGGCTCGCGAGAGCCACATCAGGGGCGCCAATGCGACCACCGAGCGCTATGTTGACGGGGGTGCCTGCGTTCCGGCTCCGGCCGTGGGCGCATTCGCGACGCAACCCTGGGACAATGCTCGCCCGCCTTGCGAACCGACGACGGCTTACTGATCCGTCCGTACCGCGAACCCCGGCTGGCGGTTCACTGCTGCCGAGCAAGTTCGGACCAATCGCGGGGCAAATCGAACGCTATTGCGACCGCGCTCGAAGAGGTCGGGCTGAAATTCCATCAGCCCGACCTCTTTTTCATGCTGCCGCTTGAACAGAGCGCGCTGTCCTGATCTCCTCAAAAAGATCATCGACACCTGCAAGCGCGAAGCGAAGTGCGGCCTCGTCGACCAGGCGGCCATCGCGCACCTTCTCATGAACGCCGCCGATGACGATCTGGGGATGGAAAATGGGGCGCGCCGGGATCGCTGCGAGCGTCTCATTCATCTGCTGTTGCGCGCGCGCGCCGCCCGTGAAGGCGGGCGAGGCCGTCATCGTCAGTACCGGTTTTTTCCTGAGCACCGACTGTCCATGGGGCCTGGAGGCCCAGTCGAGCGCGTTCTTCAGGACGCCCGACATGCCATGATTGTATTCGGGCGAGATCATGAGTACCCCATCGCTCGCCTCAATGGCCGACCGAAGGGCACGCACCGATTCCGGCGCACGCTCGCCGTCATCATCCTCGTTATAGAGCGGCAGTCCGTGCAGCGAAAAAATGGTGAGCAGAGCTCGTGACGCAAGCGCATCCTGAAGGCCGCGAAGCACCGCCGTGCTGTTGGAGGCCCGACGCAGGCTACCGGACAGACCGAGAAGCCGGAATTGGGTCATTGAGGCGGCTCCAACAGCTGACATTTGAGTTGCGATCAGAGAAACATCATGAAGAAGCCGGCCTGCTCAAGTAAATTCGATTTTAATTGTGGCGCGGGATGATTGCTCCCAGCCCCAAATTCCCCAACCGGGAGCTTTGACTATCGCTCGCTCAAAAAGTGCGATCACCAGGAAATGGATGTGCCCTGGCGAGACAGCCACGCCGAATGAAATTCAATTTAGTGGTATTGGCCGGATTGCCAACTTACCTCTGGGTTACGCGCCGGGCGACGCTGATCGCGGGTTTGGATCGCTCGCTCAACGCCTGGCAATCGGGTGACGCTGCTTGCTCAACGGCACAACCGCTGCGAGAGCATGGCAAGCAACGGATTGGCGAGACAGCCGATGGATACGCAAAGCAAAAACCTGCGCGACGATTTGAGACCTGTCATAATCACCGCGATTGTCGCAATCGGGGCTACGGCAGGTATCCTATTTAACGACTTCGGCCCAGGCAGCGCTCCGCAGGATAACGGCACGGCGAGGAGGGTCACCGCCGCGGCCATTTCCAGGGCCGGCGCGATCGAGATTCCGTCGAAGCCGCCAGCCGGCGCGTCGGCTTCCCAGGCGAACCTGATCCTGCCAAGCTTCCATCAACCGTAAAAACTCCCGGGCGATCCTGAACGATCGTTCGCGCAAGGCGCTTCATAGATCCGGGACAGAGCGGCTCAGCGCGACCGGGGCACGACGGTTTGCCTCGTCAACTTTTGACGAGATCGGAAACGACGAACGGCCGCTATGCCCACGTGGCGCGCCAGCGATGTCCGCAACTAGACCGCCGCCGGCGCCATGTCGGCGTGCGCCGGATAGTCGATGTGGCCTCGCCCGTCGCCGCCGTAGAACGTCGAGCGGTCATAGCGGTTTAGGGGCAACTTACGCCGCAGCCGTTCGGGCAGATCGGGATCGTGGCCGGCACCGCTTGGCAGGTCCATCTCGCCAAGCCCCAGACCTTTTGCGCCCTGCTGCAACGCGAGGCGCAAGTTCGAATCGCAGACCACCGGCAGGCCGTCCGACAAAGTCTCGAATGTCGCGCGCGTCACCTGTGCGGCCTTGCCATGCGCGGCGCTTTCGCGATCGATGGTTTCCACAAAGCGCGCCGTCAATGCCGGATTCGTCGTCCGCGCGTCGATCACCAATCGGCAGCGTCCCGGCACGATGTTCGACGCGGACGGGTCGACCGTCAGGATTCCGACGGTGGCGACGAAATAGTCCGATCCCTCGGCGGCCAGTTGTTCGGCAACCTGGCGCACCGATCTCACGGTATTGGCCGCGGCCACCAAGGCGTCGCGGCGCATCGCCATCGGCGTGGTGCCGGCATGATCGGCCTCGCCCTGGAAAACCACCTCTGTCCGGCGAATGCCGACGATCGACGTCACGATGCCGACGTCGAGCGAGCGGGATTCAAGCACGATGCCCTGTTCGATATGCAGCTCGAGAAAGGCGCGGATATCATCGCGCCGCGCTTGATCGAGGCGGTCGGGATCGCCGCCGACCCGCCGCAATGCATCGCGCAATTTCTCGCCGCCCGGTTCGGTGAGATCGAGCATCCGACCGTCGAGCGAGCCGGCCATGCCGCGGCTGCCCACGCAGGAGAGGCCGTATTCGCTCGGTTCCTCCGCAAGGAAATCGATGACCTCGATGGGGTGATCCAGTCGGGTGCCGGAGTCCCGCAGCGCCCTCACGATCTCAAGCGCAGTCGCGACGCCGGCGATGCCATCGAAGCGGCCGCCTGACGGCACGGTGTCACTATGCGATCCGATCGCGATCACTCCAAGTGCGGGATCGCGACCCTCGAGCCGGCCGATCAGATTGCCCGCCGTGTCGATGCGAGTGGCAAGCCCGGCCTCGGCAAAGCGTCGCGCGAGAAAGGCGCGGCCTTCGAGAAACAGCGCGGTGAATGAGCGCCTGGTAAAGGGGCGCGCCGGATCGGTGATCTCCGCAAGGGCCATCACGTCGGCCCAGAGGCGATCGGCGTCGAGCGGAAGGTTGGCCCTCATGCGACCGCACGATCTATTGCGCGCGAAGCGGACTGACGAAGCGGCCTTGTCCCGGTTCGGCCAGCACGTGTCCCTCGGTGGCGACGCACTCGCCGCGTAGATAGGTCTCGATCGCGCGGAACGGCAGCTCGATTCCTTCATAAGGACTCCAGCCGACGAAGTTGTTGCCGCTGGCACCCGCATTGTAGCGATAGGGATCGCGGCGCATCAGCACGATATCCGCATCGCGCCCGATCTGGAGCGCGCCCTTGGCGTGCGTAATGCGAAACAGGCTGGCAGGGTTGTGCGCCAAGAGGCGCGCCGCATGGGTGAACGAAAGCTTGCGCTCGTCCAGTCCCTTCATGAGCAGCCCGTACAACGCCTCCAGCCCCGGAATCCCCGAGGCATTCCTGAGCATGTTCGGATCGGTCTTGCGGTCCTCCGACCAGCTGACATGGTCGGTCGAGACGATCGTGACATTACCGGCCGCCAGATGATGCCAAAGCGCCTCGACTTCATGGCGCGGCCGCAGCGGCGGATTGATCTTGGCCTTGCCGCCGAGACGGCGGACGTCATTCTCCTCGTCAAGCGTCAGATAGTGAACGCAGGCCTCGATCGTCGCGCCGTGACCCTGCGCCCGATAGCTGGCGGCCAATTCATATCCGCGGCCGATCGAGCAGTGGACAATATGCACCGGGCACCCGGCGCCGGCCCCGAGCTCGAACACCTCGGCGGTCGCAAGCGCCTCGGAGATCGGCGGCCGCGAAAGACCGTGCGCGGTGTAGTCGGTAATGCCCTTCGCCTCGACATCGGCCATGTAGGCGCGGACCATCTCGTCATTCTCGTTGTGGATGCCGGCGATCAGTCCCCTTCTGCCGACCGCGCAAAAGCTGGCGTAGAGCGTGTGCGGCGGAATGCGCGGAAAGCGCTTCGGATGGGTCCCAAAGGTCGAGAACTTGAATGCGGCCGCGCCGGCGTCGACCAGTTCATCAACGCGTTTTGCGCCCTCGTCCGGATCGATCGTCGCATAAAGCGCGAAATCGACCCGCGCTTGCGCGCCGGCTTCCCGAACCTTGTTGCGAAAACGCTCCGCGGTAGCGATCAGGCAATTGTCGTCATAGGGCATATCGACGATCGTGGTGACGCCGCCGGCGGCGGCGCTACGCGTCGACCAGATGAAATCTTCCTGTCCGAGCTGGCTGCGGCTGTGAACCTGCGCGTCGATTGCGCCCGGCAGGACCAGAAAGTCCGCGCCGCCATGCTTTTCGCCGGCGGGCAAGGCGCCCGAGCCGATGGATTGCACCACGCCGTCGCCGACCAGAACGTAACCATTGTCGACGATCCGGTCGGAAAGCACGACTGTTCCCACAAAGACCTTGTCAGCCATCGCTGCCCCTCTTGCTCGGCGATCTCCGCAGCATGCCGGCCAAACGTAACCGAGATCATCGGCGCTGCGCCCAACCTAGACGAAGGATGCGGAACGTTCTAATCCGGTTTGATTAAAGCCGCCGATAGGAAAAATCGAAGCTTCCGGTTGCAAAAGAAGCCAGGCGCGGATTTCGTTTCCAAAGCAAAGCAGCGCCAGTCAAGCTGGTTCGATGATCGCTCATTACGCGAATACGCTTGGGCTAGCTCCTCAGCTTGCGAGGGATCCTGGACGAGCTCATCGTCGGCGGTCACCTTCCCGACGATGATAAAACCATTGTCTTTCAACTCGACGATGGCCGGCAGCGGAAGCTTCATCAAGCCGGCCCCAGTCTTGGGTCACCGCCCGAGCCTTCAGAACCGTGGTGTAAACCGCGGCTGATTTGCGCGTCGCTAAATCTCTAACTGCTTGAAAAGCTTGGTGTTGTGCGCAGTCATATGCGAACTCGTCTCCACCCGCAATTCCCTGCTAACAGGGAAAAATACAGGGAATTTTGCGATTTAGGGGCTTCGTCCGCCGATTCCATCGCCAGAAGCCGCTGTGCCGCAGCGACTTTTTAGCAAATTCCCTGCGCAAATTAGCAGGGAAAAAATGCGAGATAACAGGGATCGAAAATCCGGTAACAGGGAATTTTACCTGCAAAAAGGGTAAGCGTCCATTTCTTACACACTTGTTTGGTGGGGCCGCGGCCGCGATCTGTTTTCACCGGCAAATTTGCAGGTGAGGAGGATGGAGATGTTCAACGAGATCGGGTCGCGGGTACGCTACGGCGAGGCGTTTTGGCGGGCCCATCATGAGGCGTGGCGGCAGAGTGCGTTGAATCAGCGGGAGTATTGCGAGGCACACGGGATTCCGCTCAAGGCGTTCGGCAACTGGCGGGCGAAGTTCAAAGCCGAACCGCAGCTGCCGGTCCGCAAACTGCTCTACCGGCGCCGGGGTTTAAGTCATAGGCTAAGTCATAGCCTTAGTCATATGACTAACGACCTCCCAGACCCGATCGTGCCGCCGGCCCGCGAGGGCCACCGGCGGACGTTAGTGAGGCGGATAAACGCCGGATCGTCGAGGAGACGGCGCGGCCGGGAGCCAGCCTGTCGGAGGTAGCGCGCAGCTATGGGATCGCGGCGCGTGTCCTGTTCCGTTGGAAGTTGGAACTGACGCGGGCGGCACCGCTGTTCGTGGCCGTCGAGATCACAGATGCGATCCTGCCAACCGAGGAGCATGCATCATGACGCTGCTTTCACCGGGCGTGAAACCAGAATGAAATTTGCCCTTTGGCACTCTCTCAGGTGCTCTCCCAAGGTCGAGAGAACCCTGCTCCAGGATAAAGCTTAGCTCTCTCCAGTCTCCTCTAGCAGCACACCCCAGCGGCACTGCTGCGGTGCAAAAAGGCCCTCTCTGGACCGCTACGCGGGTCAAGCCGAGACCGTTTGCCGCGAAAGCGCCCTTCAGAGGACGGGTGAACTTCCGCCGTCGACATTGAGGGCCGTTCCGGTGATATAGGAGCCAGCGTCGGAAGCGAGAAAGCAGGCAACCTTGGCGAATTCCTCGGCCTTTCCCATGCGTCCCAAGGGAATGGCCTTGGCGCGCTGCGCCATGAAATCCGCATAGGGTATATTGGCCTTGGCCGCCGCCTGGACGTGCTGGTCGGAGTCGATCAGGCCCACCAGCAGCGCATTGACAAGGATGTTGAAAGCAGCGCCCTCGCCGGCCAGCACCTTGGTCAGTGCCATGCCGGCGGCGCGCGAGATCGAGGTTGGTGCGCTGGCGGCGCGAGGCGCCTTGGCGCCAATGTTGAGAACGTTGATCACACGACCCCAGCGCCGCTCCTTCATCTGCGGCCATGCCAACCGGGTCAACCGGATCGCGGCGAAAAGTTTCTGATCGAGATCTTCCTGCATCCGTTCGTCGGTCAACGTCTCGAACGCGCCAGAGCGCGACACGCCGGCGTTATTGACGAGAATGTCGACCTGCCCGAATGCCTTCGTCGCTTCAGCATGGATACGTTTGATGTCGGCGGCCTTGGCCACATCGCCGGCGACCGTAATAATGCGGCCGCGCGCATTACCGCCGGACACGGTCGCTGCGCCGTCCGAAATGGCTTTAGCAGCGGACTCCAGCGCTTCCGGGCCGCGGGCCGCGATCACGACGTTGGCGCCGGACGCGACGAACTGGGTAGCGATTGCAAGGCCGAGCCCCTTGCTGCCGCCGGTCACAATCGCCGAACGGCCGTGAAGGGAGATTTCCATGGTGGTTTGCCCGATCTACTGCTCAGACTACAGCTCAGCTCTCTCGGTCTTACAAGAGCCACGACTCGTAACGGGTCTCCGGTCTTGGTTAAACGCCTTTGCTGCGGCGCAAAAGCTGATCACCAACGACCGTGTGGCTCGTTATCTTGAGCAGTACCAGCCGGAGCCATTCACTGAGTTTCAGAAGATCGCCGAGATGACGTCATCGCTTCCAAGCGAGGCGGCTTAAGGCGCTAGGGGACCCGGACCCAGAAGCGCGGGGACCGCAGGAGAAGCCGCACGCTGGGGCGGATCAATTGCGGCGGAGCCCATCAACGTTGGCGTCCATCGCAGCAGTGAGCTTGATGGCGGGGCCGGAGCACGGCTGGACCATCCCATTACCGGACCTCAGCCAAGCCAAAATTCCGCGCTGCGGCGAGCCCTGATTGATACCCGCCAACCCGCTGGCCAGCAGCAGTGAGATTTCCGCTAGACGAAACCGCCGACGCAGGTGACAGTCGACACCGGCATCTGCGAGGGCAAGACGATGATCACGAAATTCGATAGCTCCTATTACGGAACAGTCGACATGGAGAATCTCGGGTACGCCGGCACCCCGATCAACGAGCGCCGCTATTCGCAAGCGGAATTGGGCGGCGCGCTGCACAAGGTCGTCGAGTACGCCAAGTGCATGGATGAGCGCGGCTACGACACGTTCTGGATGGCCGAGCACCATTTCCAGCCGGAAGGCACAGAACTGATCCCGAATCTGCTGATGATGGCGATGCACTTGTGCGGGGTGACGAAGAACCTGCGCATCGGCTGCGGCTTCAATGTCGTGCCGATGTGGCACCCGCTGCGCCTCGCGGAAGACTATGCGATGGCCGACATCCTGACCGGTGGCCGGGTGATCTTCGGTGTCGCGCGCGGCTATCACACCCGCGAGGTCGAGACGTTCGGCGCGCCGCTGCGCGACCAGCAGGCCAACCGCGAATTGTTCGAGGAAGGCGTTGATATCCTGTTCAAGGCGTTCGAGGGCAAGCCGTTCTCGCACAAGGGCAAGTACTATACGATCCCGCCGGAGGTGCCGTATCGCGGCTATACGCTCAAGGAGATCACGCTGGTGCCGGCGCCGGAGCGCCTGCCGGTTGAATGCTGGCAGCCGATTCAGAGCGGCTCCGAGCAGGCCTTCGACTTCATGGCCAAGCACGGCATCTGCGGTATCATCGGCGGCGGCTCTGCCGAGGGCGGGGCCGTCGAGCGGCACATGATCGGCTTCCAGGCTGCCTATGCGCGCCGCGGCATCGAACTCGGACTTGGCGAGCGGCTTGCGCTGGGCTTCCAATTTCACATCGCGAAGAGCCGCGACGACGGCATGAGAGAGGCGGCCAAACACTACGAGGAGAACATGAAGATGTTTGGCGAGTTGCGCCTCGTGCGGGCGCTAACCGACGAGCAGATCGCCGCGATGCGCGATCCACGGCTCGCCGCCACGACGAAATTGCCGAGCGTAGAGGACGCAGTGAAGGCCGGCGGCTTTCTGACCGGTACGCCCGCCGACATCATCGAGCAATTGAAGGCCGTTGAAAAGCGCTATCCGGGCGTCGACCGGGTGGTGTGCGCCACGCCGCTGGGAACCCCGCTCGAGGTCCAGCTCGAAGACCTGGATCGATTCGCGAAGGAGGTCATGCCCGCCTTCCGCCCGGCCAAGATCGCCACAGCGGCGGAATAGTAGCGCGCACGCGGCGCGCCCACGAATGGCCCGCGCTCGATGCCGTCGGTCACGGGCCACGGCGGTTCATCTGGGCTGAGTCACGGCCGTTATCGTAGGTGCTGCGGATCTGCCCGGGGAGGATCGAGTTAAGGCTAATCCAGCCTTTTGACCCTTCTCGGACCTCCGGCGACGTCCGTTCATTGACCGCTTTCGCAGGAACAGCGGCCCAGGCGTCAGCTGGGCAGGGAAAGCCACGCCGCGCTAGACGACCCCCTCCTGGCGTAGGCGTTTCGCTTCATCAGGCTCGACTCCGCACAGGGATTCAAGCAGCACGTCGGTGTGCTCGCCCAGCAGCGGCGGACGGCTGACCGCGACGGGTGAATCCGACAGTTTGATCGGGCAGCCGACCGTCTGATAGGTGCCGCGGGTCGGGTAGTCCACGTCGACGATCATCTCGCGCGCCTTGAGATGCGGATCGGCCAGCACCTCGCCGGTGTCCTGGCAGGCGCCGCAGGGAACACCCGCATCCCCCATCAGGCGCATGACTTCGTGCTTGCCGCGCTGGCGCGTCCACGCCTCGACGATGGCATCGAGTTCTGCGCGATTATCCCAGCGCGCTTCCGCGGTTTTGAAGCGCGCGTCCTCGGTCAACTCCGGCTGCCCCAGCACCTTCGCCACCGCCGGCCACATCTGCGGCTGCGCGTAGAGGAAGATGTAGTCATTCGGGCCGCCCGGCGCGCAGGGGTAGGTCGTGCCAGGCACGTTGCGCCCGAGCTGATTGCCGTTCCGCGGCATCGGACGGCCGAAGCGCTGGTGGTCGCGCAGGCTCACCCGCACCAGATTGACGACCGCATCCTGCATGGACACCTCGACCTGCTGGCCGCGGCCGGTCGCATGGCGCTGCTGCAGCGCGGCCAAAATGCCGATCGCCATGTGCATGCCGGTGCCGGAATCCCCGATCGCCGGATAGACATAGGTCGGCGGATTTTCGGGGAAGCCGGTGACGCTCATCGCTCCGCCCATGGCCTGTGCAATCGGCTCGAAGCTCTTGAATCCGCTGTAGGGCCCGTAGGTGCCGAAGCCCTTGATGGTGGCGTAAATCAGTCGCGGATTAATCTTGGCCAGCGCTGCGTAGCCGAGCCCGAGGCGATCGAGCGCGCCCGGCCCGAAATTCTCCACCAGCACGTCCGACTGGGCGATGACCTTCTGGAACAGATCCTTGCCGACGTCGGTCTTGAGATTCAGCGTCAGGCTGCGCTTATTGGCATTGAGGATCAGGAAGAATAGGCTGTCGCTGTTCTTCTGGTCGCGCATGTTCACCCGCGCGATGTCGCCGCCCTTAGGCTCCTCGAGCTTGATCACGTCGGCACCGAGGAAGCCGAGAATCTGCGTGCAGGCGGGCCCCGCCTGATTGTGCGTCATGTCGATGATGCGGATGCCTGACAGGGCCTTGTCCATGGTCGCGCTCCGGATGAACGGAATGGGATGATCGAGTATTAGCGGTTAGGGCCGATTAGGATAGCGTAATTCATGAGGAGTGCCATGACGATCCGTAATAGCTCTCGACCAATTGCGCGGGTCTTTTGGGCAACTGCTGCGCCGGGGTCGAACGCCGACTCTTCGCTGGCGAAGCCGAGCCAGGTCGTGCAGTATCGCCGCGATTGAAAATCGTCGCGCGGCGGACCGTCACGTGTTGTCAGACCACGAACGCAGATTCCTGCTGACGCGACGGGTCGGGCATCTGGCCACGGCCGATAGCCAGGCCGTTCCGCATGTCGTGCCGGTGTGCTTTACGATTTCGCAAGGCACCCTTTACATCACCATCGACGAGAAGCCGAAGCGCGTGGCTGGACCAGCACTCAAGCGCATCCGCAACATCGAGCGCAACCCGATGGTCGCTATCGTGGTTGATCGGTATCACGAAGACTGGACCCGCCTTGGGTGGGTGATGTTGCGTGGACGGGCTGAGATCCTGCGCGCCGGGACGGAGCACGATCGCGCGCAGGAGTTGCTATGCTCTCGGTACCGTCAATTGGCGGCTATGCAAATTGCAGAACTGCCCGTCGTTGCGGTCCGCCTGGAGCGGGTGACAAGCTGGGGCAACCTGGCCGTGGGCGAGGACGAGGTCGACTATGATGGTCAAGCGTAGAGGCAGTTGCGACCTTAGTGGCGTAAGTCCCGGTCGTCGCATTCTGAGATACTGCAATCCCGTCGATGCACGACGCTCGACAAGCCGTCGCGGCGATGAGAGGCCGCATTGCGATGAACAGCGGTACCTCCGCTCATTTCTCTGATAGGGTTGAAGGACACGCCCGGATGTATGCAACCATCACGGCGGTCGCGTGTGATGAGGCCTGCTGTAACCGTAGGAGCACTGAACATGCATGTCGGGCTTACGATGTTTCCCACGGATTACTCGATTCCGCCGCACGAACTTGCCATGGCGGCGGAGGCACGAGGTTACGAGTCATTGTGGTTGCCGGAGCACAGTCACATTCCCACCAGTCGCAAATCGCCGTGGCCCGGCGGCGCTGAGCTGCCGAAGTACTATTACGATAGCTACGATCCGTTCGTCTCGCTAGCCGCTGCCGCCGCGGTGACGAAAACCATCAAGCTTGCGACGGGGATCTGTCTTGTCGTCGAGCGTGATCCAATCCACACCGCCAAGGAGGTATCGACCGTCGACCAGCTTTCCTCGGGCCGGTTCATTTTCGGCATTGGCGGGGGTTGGAACGAGGAGGAGATGGCCAATCACGGCACTGCGTTTGCAACCCGCTTCAAGCTGATGCGTGAGCGGATCGAGGCGATGAAGCAAATCTGGACGCAGTCGACGGCGGCGTTCGACGGCGAATTCGTCAAGTTCGAACCCATGATGCAGTGGCCCAAACCAGTTCAAAAACCTTACCCGCCCATCGTTGTTGGCGGCGCATTCCCCCACGCAGCAAGACGGGCGATCGCCTACGGCGACGGTTGGATTCCGATCGGCGGGCGCGCGCTGGATCCGCTCGAGGTGCTGCCGCAATTCCGTCAAATGGCAAAGGACGCTGGCCGCGATCCCGCGTCGCTCTCCTTCAACGTCTTCGGGGTGCCCCGAGACCTGGAGGTGCTAAAACGCTACCGTGACGCCGGCGTGGATCGGGTGGTCCTGATGCTTCCGCCCAAGCCCCGGGACGCGATTTTGCCCATTCTGGACGAAGGCGCCGCCCTTGTGACGGCTCTCTAGAGAGTCTCTGAGTCCGTGATCACCCCTGGAAGCGGACATCGCGCCTTTGGCTGTTTCGAGTGGCGGAGAGCACAACATGAAGACAACGAGGAGTTGACGGAGGAAACGAATGGATTTCGGCATCGCCCTGCCAACGGCCGCAGATTCCTGGAGGGTCACCAAGGAAGCTGAGGAGCTCGGCTTCACCCATGCTTGGTTCTACGACACTCAGATGCTGAGCGCCGATTGCTTCGTCGCCATGGGCGCGGCGGCCGTGAATACCAGGCGCATCCGCCTCGGCACCGGCGTGCTGGTGCCTTCGAACCGCATTGCCCCGGTCGCCGCCAATGCGCTGGCGACACTGAACCAGCTCGCGCCGGGCCGCATCGACTTCGGCGTCGGCACGGGCTTCACTGCGCGGCGAGCGATGGGCTTTGGCGCGATCAAGGTAAAGGACATGGAGACCTACATCCACCAGGTCTACGGCCTGCTGCGCCGCGAGACGGTCGAGTTCGAGATGGAAGGGCAGAAGAAAAAGATTCGTTTCCTCAATCCCGAGCTGCCTCTGTTCAACACCAAGGATCCGATCGCGCTCCATCTCTCGGCCTTCGGGCCGCGCACCCAGGCGCTGACAGCCAGGCTCAAGGCGGGCTGGATCAACTTCGTCGGCAATGTCGAGAACGGCATTAAGGAAGTCGAGGCCATGCGCGACGCCTGGTCGAAAGCCGGCCATGCGATGGGCGATCTTCGGGCGACGGCGTTTGCGCTAGGCTGCGTGCTGAAAGACGGTGAACCCGCTGATTCCGAACGTGCGATGGCACAAGCGGGCCCGCGCGCGGCAGTTATGCTGCATCGCGCGGCGGATGAGGCGCTGGCCGGACTGGCGCCAGGTGTGACGATGGTGTCCAGGACTAGGCCCGAGATACAAGGCTATGTCGACCTGGCGCGCGACTTCGAGCCCAAGGATGCGCCCTACCTGCAGAACCATCGCGGGCACTTGATGTTCGTAAAGCCCGAGGAGAAGCGCTTCGTGAGCGCCGAGTTAATCAGCGCCACCTCTTTTGCGGCAAGCGAGGCCGAGATCAAGCAGCGCATCGAGGCGCTGCGCAGCGCGGGCTACACGCAGTTCACCATCCAGCTCGTGCCCGGACATGAACACGCGCTGGCTGACTGGGCGCGCATCCGAAAAGCGTTCGCCTAAGGTGCTTAAGGCCTGAGTCGGCGAAAGGCTAGATCGTTTCGTTCCCTCCGCCGCCACCTGGGCTCGACAGGGTTCCGAAACCTGCCCCACGTGTCGGCAAAGCAGGCTTGAAATGGAGTAGGGCGATGGGGAGCCAGATGGAGGCAGAGTCTTACGACTATATCGTGACCGGCGCCGGGTCTGCCGGCTGTGCGGTGGCAGCGCGGCTTTCGGAGACGGGGCGCCACCGGGTGCTCCTGCTCGAAGCGGGCGGGCGCGACAGCTCACCATGGATACACATTCCAGTTGGCTATTACCGGCTCTTCACACACAAAACCTACAATTGGAGGTTCGAGAGTGAGCCCGTTGCCGGCCTCAACGGGCGCACCTCCTACCAGCCGCGTGGCAGAATGCTCGGCGGGACGAGTTCGCTTAACGGCATGGTCTATATGCGCGGGACGGCGGCCGACTACGATGGCTGGCGTCAGCTCGGCTGTGTCGGCTGGGACTACGAAAGCGTTCTGACTTTCTTCCGCAAGGCCGAAAACCAGGAGCGGGGTGAGGACGAGTTCCACGGCGTCGGTGGCCCGCTCAATGTAACCGACGCACACTACAAGCACGAAATCATTGATGCGATCATCGAAGCGGCCGTCCAGGCCGGCATTCCGCGCAATCGCGACTTCAACGGTGCGACGCAGGAAGGCGCCGGATACTATCAGGCAACGGTCGGCAAGGGGCGCCGATGGAGCGCCGCGACCGCCTATCTGAAACCGGCTAGAGGGCGCCGGAACCTGGTGGTCAAGCCGAACGCGCATGCGACACGAATCGTCATCGAGAACGGCCGCGCCGTTGGCGTCGAGTTCCGCACGTCCGGTGGCATGGAGATCGCCAGAGCCAAGGGCGAGGTGATTGTCTCCGGCGGCGTTTACGGCTCGCCGCAACTGCTGCTGTTGTCCGGCATCGGACCGGGTGGCCATCTGAACGAGATGGGTATCGAGGTCACGCACGACCTCGCTCCGGTCGGCGCCAACCTGCACGACCACTTTAATTCGTATGTCGCCTGGCGCTCGACCAAGACCGGCACCTTCAACGAGCTCCATCGCTCGCCACTCCGAAAGCTTGCGGCCGGCGCCAGATACCTGGTTGGACGAGATGGGCCGATGACAGCCATCGCCACGCACGCCGGCATCCTGACCCGCACGGACCCCCGCTTCGATCGTCCCGATCTCCAGATCAATACGTATCTCTGGTCGATCGAGACCCGAGACCGCAGCGGCATGCACCCTCATAAATGGCCGGGGTTCAGCATGTCTCCCGTTCACTTGCGTCCGGAAGGTCGCGGGCTGGTGAGCCTCGCAAGCCGCGACCCGTTCGCCCCGCCGAAGATTGAGTTCAAGTTCATGGAGACCGCACATGACGTCGATGCCATGATCCGCGGCGTTCGGCTGGCGCGAAAGCTCGCGGAACAGCCAGCGCTCAAGCCATATATCGCGGAAGAGGTGGTGCCGGGGCCCGCCGTCCGATCGGACGAGCAACTCATTGAGGACATCCGCAATCGCGGCGTCTCGAACCTGCATCCTGTCGGCACCTGCAGGATGGGCACGGGTCGCGACGCGGTCGTGGATCCCCGTCTGCGGGTACATGGTATTCGAGGGCTGCGCGTTGCCGATGCCTCCATCATGCCTCTGGTTGTCGGCGGCAACACCAATGCTCCTTCGATCATGATCGGGGAGAAATGCGCAGCTATGATCCTGGAGGATGCCTGATTTTTTTCCCACAGTGGGCGCAATTTGCTGACGGCTTTGACCCCGCGCCACCAGCTTGGCATTTGATTCAAGGCCGTTTCATTCGGATATGAGATCTTACGGAACGTCGATGTCCGCTTTTCCAAAAACGGACACGGTCAGATAATTTGCTCACGTCCGTTTTGTGCGAACAACAGACTTATCGATTGCAAAAACAACAGCAACGTCGTCACTCTACAAGCGCCAAATCGGCTTGCTCTTGAAGCCGGAATTGGCCGATCCGCCGCCCGATGGTATGTTCCCTGCAGCTTTGAAGGAGGGCACGATGGCTGAAGCGAAACTCGCTCCGAACCTGCCGGACTGGATGGTCGAGCACGCGAACCGCTATCTCGCTAGCGGCGGAACCGACGGGCACATGTACAAGACAACCGTGCCCCAGCGAGGTGAGATCACGGCGCCGGCACTGCTGCTGACCACCACCGGCCGCAAGTCTGGCGATAAATTCATATTCCCGCTGTTTTACGGAACGGACGGCGGCAGTTACTTCGTAATCGCCTCAAAGGGAGGCGCGCCCCAACACCCAGGGTGGTATCGCAATATTCTGGCGAACCCCGACGTCGAAGTACAAGTCGGGACCAAGAAAATGAACGCGCGGGCCAGGACAACGGCGGGCGAGGAACGCCTCCGACTTTGGAAAAAGGCGCTCGAATTTTGGCCGCCCTATGCCGACTATCAGCTCAAGACCGAGCGCGAGATACCGGTGGTCGTGCTGGATCCAGTCCATTAGGTAGGGCTTATCATTGGCGACAGTAAGCGAATCCAAATACGCTTCAGACTCTCACGCGTTCGCGTAAGGCCTGATGATCTCCTCGCCGAAGCTGGCCAGCGTCGTTTCGAGATCGGGCAGGAACGCCGTCACTGGCAGCGCAAGGCGGCCCGCGCCCCGCGCGATGCGGTCCTCGACGGCCGCGCGCGGGTCGGAGCCGGAATTCGGCAACGCACCGGGACAGCTGAGGATCAATTCCACCATGGCGGGATCGCGGCCGGCCTGCTCGGCCGAACGGCGCACGACGTCGAGCAACGGTATGGTATCGACCTGGGCACCGATCGAGGGGAAGAAGCCGTCGCCCAGGCGGCCGGCACGGCGGGCGGCCGCTTCCGAGTGGCCGCCGACGACGATCGGCACCGATTTCGCGATCGGCTTCGGATTGCAGCTGACCTTGTCGAATTTCACAAACTCGCCTGCGAAGCTGGCACCGTCGCTGGCCCACAATGCGCGCATGGCCGCGACATACTCATCGGCGCGCTTGCCGCGACGCTCGAAAGGAATGCCGAGCGCCTCGAACTCCTCTTTTAGCCAACCCACCCCGATGCCGAGTTCGATCCGGCCGCCGCTGAGATAGTCGAGCGTGGCGACCTCCTTGGCCAGCACCAGCGGGTTGCGTTGCGGCAGGATCATCACGGCCGTCATGAACCGCAGCCGCGTGGTGGCGGCGGCGACCCACGTCAGCCAGATCAGCGGATCGGGCAGTTTCGCCGATGGACCGCCCGGTAATCGGCCGCCCGCCGCATAGGGATAGACGCTCGTGTAGTTGTCGGGAAACACGACGTGCTCGACAGCGAACACCGAATCGAAACCGGCGGCCTCCGCCAGGCGCACCAGACGGCGCGCGCCTTCGGGGTCGGAGAACGTATTGTTGCCGAAGTGCAGGGCGAATTTCATGACGGGGTTCCTTCCCGGATCGAGCGGCGCGTTCCGATAGGCGCCTTCCAAACGCTATCTTGGCACGCGGCGAGGGCATCGGGGAGCCGCCGTTCATGGCAGCCCCCCGGCACGCGCCGACACCTGTTCAAGCGACCCGACGCTTCGTATCCTCGGGCCAGGGAGGACATGACGATGAAGCTTGGTCTGGCAATCGGTTATTCGGGCGCACATCTGGACGTGCCGGTCGCACTCGTACAGCGCGCCGAAGAGCTGGGTTACGACTCGGTCTGGTCGGCCGAAGCCTATGGCTCCGACGCGATCACGCCGCTCGCGTACCTCGCCGCCAAGACCAACCGCATCAAGCTCGGCACCGGCATCATGCAGCTGGCCGCACGAACGCCAGCCAACGCCGCCATGTCGGCCGCCAGCATTGACGCGATGGCCGGCGGCGGCCGCTTCATCGCAGGCCTGGGTGTCTCGGGACCCCAGATCGTCGAGGGCTGGTACGGCCAGCCGTGGGGCAGGCCCTACTATCGGGTCAAAGACTACGTCGCGATCATGCGCAAGATCTTCAAGCGAGAAGGCCCCGTGACGCACGAAGGCCGCGAGATCAGCCTGCCCTACAAGGGCGAGGGCTCCGCCGGACTAGCCAAGCCGCTAAAGTCGATCCTACACATGAACCCCGATATCCCGATCTACCTCGCCACTGGCGGTGAGGCGATGGTCAAGCTAACGGCTGAGATCGCCGACGGCTGGCTGCCAATGGGTTTCGTGCCGGGCGCCATGGAGGAGTACGGTCCGTGGCTGGAGGAAGGCCTCCGCCGCGCCGGCAATGGCAAGAGTTTGAAGGATTTCACCATCCAGGCCTCCGTCCATGTCGAGGTCGACAACGACGTGAAAGGGGCGCTGTCGCGCCTCAAGCCGGAGGTGGCGCTCTATGTGGGCGGCATGGGTCACCGGACCAAGAATTTTCACAACGACATCATGGTCCGGCGCGGCTTCGGCGACGCCGCCAAGCGCATCCAGGAACTGTACCTCGCGGGCCACAAGGCCGAAGCCATCGCCACGGTGCCCGACGAGTGGGCCGATCTGAAATCGCTGGTCGGCCCACCGGCGCGCATCCACGAACGCCACCGCGCCTGGGAGGACAGCGGCGCGGATTCGCTCAGCGTGCGATCGCGCCAGCCCGAGGCCATCGAGGTGATGGCCAAGGCCGCGCGGCTGAACTGAGTCGTGAGCGGGCGGATGGACCACGCGCCCGCGACGCGGGGACACTGCGCGATCGCTTCCGCGAGCGCGCCACTCGGGTCGCGCTCCCGGCAAACATCCTGACAAACGGAGAACAAGCGTCATGCGTCCACCCCTTCGCGTCGGCACCGTCTACGATTTCCGCAACACGCCGGAATCGGGCATGGACATGCCGAGCCTGTACGCCGCGATCATGGACCAGGTGGTCATGCTCGATGGGCTCGGACTCGATCTCGTGTGGTTCACCGAGCATCACTTCCTCGATGACGGCTACCTGCCTTCGTGGGTGCCGATGGCGGGCGCGATCGCCGCGCGTACCAAGCGTGTGCGGCTATCGAGTGACGTCTGCCTGCTGCCGTTCAACCACCCGGTGCGGCTGGCCGAGGACCTCGCGGTGCTCGACAATATCAGCAATGGCCGCATCGAGGTCGGCGTCGGCATGGGCTACGCGCCGCACGAGTTCCGCGGCTTCGGTCTGCCCGTCTCACGCCGCGTGTCACTGACGGACGAGGGCATCGAGGTGTTGCGCCATTGCTTCACCGGCGAGAAGTTCAGTTTCCATGGCAAGCGATACGATTTCGACGACGTGGTGATCAGGCCGCGCTACGTGCAACCGGGTGGCCCGCCGCTCTGGATCGCTGCGATGTCGGAGCCCGGCGCGCAGCGCGCGGCACGCAATGACAGCAACTTCCTGCCGCAGGGCGCGCGGTCAATGGTGCTCGATCCGTGGCGCACGACGCTGAAGGCGTCGGGCCGCAACCCCGACAGCTATCGCGTGGGCATCATCCGCTCCTGCCTGGTGACCGACGACGCCGAACGCGAGTGGCCGGCCGTGCGCGCCGCCGAGCGCTATCGCGGCCAAGTCTATCGCAGCTTCAACAAGGACGAGAGCGCCGCCGGCGGCGTTTCGGGCAACACGCGGGAGACCAGCATCCCGCAGACATGGGTGGTAGGCAACGTCGAGCACTGCGTGAAGGAGCTGACATCCTTCGTGCGCGAGTACGGCATCACAGACCTTGTCACCTGGGGAGTGCCGCCGGGCATGCGGCCAGAGCAGATGAACGGCAGTCTCGAACGCTTCGTGCGCGACGTGGGGCCGCGTATCAAAGCCGCAGCCGCGGCGGCCTAAGGCGGAAGGAAGGACGGCGCATGGGTGTCGGGATCGGACTGGGCTGTGCGGAGTTTCCGTTTTCTTGCGCGGCGGCGTACTGGCGCTGGATCGACATGTGTGAGGCCGGCGGTGTGGATTCGATCTGGCAGACTGACCGGATCGTCAGCCGTCAGCCGTTCCTTGAATCAATGACCACGATGGCAGCTTTGGCAGGACGCACGCGGCGCATGCGGTTCGGCATGAACGTCGTGTCACTGGCGTTCCGCGACCCCGTGCTGCTGGCCAAGCAGTGCGCCACCATCGACGTGCTGTCGGACGGCCGCCTGCTGCCGGCCTTCGGCATTGGTAGCCCGCTGGCGCCGGAATGGCAGGCGCTCGGCATGAACACCAGGACGCGCGGTCGCAAGACCGACGAGTGCCTTGAGATCATCCGCCGCCTGTGGCGAGAGGAGTCGGTCGACTTCAGCGGCGCCTTCTACAAGCTGAAGGGCGTCACCATCGCGCCGAAGCCCGTGCAGCCCGACCTGCCGATGTGGATCGGTGGCTCGAGCGACGCCGCGATCCGCCGTACTGCGCGTATCGGCACCGGCTGGCAGTCAGGCGGCGACCCGCCGGCTGAGGCCGGTCGCGTCGTGGCCGCGATCAAGGCCGCCACCAGCGAAGCCGGCCGATTGATCGACGAAGACCATTACGGCGCCGGCTTCGCGTTCCACTTCGGCAGCCGGGACGCGCCCGGCGTCGCCAGGGCGATGGAGACTTACGCCAAACGCACCGGACGTGACGCCACGCACGCCTTCGCGGTCGGCGACGCCGACACGATCCTGGCGCGCGTCGCCGAATATTTCGACGCCGGCGTGTCGAAATTCATCTTGCGGCCGCTGGGCGGCGACGACGGCGCCATCCTGGCCCAGACCCGTCTGCTCATCGAGCAAGTGCTGCCGCGCGCGGAGGCGCGGTGGCCGAGTGGTCCGAAGGTCATCGCGACCGATAGATAACGACACGAATCCATCGCCGGCCAACTGGTCCGCGAGTGACACCATGAGGGAGAGAACCATGCGCATCGGCGGGCAAATGTTTTTCACGGACTATTCGATGACGCCGACCGAACTGGCGCGGGCGCTGGAGGAGCGCGGCTTCGATTCGCTCTGGGTGCCCGAACACTCCCACATTCCGTTGACGCGCAAGTCGCCCTTCCCCAGTGGCGGCGATCTTCCCAAGAAGTATTACGACGTGATGGACCCGTTCGTGGTGCTGAGTGCGGCCGCGGCGGTGACCAAAACGCTGCTGCTCGGGACCGGCATTTGCCTGATCGCTCAGCGCGACCCGATCCAGACCGCCAAGCAGGTCGCTTCGATCGACCAGGTCTCGGGCGGCCGATTCCTGTTCGGGATCGGCAATGGCTGGAATGAGGACGAGATGGCCAACCACGGCACCGCTTTCGCGAGCCGCCACAGACTGGCGCGCGAGCGCGTCGAGGCCATGAAGGTGATCTGGACTGAATCAAAGGCCGAGTATCATGGCGAGTTCGTGAACTTCGAGCCGATGATGACCTGGCCGAAGCCGGTCCAGAAACCGCATCCGCCGATCCTCGTCGGCGGCGCCTTCCCCTACGGCGCGCGGCGGGCCTTGCGCTACGGCAACGGCTGGATGCCTCACCGCACTCGCACCCAATACGCAGACGTGCAGGCCCTGCTGCCGAAGTTCCGCGAGATGGCGGCCGAAGCGGGCCGCGATCCCGGGTCGGTGCCGATCACGATCTGGGGCGCCAGGGAGAACCTCGACCTGCTCAAGCGCGATCGCGACGACGGCGTCTCACGCGTGGTCGTCAGCTTCAATTCCGGCAAGGCCGATACGATCCTGCCGGAACTCGACCGCTGGGCGACGTTGATCCGCCAGCTCGGCAGCTAGCGTCGGTGACGGAGGCATCGATGGCGAGTTTCGCCGCTTCCGGGAACCGCTGGTTAGACGAGCGGCAGGACCTCGGCCCTGAATTTCTGCATAGCCGCGAGGACTTCGTCGGCTGTCGAACCGCCGAAGCCGAAATCGATGCAGCCGACGCCCATGTCGCGCAACACCCGGATGTCCGCGGCAAGGACCGCCGGCGGACCGGCGAACAGCCGATGTTCGCCATCACTGGCCTGCAGCGGCGCGGTCTCACCGAATACCGTGACGCGCAAGCTCAGGCCGACCGCCTTGGGATCGCGACCCGCTTCGGTGGTCATCTTGCGCAGGCGCGCTACCTGGATCTTAAAACGTGTCAGGCTATCGAGCGGATTCTGCGGGTTGGTACCGATCGGATACCACGCATCGCCGATGCGCGCCGTTCGTCGCAGCGCCGGACCGCTCTCGCCTCCGACCCAGATCGGCGGATGCGGCTTCTGCACGGGCTTCGGCTCGAAACTGATATTGGAGAACCGGACATGCTTGCCGTCGAATTTCGGCGCATCCTTCGTCCAGAGTTCAACGAAGGCGCGTACATATTCGTCGGTCACCGTTCCGCGCGCATCGAAGTCCGGCGCGTCGATGGCCTCGAACTCCTCGCGCATCCAGCCCGCACCGATACCCAGCGTCAGCCGGCCACCCGAGAGAACGTCGATGGTCGAGAGAATCTTGGCGGTCAGCACCGCTGGTCGATGCGGCACCACCATGACGGAGGTCACCAGACGCAGGCGCGTCGTTTTCGCGGCGATCCAGGCGATCTCCGTCAGCTGTTCGTGCCGCTCGCCGCGGGTGCCGCTGGGGAATTCCCCGGAGGCGCTGTAGGGATATTCGGCCGCGATCGCGGTCGGAATCACGACGTGGTCGCTGAACGTCGCGTAGTCGAAGCCCATCGCCTCGCCGCCAACCACGATCTTCGTAAGGTTATCCGCGGCCGACAGGGGTCCGGCGGTCGGTGCGTTGAAGCCGATCAGCATTTGTTGCGTCCTTCCTTGCATTGCATTGCTCGCGTCGATGCGACACCATGCGGCCGCCAGCGGGTGGCGGCAAGCGCGTCCCGCGACGACATGCGACCCTCTGCGGGCGGAGACGACGGATCATGACGGCGGCCGGTAGACAGGCGACGCGGCAGCGGTTCGACGCGCCGCTGGCCGAACTGATAGCAGAAGCCGCGGCCTTGCGCGATTGCGCGCACGGCCGGCTAATCTCCTACTCGCGCAAGGTCTTCATTCCGCTCACCAAACTCTGCCGCGACGTCTGTCACTACTGCACGTTCGCGGAGGTGCCGCGCGCGGGCGAGCCCGTCTACCTCTCACCCGACGAGGTGCTCGCCATCGCGCGCGCCGGCGCGGCCGCAGGTTGCACCGAAGCGCTGTTCACGCTGGGCGACAAGCCCGAGTTGCGATACCAGGCCGCGCGCGACGCATTGAAGGCGCTCGGCCACGAAACGACGATCTCCTATCTGACCGCGATGTGCGCGCTTGTGCTGCGGGAGACCGGATTGCTGCCGCATGCCAATCCCGGCGTGATGACGCGCAAGGAGATCGCCGGCTTGCGCGAGGTGACGGCCAGCCAGGGCATCATGCTGGAGTCCACCAGCGAGCGGCTCTGCAGGCAGGGCGGCGTTCACTACGGTTCTCCCGACAAACATCCTGCAGTCCGGCTGGAG
>Ga0209422_1000021_pt1 | contig 42262 bp, 38 predicted proteins | sample BlaSpr_A8_OM2_M3_FD_187983 | JGI IMG/M metagenome (GOLD analysis project Ga0209422, IMG submission 187983) | Forest soil microbial communities from Thunder Bay, Ontario, Canada - Black Spruce, Ontario site 2_A8_OM2_M3 (SPAdes) (version 2) | ecosystem: Environmental > Terrestrial > Soil > Boreal... | reverse complement strand
AGCGAAAAAGCTAGGGCCGCTCATTGGTGGCGACGTAGGCAGACAGCAGGTCCCTCGACTTCGCAAGATCCTTCGCTTCGCGAATGATCTTGCTGCGCTCGGGATGACAATCGGTGGTTAGCGAACTCTTTTTTCAATTTGCGGGGAATGTTGTCAATAGGCAGAAATTACGCGATTGAGGGTATGTGGTGGCAGGGAAAGGAGAAATATTGCTGGCTAAGGTGGCGCTTTAGGGGTTTGCTGATTGATATAATGGAAATATAGAGTAAAAACTAGAAAAAAATCTGGAGCGCGGCCTTTTGTATTCCACAGGGGCCGCGCTTTTCTTTTGGGAAGGCGAGGATGGCGATGGGACAACGGGGGATGCAATTCAAGAATGCGAAAGAACGGGGGGAGTGGGCGGAGGCGCGATTTTTGGCGCGGGGAGTGGAGCAGGGGTTTCGGGTGGGGAAGCTGTGGGGAGATTCGGCTCCTTATGACTTGATTGTGGAGCGGGATGGGCTGGTGAACCGGGTGCAGGTGAAGTCGACGATGAGGAAGCCGAAGGGAGGGGCGTATCCGTGCCACATGCCGTCGGGAAAAAGATTGCGGCACATACTAGAGGAGATTGATTATGTGGCGGCGTATCTGATTCCGCTGGACCTGTGGTATGTGATTCCGGCGGGAGTGGTGGCGCTGCGGAAGGGAAGCATCTGGCTGGCTCCGTGGAGACGGCAGAATAAGTATGAAAGATATTTGGAGGCGTGGCATTTGTTGCGGCGGTGGCGAGGAGGGTCGTACGCGAAGAAGGAAGAGAAGGGGCGGGGCGCGGGTGAGGGGCAGGGGTTGGATGCGCGGGGGGTAAGGGGCGGTGGCGCGAATGCGTTATCGGGGCGCTGAAGGGCTGCGCCAGGCAGAAGCGCCTTTACGCGGCGCTGGAAGCGCCGCTCTTCCACGGTATTTCAAACATGCGTGTTTATTCGGATTTGTCAGCGGGGGGGCGGCAGTGTGGTAGGGGGCGCCGGGCTGCGCCCAGGCTTGGACAGCCGAGGCGGCTGTCTCCACATGGGGCGTGCCTGTGTGAGCGGAAAAGCGAGGGCCGCTCATCGGTGGCGATGTAGGCAGACAGCAGGTCCCTCGACTTCGCAGGATCATTCGCTTCGCGAGTGATCTTGCTGCGCTCGGGATGACAATCCGTGGCAAGGCTGGGTGCGGCTTGGCTCAGGGCAGGTTGCTGAAGGGGCGCGCTTGCGAGGGACTCTGAATCGGCGTAGATAGCTCGTTGGCTCCGTTCAGAGAAACAGCAAAAATCTGAACCTCACCGCCTCATATCCTCCGCCGATTCGCTGACGCTGTTCGTCTTCGCGAGTCCGAACTGCTGGACGCGTCGGGCGCGACCGTGTTCAGGAATGAGATGCGAGTTGGGGCGCGGGTGTTTGCCGGTGATGCGCGCAGGCGGTGCGATTGGGGGCGCGGCTTCCATTTCTGCAGTTTGGGCATCTGAGGGGGATGACCGTTTCTCTGGAAGTTGAAACCTTCCCGCCTGATTTTCTTCGCGTGCGGAAACCGCCGGAGCCTTCGCCGCCCCCGATTAAGGAACCCCCTGATGCTCCGGAGAATCCGGATGCGCCGGTGCGCGAGCCGGACCCGGATGAACCTGCGCAGATGTGAGCGTGGGTAGGACGAAATGAATAGGTCGTTTAGCCCGGTCATTTGGGCCGCAAAGGGTGTGGGTCTCAGGATGACTGCATGAAAGGGTTAGAAGTCGTCTGGCCGGTTCAGCGAGCTGGAGCGCACGCCTCGGTTGTCGGCTTTAACGTAGCGGAAGAAGCGAGGGTGGCCGCGGCGCTTCCAATATCTGGACTCGTAGGAATCGACGCCGGGGCCCGAACTCAGCACGCTGAAAAAAGAATGCCGCTTGGGATTGGTCACGATGCCTGCATGTCCGACCCAGACGACCAGGTCTCCAGCTTGCGGAGTCGTCACCCGGCGAAATTCGTCGATCCCTACGTAAAGATCGGTGGAGCTGGCGTAGGCATAAGGGAAACCGGCGTGCTCATAAAGCGCGTGCACGAAGTGCGAACAATCGGAGCCGCGAGTTGTAATGTGGCGAAGATCGAGCGCGGCGCCTAGAATGGCCAGTCGCTCATCGGGCGTTAGTGCCTGGGCTTCCGTGTCGCTCGGCCTCCGGTCACGCACCGTTCGGAGAGTTGCTCGTGCAGAGTGTGTGTGCTGAGTCCAATTCTCTTGCGCTGGCGCGGCTGGGAGAGCCGCCAGGCTCAACAAAAGGACTAACCAGGCGCAAATGGGCCGAAGACGCATAAGATTTTTATAGTCCACCGGCGGCCGCGAACCCAGATCACAGGAGTGGTGCGGACTTCCGCGAAAAACGTCCTCAAGTCGGATGCACCTTAGGGTACAGGGGTTTGCGTCGAAGTGAGCTGGCGGCGCATCGCTGAATAGCCTTCCGCCTGATGGTGCTTCGTGTTTGCGCAGTCCGTGGTTTCGCCGGTTGGACATCAACAGACCCAGCACCGCTTGATTCGGGAATTCATTTATGGCACACTATTAGTACACATATGGAAGACACACAGAGGGCACACATTCTGATTCCTAGTGATCTCCTGCGGGAAATCGATGCACTGGTAGGGCCCCGCGGGCGAAGTGCATTCTTGCTGGAGACTGCCCGGCAGGAAGTGCAACGCCGGAAACTACTTCGCTTCCTGGAGAACGGCGAGCCGGCGTGGAAGTCGGAAGACCATCCTGAACTTAAAGGTGGAGCAGCGAAGTGGGTGCGGGATCTGCGTAAGCAGAGCGAACGCGGGAGCAAAGATGGAAATGCGCGAAAGCGGAACTAAAGGCGCAAGTGAAATCGATGCAGATTCTACTCGACACCTCGGTACTGATCGATGCTTTGCGGTTGCGTCGCGGGCGGCGGCAGTGGCTGGCTGGGCTTGTGCGTTCGGGGCATATGCTGGCAACGTCGGCACTCAACCTGGCTGAAGTCTATGCCGGCATGCGGCCTGAAGAAGGAACGGCGACGAGAGATTTTCTAAACGTTCTTGATTGCCACGAAATTACCGCCGATGTTGGCGAGATGGCGGGCAGGCTCAAGAACGAGTGGGCTCGAAAGGGCCGAACGCTGACGTTGGCCGACACGATGGTTGCGGCGGTGGCGCTGAAGCAACGCTGCTCGCTCGCCACCGATAACCGAAAAGACTTTCCTATGAGCGAGTTGGATTTGTATCTGCTGCCGTTGGAGTGAATCACACATAATTTGTTGCAAAAAGCAGCGAGTTTTGTCTTGTCGGGAACTTCCCGCTATCCATTCGCCAACTCAAACCCCTTGTCATCCTGACGAAGTGGAGTTCCGGGCTTCGCCGGACTGCCGAGGAAAGGACCTAGGTAACTCGCAGGCGGCGGCACTGCAGCAAGTGAGTGCAGAGATCCTTCGGCCCGCACAGAACGCGGTCCTCAGGATGACAGGCCACAGGGTGACAGGCCTTAGGATGACAAGCCGTGGGAGGACGAGGACGTGCTTCCCACCAGCACACCATCCGACAAATGCTCTACATGTGCGTTGATCCAACGGTTCGGGGCATGGCGGCCTTTTAGGAAGAATTTCTGATAGTTGTCGGTGAGGGCTTCGGTAAATTCTCCGTCGGGCGAATGCTGAGCGAGCGTAATGGCCTCCAATTGTTTCCCTACAAAGGATCGCATAAAGGCTTGTTTTTTTTCGGTGGCGAGATCGCGCAGGATTTTGTTGCGCTCGCGGGCGATGTGGACGGGAACCTGATTGGGCATGGCCGCTGCCGGCGTACCGGGGCGGGCGGAGAAGGTGAAGACGTGCAGATAAGTGAAGGGCAGGTCTTCGATGAGGCGGCGGGTGGCTTCGAATTCGGCGTCGGTCTCACAGGGGAATCCGGTCATGACGTCGGCGCCGATGGCGGCGATGGGCATGGCGGCGTGAATTTTTTCGATCTTCTCGCGATAGTGCCAGGGACGATATTTGCGGTGCATGCGGCGAAGCACGGCGTCACTGCCGGATTGCAGCGGGACGTGCGCGTGCTTGGCGATGCGCGGCGAGGAGGCGACGAGGGCGATGAGATCGTCGGTCCAATCCATCGGTTCGACGGAAGAGATGCGAAGCTTTTCCAGTCGAGTTTCGGCGAGAATGGTGCGAATGAGGGACTCGAGTCGTTGGTCGTTAGTCGCTGGTCGTTGGCCGTCCATGGCGCGGCTGTTGCGGATGGGTGAAAGCGTATGGCTGAGAGCTAAATCGCGCCCCCAGCGGCCGAGGTTGATACCGCTGATGACAACCTCGCGATAGCCCGCGCCCACCAATGTGTTCACCTCGCGAATAATTTCGCGCACCGGTAACGACCGGCTGTGGCCACGGACGCTGGGGATTACGCAGAAGGAACAGCGGTTGTCGCATCCATCCTGCACTTTGAGGTTGGGACGAGTGCGGTCTTGAAGATGGTTGGCGGATTCGAAGACGGGCGCGGCCAGCAGTTCGGTGTGGGCGAAGATGTCGGAGACGAAGAGGCGGGCTTGGGGCTGTGGGCTTCGGGCTTGGGCGGTAAGATTCGCGACTGGAATGAATCCGTTGACCTCAGCGGCTAAAGCCGGCTGAAAATGGGCAAGAGGAATCGCAGCGCTGGAAGCGCTGCGCCACCCAAAATCGGCCGACCCAAAATCGGCCGACGCGGAATCACCCGACCCGGAATCACCCGACGCGGAATCGCTCGATCCAGAATTGCCCGACCCGGAATGGTGCGACCCAGAATTGACAGGCGGCAGGGGATCGGGGCGAGTGCAGTCCGCGAGATTCTCTAAAGCGATTTCCGCGAGTTGGTGTTTGTGCGAGTTGCCGATGACTGCGGTGACACCGGGCAGCGCGGCAATTTCTTCGGGCGCACGCTGTGCATAACATCCGGTGACGATGATTTTGGCCAACGGATTTTGCCGCTGCACCCGCCGGATGGCAGCGCGGGCGTCTTGATCCGCGGAACCCGTGACCGTACAAGTATTCAATATGACCAGGTCGGCGCTGTTCGATGGAGCGCGGGAGAGGCCGCGGGATTCGAACTGGCGCTCGAGGGCGGCGCCGTCGGCCTGCGTGGCGCGGCAGCCGAAGTTTTCGACGTGGAAGGTGGGCACGGAATTATGTTAGCGCAACGAGGGAATCAGCGCCTGATCCGCGCGCGAATATGCCAGGCAGAACCGCGGTGTCTTCCCCCTGCAGGAAACTCAATTGTCGGCAGCGGCCCGGACCCAGCACTTACGTGGTGGATTAACGAGTATCGTCGCTTCGCGACCCTCGCTTAGTGACTTTGGTCGGGAGCCAGTCAGGCCGTCGCGACGGTCTTTTTCTGCTGAAAGCATTCCCGGCACAAAATCGGCCGTCCCTGAGTCGGTCGAAATGGGACGGTAGTGTCTTTGCCGCACTGTGAACAGGTGGCGCGGGTTTCGACGCGGGAGTAGTGGTGGCCTTCGCCGCGCGCCGAGGGAGCGGAGTTGAGGACGGCGACGCGCTTGGACTTGCAGGTTTTGCAGCGCTTGGGCTCGTTCTTGAATTGTTTGTCGTGGAAAAAGAGTTGTTCGCCGGCAGTGAACACGAATTCAGCGCCGCAGTCGATGCAGGTGAGTACTTTATCCCGAAATTCCATTGAGGATGGCTCCCTTAATACCCATGGAGCGCTGGAACCCGCGGGGAAAGCGGTGCACGCAGAGCAAACACAGGCAGTGTACATCCCCCTCAAAACTAACCCTGGACTCGGCCCGCCACGCGCCCAGAATGGGGCGTGGATACAGCGATGCTACTTAGAACGCCGAATGAATAATGAAAGACGAGTGTTGAAAATAATCCCCTGCTGCAACTCTGCGCGATGGGGGCCGGCAGAGCAGGGCCGCCCCGGGAAGGGAGCGACCCTTTACTGCTATAGTCCAACTCCTTGAAGTGCGACTGCTATCAATCCTGCTCTTTGCGAACTTTTTTACGAGCGCGCTTGCGAGCTAATGCGGCCTTGACGCGTTTTTTCTCACCTGGCTTGAGGTAAAAGGAGTGGCGTTTCACTTCCTTAATAATGTCTTCCTGCTGCACTTTGCGCTTAAAACGGCGCAGAGCGTTTTCGAGGGATTCACCCTCTTGCAGTCGAATTTCCGCCAAATAGACACACCCCCAAACCCGTCCGGAAGGACCGAATAGTTATTACAAGGATTTTACGGGAAGTCAAGGGGAAGTGGGGAAAAAGTTGCGGGGATCCTGCGATGGCGTGGAATCGCGCGGATTCGTCGCCGTGCCAATGAACGCGGAAGATTGTGAAGGAAACTCCAACTGGGAGTTAGTTGAGCTTTAGGCGGAGAGTTTGGGCGAGCTTTCGATGATGCTGATCGAAGGTGAAGATGCAATCTGCGCCCAGCTCGATTGCCGCTGCCACGTGCAACAAATCGGCAGAGCGGGTGCCTAACTTGGCGGTGGTTTGCAACGATAATTGGCGGGCTCGTTCGAGAATCGAATCGGCGAGATTCCGGACGAGGAAAACCCCGTCGCACAAGTCTATCTCGAAGGCGCCTAATGAGGACCGGGACTGGGCCAGAGAAATCTCATTGCGAAAAACCCGTAGACCCATCGCATTGATGATTTCGAGTTCTCCGAACGTAGTAAGAAGGCGATCGCCAGAGGATGCTTGCATGGTGCGGGCGGCGGAGATGGAGTTCGCATCCGGGCTATAGAGCGACACGACGAAGCTGGGATCCGCGTAAACCTTCAATATCGGTTCCGATCGGAGGCCAGCAGGTCGGCTGCAGTCACGGCCAGAACCTTGTCGCCGTAGATTGAGTGCAGGCGCGCCAGGAAATCCGGTATTTCTTTCGGGCCTTCCGCAGTTTCGGGGACCAGGCGGGCAATGACGCGGCGGCGCTTGGTGATTTGGACCTCTTCGCCCTGACGTAAAAGGCGCTCGATCTTCGTGAAGGCGTAGCGGAGGTCGCGGACTGAAGCTTTTTTCATGTGATACATTGTAGCATCACAAAGCGATTTCTGCGAGGTACGCAGGAATATGGATTCCCACGCTTGGCAAACGAGGCAGGGCTGTTGGGCCCCCCGGCCGTTTCTCGGGTACGGCTTTTCTGTAAAGGGATTCTTGCACCCGCCTTCCGTGCACGGATGATTTTGCCTTCCGGGTTGGCATCTGCGAAACTGGGCGCTATTCCTTACAGTGGAATTGAGAACCTCCCATGGGGCGCATTCACGTACTTTCCGAGCAGGTTGCCAATAAGATCGCGGCGGGCGAGGTGGTGGAGCGGCCTGCTTCGGTGGTGAAGGAGTTGCTGGAGAACGCGCTGGACGCGGGCGCGAGCCGCATCAAGATTACGGTGGAGGCGGGGGGAAAAAAGCTCATTCAGATTACGGATAACGGGTGCGGCATGGTGCGCGACGATGCCATGCTGGCTTTTGAGCGGCACGCGACGTCGAAGCTTAAAGATGCGGAAGATCTGTTGAGCGTGTCCACTCTGGGATTTCGAGGGGAGGCGCTGCCTTCGATTGCGTCGGTCGCGCGACTGCGATTGGAGACACGGGATGCGGGATCGGCTTCCGGGACCGTGATCGAGATCAATGGCGGGAAGATGGCGCGGGTGGAAGAGGCGGGATTGCCGGAGGGTACTTCGATTACGGTGCGCGACCTTTTTTTTAATACTCCGGCGCGGAAAAAGTTTTTGAAAGCGGAGTCGACCGAACTTTCACACATTGCCTCGCTGGTTACGCACTATGCGCTGGCGCATCCGGAAAAGCATTTTGAGTTGCATACGACGAGCAATGCCATGCTGGTGGCACCGCCGGTGGCGGGATACAGCGAGCGGGTTTATCAGGTATTCGGCAAAGAGACTTTGGATCAACTGATTGCCGTGGCGGCGGTGCAGGCACTGGAGCGCGTGGGGTTGCCGCAGCCTCCGCCGTGGAGGAGGCAGGAAGAAGAAAATCAGGATGACGAGGGTGTGGGTGCCCGCCCTACGCCGGGGGAAATGCGGCTGCACGGGTTTGTTTCGAAGCCGGAGATTCAGAAGCTGAATCGCAATTCGATTTATGTGTTTGTGAACGGGCGTTTGATTCGCGACCGGCTGATTCAGCACGGGCTGACGGAGGCTTATCGCAATATTATTCCGCCTTCGGTTTATCCGGTGGTGCTGCTGTTTCTGGAAATGCCAGCGGGCGAGGTGGATGTGAATGTGCATCCCTCGAAGACGGAGGTGCGCTTCCGGCAATCGACGGTGATGCACGATTTTGTGCGGGACACGGTGAGGGCGGCGCTGATGAAGGCACGTCCGGCGCCGCAGTTCACGACGGAGATTCATGCGCGCGCTACAGCGAGTTCGGGGCTCACGCCGGGAGCGCGGGATTGGGACGCGGGTACGGAGCGGGCTTCACACGAAGATGCGGGCGCGTCGCGAGCTTCCTATGGAAATCCGGGTTGCGAAAACTCAGGTTACGAAAACGCGGGCAGCGGATTCGCGTTGCAGGCGGCGGTGCCGCCGCCGGTTTCGGCGCGCTTTCAGTTTGAAGGGGGAATTGCGGTCGAGGCGAATGCCGCGATTCCGGTGGCGCGCGGGTTGGAATCGCACTTTGCCGAAACGGTTCCGGATAACGGGTGCGGTGGGGAACTTGATGTCGCGGAAAATGTTCGGGGAGAGCCGACGCTGGACGCACTGGCGACGCTGCGTCCGCTGGGGCAGATTCGAAATTCCTTTATTCTCGCGGTCAATGAAGATGGATTGTGGATTGTGGACCAGCATGTGGCGCACGAGCGAGTTTTGTTCGAGAGGATTCTGAAGCAACGCGCGGTGAAGAAAGTGGAAAGCCAGCGTCTGCTGATGCCGATTGTGCTGGAACTGTCTCCGGCGCAGCAGGCGATATTTTCCGAGATTGCCGGAGAGCTGGAACATAACGGATTTGAAGCGGAACCGTTTGGGGCGCGCAGCGTGGCGGTAAAAGTTGCGCCCGCTGGAGTGGATGCAGCGGCGGTCGAGCGCATGCTACATGAGTTGCTGGATGAAATTTCGCGGGAGGAGCAGTCGCTGAATCTGGAAAAAATTCGGGGACGGATTGCCGCGTCGATCGCCTGCCATGCAGCCATCAAAGTGAACATGCCGCTGGAGCAAAATAAAATGGAGTGGTTGCTGGCGGAACTGGCGAAGACGGATCATCCCATGGCTTGTCCGCACGGGAGGCCGGTGGTTCTGCGGTATTCTGTAAGGGAGATTCAGAGGGCGTTTAAGAGGATCTAGCTGTCAGCTGTTAGCTGCTAGCTCTTAGCTCTTAGCCTTCCGTAAGGCGACTGCGCAAGTGCAGAGCTGACAGCTACGTTCACAGACTGTTTATGACCGAACAGGAACTACAGCAACTGCGGCGCGAGAAGTGGCGGCTGGATGGAAAGCCCATCCGGACCATTGAGGAGGCGCGCGCGTTCGTGGAGGCGGTGGGGTTTTGCCTGATGTATCCGGTGCGGCCGAGCGTGCCCGTACCGACGTTTATTGGCGCGTTTGTGGGGTCGGACAACCGCCTGCCGACGTGGCAGCACGCTTATTCCGATCCGCGGGCGGTGGCGGCGACGGAGCTGATGGTGCGGCTGTTGCGCGAGCGCTCGGCGTACGAAGCGAATGTTTTTGAAGAGAACAACGCGTTCCTGGTGGCGGCCTCGGCCTTTCCCTTTTTTTATGCGCTGGTGGGGGAGCGCAATCCGAAGCTGGCTCCGAAGCAGGGGCCGCGCTCGGCGTATTCGCCGCTGGCTTGCGACGCGTTTGCTTTGATCGAACGCAACGGGCCCATTGCGAAACAGAAGTTGCAGGAGGCGCTGGGTGGGAGCGTCTCACTGCCCGCGCTGGATAAGGCTTTGGGCGAGTTGCTGGCGAAGCTGCGCATCACGCGCGTGGACTACAAAGCGGACGAAGGGTCGTTCTGGGATGTGCTGTACCGCTGGTCGCCGGATGCGGTGCGGGAGGGAGTGGGGCTTTCGGTGCAGCAGGCGCTCTCGGCGCTGCTGTCGAAATATCTGGACTGCGTGGTCGCGGCGGATCAGAGTGAGCTGGAAAGTTTTTTTGGAAATTTTGTGGCGCGGTCGCGAGTGAAGGAAGCGGTAAACGCGCTGCTGGCGGCGCGCGAGCTGAGCTTTGTGCATGTGAGCGGGAGGTCGATGCTGCAGATCACGCCGGAGAAGGAACCGGCGGTTCCGACCCCAAGGCCGCAACGGGCGGTGAGATAGATTGCCGGCTGCGCGGAATCGTGGAGCGTCAACTGACCTTCTGGAGCGGGCGAGAATCGCAATTTACCTGGTGACGATCGCAAATTCTATTCGCCGATTCCCAAACGCGGTCGAACTCCCACATGCTGTAGACAATGACCCGCCGAGCTAATGTGTAGATAACTTCGTCAGACACATAATCGAGTTGTGCGATTGCAGACATCCCTACACCTTTTATCCTTCCTGTTTCCGATCAGACGGCGATCGGCCGTCCGAATTTCCGATTCACCAGTAGTTGGTATTCGTTTTCCGGAGCGCCCGAGGCCACGATGGTGTGATAGAAAATCACCCACATGGGGGCGGAGGTTAATTCGTCGGAAAAGACCTCCTCGATCATCAGGGTTCTTCTTGCCGGCGGATGCGGATTGCGCCATGCGATTTTCAACATGCGACCCTCCTTCACTGTCCGGGCTTGCAACCGGACTGCCGCATTACAGGGGCAGGTTCGCCCACTGTGCTCTGCGCCAACAGCGTTACAAAGCGGCAACATCTATGAACGATAAATCTGTGAACCATGAATCTATGAACCATGAATCTATGAACCATGAATCGCTTTCAACGTATGTGCTATGAGACGTTGGAATCACGAAGGAAGATGCGTGGCGGCGGTCACTTGTTTGTTAAATTTTTGTCTGCGGGGCACACGGGCTGCGGGGAACGGAGTGCGTGTACAATCATCTACTTGTTCAATGACCGATATCCCCATTCCCCACTCTGAGCGCAAACTCATCATCGCCATCGACGGCCCGGCGGGCGCGGGCAAGAGCACCATTGCGTCGCGGCTGGCGCGAAAATTTGGCTACGTCAACCTGGAAAGCGGCGCCATGTACCGGGCACTGGCGCTGAAGGCGATTGACAATGACGCGTCGTTCGACGACGAAGCGGCGCTGCTGAAGCTGGCGCAGGAATCGCGCATAAAGCTTGAGCCGACGATGGGAGGGAACCGGACTTTCCTGGATGGGCAGGACGTTTCGGCGCGCATTCGCGAGCGCGATGTTACGGAGGCGGCGTCGCGGGTATCGGTGCATCCGGAGGTGCGGGCGTGGATGGTAGCGCGGCAGCGCGAGATGGGCGCGGGCGGCGGGGTGGTGATGGAAGGACGCGACATTGGGACGAAAGTTTTTCCCGATGCGGATTTGAAGATTTTTCTGGATGCCGATCCGGTGGTGCGCGAGCAGCGAAGGATGGAGCAGCAGAAGATTAAAGGGGAAGTGGCGGAGAAGGTGGCGGCGGATCTGCGGGAGCGGGACCGAAGAGACCGGACGCGGGCAGCGTCTCCGCTGCAGGCGGCGAGTGATGCGGTGGTGATTGATTCGACGAAGATGGGGGAGGATGAGGTGCTGGAGAGAGCGGAGGAGTTGGCCAGGGAGAAGCTGGGGGGATAGGTCGCTTTGCAGCGCTGAAAAAAATTGTTACCAAGCCAGGTTCCAGCCCCTGGGGTACCTCAGCGGCTAAAGCCGGTGGGTTTTGGGAATCTTAATCGCAGCGCTAAAGCGCTGCGCCACCCAAAAGCGCCGAGCCGACGGCGCTGAAACTGGGGAGCGAATTCCTCTGCTGGGTTCGAGTGCTTTTGGGGCGCAAGGGATCCCCTTCGGCTTCGCTCAGGGCAGGCTTTGGACTGCGGATTTGCTTTGCTACCGCAAAACAAATTCCTCGCTCAGGAAGACAAGTTCTCTTATTCCCCCAAAGAACATTTCTTTGATGAGCGATCATTCCTTCGCTTTGCGAATTGCAATTCCTAAATCTTTTAGCTGAGACTCGCTGACCAGGGTGGGGGCGTCGACCATCAGGTCGACGGCGCGAGCTGTCTTCGGGAACGGAATTACTTCCCGCAAACTCTCTGCCCCCGCCAGAATCATCACGATGCGGTCGAGGCCGAGGGCGATGCCGCCGTGGGGCGGGGTGCCGTATTCGAGGGCTTCGAGGAAGAATCCGAAGCGGGCGCGGGCTTCTTCTTCGGTCATTCCGAGAGCGCGGAAGATTCGGCTCTGCACGTCCTGGCGGTGAATACGAATCGAGCCGGAGCCCAGTTCGGTTCCGTTGAGCACCACGTCGTAGGCGAGAGCGCGAACGGCGCTGAGCGGACTCAGCGGGTCGTTTAACGACTCGACTCCGCTTTCGAGCTTGGCCATGTCCTCTTCGTGGGGTGAGGTGAAGGGATGGTGGGCGGCGTTCCATCGTTTGTCGCCTTCGTCCCACTCGAACATAGGGAAGTTGGTGACCCAGAGGAAGCGGAAATCTTTCGCGGGGTCGCCGGTTTTTTTGAAGATGCCGTGACGGGCGGCGTATTTCTGGGCCAGGGCGAGGCGCAGGAGTCCTGCTGAGGCGTAGATCGCCAATTCCTGCGGAGTGACTTTGCGGTGCTGAGAGACGGGAGCCTGCGGGCCGGAGTGGGCTGAACTACTTTGCGCAGAGCCGGCTACGATCACGATCAAATCGCTTTCTTCGGTTCCGGCTTTCTTCGCAATCTCACCGGCCGCATCGGGAAATTTGTTGGCGATGCGTTTGAAGTCTTCGAAGACTCTTGCGCCGCCTTTGGTATGAAACATGGGCTTGATGTCGTCGCGTTCTTTGCGCGAGAGTTCTCCAACCTTGGGAGTGCGAATGGCGATGACCGGAAGATCCGGGTTGATGGCCAGTTCCTGCAAATTTTCTGGCGAGAAACATTCGCGTATATCGGTGAATGCGGGCAGGCGCAGATCGGGCTTGTCGATGCCGTAGAGGCGGATGGCTTCGTCGTAGTCCATGCGCGGAAACGGAGCCGTGATCGGGGATCCGGCTGCGGAAAATGCGGCGGCGAGAAACCCTTCAACCACTTCCCAGACGCGCTCGGGTTGGGGGTAGGACATTTCCAGATCGATCTGGGTGAACTCGGGCTGGCGGTCGGCGCGCAGGTCTTCGTCGCGGAAGCAGCGCACGATTTGAAAATATTTGTCGAAGCCGGAGATCATCAGAATCTGTTTGAACAACTGCGGAGACTGCGGCAGCGCGTAGAACGTGCCGGGCTGGACGCGGCTGGGGACGAGGTAGTCGCGGGCGCCTTCGGGCGTGGAGCGCGTCATGAAAGGGGTTTCGATCTCGAAAAATCCTTGCGCCGATAAATAGTCGCGGATGGCTTTCGCGACTTTGTGGCGCAGTTCGATGTTGAACTGCATGACGTCGCGGCGCAGGTCGATGTAGCGATATTTCAGGCGGGTTTCTTCGTTGGTGAGTGCGGTGTCGGAGGGAAGGAAAGGGGGCAGCTTGGACTCGTTCAAAATGCGCAGTTCTTCCGCGACCAGTTCGACTTCGCCGGTGGGCATATTGGGATTGATGGTGTTGGCGTCTCGCAGCTTGACTGTGCCAACGACGGCGATGACATATTCGTTGCGCAGGGCGGCGGATTTTTCGTGAAGGGCGGCGTTGCGCTCGGCGTTGATGACTACCTGGGTCACTCCCGTGCGGTCGCGGAGATCGACGAACAGCAGATTGCCGTGATCGCGGCGGCGGTTGACCCACCCCATGACAACGGCTTTGTTGCCGGAGTCGGAGGCGCGAAGGGCGCCGCACATGTGCGTTCGTCGTAGATCGCCTAGAAAATCGAGCAAGTTTTGTCCTTATGTGAGTGCGGAAGAATGTGGAACTGGAGATTATAAACGGTGGGTGCGTTGACAGGGGCTAAAGCGCTGCTAGTGGTGATCCTATGAAAAAGTAGGAGTGCGAGATCCCTCGCTCCGCCTGTAAAGCGGCTGCGCTCGGGATGACGCCTGTGAAATGGGCGTCGAATCTACGCACTACCGGCTCCAAGGGGAGCGGGCCCGGCTGCAGCCCGCAGTCTTTCAAAGCCGCCGGTGATCTATTTTTTGGTGGCTTTGCCGTCCATGACTTCCGACCACTTGGTTCCGTCGGGGGACATTTCGAAGCTGAAGGTGTAGGAAGTTGGGGAAACGAATTTCATGGTGAATCGTGCCTTCATGGTGGTAGCGCCCATTTTTTCGTCGGAGGTCCAGCTCCAGGTGTCGCCATCGACGGTTCCTCGCGAATCCTCGAATTCGCCGAAGCTGTTGAACTCGCGATAGGTGTAGGCTTTGTCGTCGGCGGAGTAGCCCATGACCGCCAGTCCCACGCCGTTGCCCATTGAGCTCTTGTATTCGGAGTTGCACACCAGGTAAAAGCCGCCCTCCATCCACTCGCACTTCTCGTTCTCGCTGATGGATCCGCCGGGTCCCATGCTTCCGGGCTTCATGTTTCCTTCGAGGGACCAGCCACCGACAAAGACATTCAGTTTCTTGAGTTCGGGGCCGGGCTTGGGAGGGGCCGTCTGCGCCGTGGCCGTGGCCGCAACCGTCAGCAACAAAGCCGCCGCTAAAATCAACCCCGTTGTTTTCATGAAAGCCTCCTCGCCATGGATTTTGCTGCCAATGACGGTATCAGATTTGGGGTACCACTGAAAGAGAGACGGCGGAGAGGCTTTTCTGGTAGCGGCTCGTGGTTTGGGCGAGTAAAAGGCTTCTTACCACGAAGGACACGAAGGTACACGAAGGAAAGCCTTGGATGAGGAGAGCTTCTTACCAGTCTCCCCAGTGGGTGGGGGTGGCTTGGTGGAAGTTCAGCTTCCAGGCATCGCCCTGCTTTACCCAGAAAGAACTGAAATGCTGATAGCGGGGGGGAGGGCCCTGATCCTGTTCGGGAGCTTTACGAACGATGGCGTCATAGGTGACGATGGCCGCGGCGTCGCCGGCGGGAACCACTTTCATGTCATAAGGCGTCAACTCGACTAACCCGGAATCGCCCAGGTCACCGACGGCTTCGGAGCCTTGCAGCAGTTTTCCGTCGACGCCGACGAGTGAGAAATCGTCGCTGACGGTCTGGCGGAAAAAGGCGGCATCATCTTTTTTCTTGGCCTCGATCAGGCTCTTCTCGCGGGCCATCAAAGATTGCTGCAAGGGAGTCAGCGGTTTCGTGGGAGCGGGAGCTTGCGCGAGCGCCGGAAGAAGAGTGGCGAACACAACGAGGACTGCGCAATTCAGCCGGCAAATCTTCATGGAGATCCCTCACGAGAAAAATTGCTGCTGACAAATCCTACTCCGAGAGGCCGGGAAGGCCATCGATACTCTTTCGGTTCTTCTCCTGGCGATAGGCCTTGAGACCGTCGGCGCCACGCTTGCGGGCCCAGGCTTGGAGTTGTGTGCGCTCGCCTTCAAACTTGAAAAGAGGAACGCCGTACCCGCAGGAATCCTGCACGCGCGTGACCGTGACCACAATGATGGAACGCAGGCTCTCGAAAGCGGGGAAGTGAGCGGCAAGGTCGGCAAACTCTGGATGGTCGAGCTCGATGACGCGGCCATGACCGTAAAGACGAAAAATATCGGGAGGGCCCTGGAAGGCGCAGAACATCAGGACGATTCTGCCGTTTTCTTTTAGATGGGCGATGGTCTCGATGCCGCTGCCGTTGAAATCGAGATAGGCGACGGTGGTAGGGCCAAGAATGCGAAAGGTGTCGTGACCCTTGGGCGAGAGGTTGACGTGGGCTGCGGGGTCGAGCGGGGCAGAGGCGACAAAAAAGACTTTCTGCGCTTCGATGAAGCGTCGGGCGACATCGTCAATTTCTGAACGAATCCTTCCCATGATTGATCCTGCCTACGGCTACTCCTGAATTTTCTTTGCCAATTCCGCGCGCGGCACTGAAATTTGCACGCCTGTCGCCAGATTCTTCAGCGCGAAGGTGTCAGTTTTTACTTCATTCTCGCCAACGATCAAGATGTATTTTGCTCCGGCTTTGGTGGCGGCTTCAAAGGATTTCTTCAGGCGGAAGGTTTCGTCTCCCAGATCGATTACCAGGTCGTGACGGCGCAGTTCGCGCGCCAGACGGGCGGCTTCGGCGTCCATGCCCGTGCCTAGAGGGGCGACATAGACGTCGGGCTTTTTCAAAACGCGATCGGCTGATTCCTGCAGCGACATCACCAGGCGATCTTCACCGATGGCGAATCCGATGCCCGGAGCTGGCGGACCGCCCAGCGCCTCGGAGAGTCCGTCGTAGCGGCCGCCGCCGAGGATTGCATTTTGTGCCCCGAGGGCTCCGTGGGTGAATTCGAAGGCGGTGCGGGTGTAGTAGTCGAGGCCGCGGACGAGGCGGTCGTTTAAGGAGAATCGAACGCCTACTTTGGCGAGAATTTCTTGAACGGCGTCAAAGTGTTTTCGGCAGCCTTCATCGAGAAACTGGCTGATGCGGGGGAGGGTTTCGATGATGGGCTGGTCTTCGGGGACTTTGCAATCGAACACGCGCAGGGGATTGGTGGCGGCGCGGCGCTGGCAGTCGACGCACATTTTTCCGACGACCGGCTCAAGAGCTTTGCGCAGAGCCTCGTTGAACCTTGCGCGGTCTTCCGGGCAGCCAACTGAGTTTAATTCCAGATTCCAGCCGGTGATTCCCAGGCGGTCGAGCAAGGTGGCGAGCATCTCCAGGATTTCGGCGTCGCGCGCGGGAGATTCGCTGCCGGCTGAGGGCGGCCCAATGACCTCGGCGCCGATTTGATAGAACTGGCGGTAGCGGCCTTTCTGCGGACGCTCGCGGCGGAATTGCGGGCCGATGTAGTAGAGCTTCTGCAGGCCGCGATCGGAGAGTTTGTGTTCGATGTAGGCGCGAACGACGCCGGCGGTATTTTCGGGGCGGAGGGTGAGGGATTGTCCCCGATCGCTTTCGGCTCGGCTGCGATCTTCCCAGGTGTACATTTCCTTTGAAACGATGTCGGTGTCTTCGCCGACGCCGCGGGCGAAGAGTTCCGTGGATTCGAAGATGGGGGTGCGAATTTCCTGGAAGTTGTAGGCGCGGAAGACGTCGCGCACCGCGGATTCGACGAAGTTCCACAGCGCCGTATCCGGCGGGAGAAGGTCGCGAGTGCCTCGGACTGCTTTGATCATGTTGGTTTCTTCCCTAACTTCACTGCAGTTCCCACCAGCGACAGCATCGGAAGAACTCCCTGACTTGCCCAACTAGATTCATGGCAGGAAAGGGGTCCTTCGACTTCGCAAGCGTTTCGCATTCGACGAAACGCTTGCTTCGCTCAGAATGACAATACTGAGTGGCTCGATGCTCTCTCCTCATCGCTCCCGCAAATATTCCTCGGTGTAGCCTAAATAATTCTGGGCGTAGCGCATGATGGATTCGTGATCTTTTTCATCCAACTTGCGGCGGAATTTTCCGGGAGAGCCCATCCAGAGCGAGCCTGGTTCCACGACGGTGCGCTCGGGGATCAGGGTGCCGGCAGCGATGATTGATCCTGCGCCGATTTTTGCGCCGTTTAAGACGATCGAACCCATGCCGATCAGGCAGCGGTCCTCAATCGTGCAGCCGTGGAGCGTGGCAGAATGACCGACGGTGACGTATTCGCCCAGAGTTACGCCGTATTGATTTTTCATGCCGTGGAGCACGCTGCAATCCTGCACGTTGGAGTGGGCGCCGATGCGAATCGCGTAGACATCGCCGCGAAGAACGGCGTTCATCCAGACCGAGGCGTGCTCGCCGAGGACGACGTCGCCGATGATCTGGGCGGAGTCGTCGACGTAACAGGTTGCCGGGATGACCGGCTTCATACCTTTAAATGATCGAATCATTTCGCAGTAACAATCGCAGAGGCGAACAATGAACATAGCACGCCGCTACGGTGGCTGGTAAAGCGGAATTCCCACTCCGGCACTCGCATTCAAAAAGATGTGGGCCGTCACCGTGGAATAGATGGTCCCCGTGTTACAAAGATTCTGGTTTCCCGAACCGCGCGCTTCCGGTGCTGTGCGCGAGAGATGACGTTTCCGAGCTGATCTATCGAGAGGCGGGAGACCTATGCCGCGCGCTTTCCTCATTATTATCTGCAGTCTTGTCTGCGTTTGTTTCTCCACACTAAATTCCGCGCAAGACGCGGCGACCGGCGCGATTCGGGGGACGGTGCTCGACCCGAGCGGCGGGCGCATCGCTCAGGCATCGATCGTGGCGGTGAATGCGGGCACGGGCATTCGCTACTCCACCACTTCCGATGCCGAAGGGCGATTCGCGCTTGATTTGCTGCCTGTCGGTGAGTACTCGGCGCGGGCAGTGGCGCAGGGCATGTCTGCGCAGGTGACGCCGGTGCTGCACGTGGAAATTGGGGCGGCGGCGGAAATTGAATTTCACCTCACGATTGCGGGGGCACAGGAAAAAATTACGGTCTCTGGCGAGCCGCAACTGGTGGAAACCAAAGCGACCGCAGTCACCACTTTGCTCGACGAACGCGCTATCGCCGATCTTCCGATCAACGGGCGGCGCTTTTCGGATCTGATGCTGCTCTCGCCCGGAGTGACGCAGGATCCACGGAGCCTGACTTCGGCGACCAATGGCGATCTTTCATTTGGCGGGCTGCGGGGATTTCAGAACAGTTTTCTGGTGGATGGAGGCGACTTCAACAACGCCTTCTTTGCGCAGGCGCGCGGGCTTTACCGGACGCCGTATCAGTTTTCGAACGAAGTTGTGCAGGAGTTTCGCGTGTCTTCGAATTCCTATGGCGCGGAGCAGGGACGGGCGGGTGGTGCGGTGGTGAATGTCGTGACTAAATCGGGGACGAACCACTGGCACGGGACGGGTCTTTACTACATTCGCGACAGTGGATTTGGCGCGGCTGACGCTTTTATGACTTTTAAGCCGCATAGCCGGCAGCAGCAAGGCGGGGGAACGATTGGCGGTCCGATCAAGAAAAACAAGATTTTCTTTTTTGCAGGATTCGACCAGCATTACTTCAATGTTCCGGACGTGGTGGAATTCCTGGACGGAACGATGCAGGTGACTCCGCAAGCCGGGACCGGGCCGTTTAGTCCGGGCGACTACGAAGCCAGCGATCAGGCGCTGGTGTTTGCCGCGGCCGCCAGGTTGAGCGGGTACGCAGGATCTTATCCGGCGGCGCAGATCGGCAACGCCACTTACGCCAAGCTCGATATTAATTTAACTCCGCGCAACCAACTGGCGCTGCGCTTCAATGCGTCGCGGTACTGGGGATCGAATAATGCTTTTCTCGATCCTGCCAGCCCGGTGACTTACGACTCTATCTCCGATAATGGTGAGGAAACGGTTTCAACCGACACCGGGTCGATCTCGCTTACTTCGGGAATCAGCCCGCGGGTCAGCAGCCACCTTCGGGCACAATTTTCGCGCGACCTGCGCCAGTCGTACACCAACACCAGCGCCACGCTGATTAAAGTTACCGACATCATGGATGGGATTGGGCGGTCGAACTTATTGCCGCGCTCGACGCGCGAGCACCGGGCCCAGCTTGCCGAAACCCTGAGTTTCGATACTAGCCGGCACTCATTCAAGTTTGGGGGCGACTCGCTGATCACATGGATCTATGATTTTTTCCCCAGCCAGCAGAGCGGCGAATATGTTTTTGACATTATTAAAGTCAATCCTTTTACCTTTGAACCGCAGGAGGCCGGACTTCCGTTGACGCCGCTGCGGGCTTATGCGCACGCGGTCCCGCATTACTATCTGCAGAATTTCGGGCCGGCGGCGTCTAACCCGAACAGCAACGATTACGCGGCTTTTGCGCAGGATACGATTCGGGTGACAAATCATCTAGCGGTGAATCTGGGCGTGCGGTGGGATCTGCAAACCTTTACCACGGCCGGACTGGTGCCGAACCCGCTATTTCCGCCGTCGGGTAAAGTGCCGTTCAAGCCGTACAATTTCGGACCGCGCGGTGGGCTTGCGTATTCTATTGGCAAGAATCATCCGCTCGTGGTGCGAATGGGATACGGAATGTTCTACGTGCGCATCCCGCAGATTTATAACTCGGCAGTTGCAACAGAGAACGGAATCAGCGATGCGCAGGTCTTTCTTAATAATACGAATTTTTACGACCACAGAGTTTTTCCTACGTACCCGAATCCGCTGGTGACTTGCGCTCTGACGGCGGCTTCGTGCAACTTGCCGGCGGGATTCACCGACGGCGTGACCAACAATGTTTCGGCCTTCGCTTCGAACTTCGTTACGCCGCGAGTGCAACAGCTTAGCTTTACGCTGGAACGGGAGGTTGCGAGTCACACTACGGTCGCCGTTTCGTATTTATATGTGCACGGCGAACATCTGATTCGCGCGCTGGATGTGAACCTTCCGCCACCGGTGGCGTTGACTTATCCTCTTTTCGATTCGACCGGCTCGATATTTCAGAACGGGTCCTACACCGTGGATTCTTTCGCGACCTGGCAATTCACGCGGTCGCTGACCTGCCCGTTTCCACCTTGCATCAATCCGCTGGGACGGCCGATCGCGCAACTGGGTGCGATCGACGAATTTCAGAGCGCGGCCTCAAGTGTTTACAACGGTGGGACGTTATCGATCAACCGACGTATGGCGCGGGGAACTTATTTGCGGCTTTCTTATACCTACGCACATGCGATTGACGACGGACAGGACGCGCTGGTGGCCGGATCTCCCGCGACGGTACAGAATTCCTACAATCCCAACGGCGAGCGCGGGCCCAGCGTTACCGACCAACGCAACCGGTTCGTGGCGGCGTTCTCGCTGGAGCCGCGTCCGTTTCATCGGGGACACGAGTTGCTAGGGCGCGTGCTCAACGACTGGAAAATTTCCAGCATTGTTACCGCGGGGAGCGGGCGGCCGGTCAACGCAACGGTGAATGGCGATCCCAACCAGGATGGCAACGATCTCAACGACCGTCTTCCCGGGTATAGCCGCAATGGATTCACAGGTCCCGACTATGTTTCGGCCGATCTGCGGCTGGTGCGGAAGATTCACGTTGGCCAGAGCTACCGGCTGGAGTTCACTGCCGATTCTTTTAACCTCTTCAATCACGACAACCAGCGCGTCACCATTACCAGCAACGGACTTACGGCTGAGGCGACCACGTTTACGCAATACACGACGTATGTGAATGGAGTTCCTTATCCCGCGTATTATCAGCAGCCCACGCAGAACTTTTTGAAGCCGAATGCGGCGTTTGCGCCGCGGCAGGTGCAGTTGGGGTTGAAGGTGATTTTCTAAGGCAGCGTCGGCCATCGATCAGGACCACAGGGTGAGGGGTCAATTCTCGGTGGGTTCCACTCTTGATTTTGGAGGCGGGAGGGATCGACCGGGCTTTGCCGGATGGGCTGGCGAGGCGGGAGGAGCCAACACCGCGTTGGAGGAGGCGCGGCGGATCTCGATGCCATCGTGTTCGTTGTTCAGGACGATGTGAGCGGTGGCATTGCCGACGGTGCCGGTGGCTTTGGCTTCGCGATCATTGCTATCGATTTTCAATTCAGAAAAATCTGACTGGATTTCTCCGTCGCGAGTGTGAGCGTCGAGGCGGAAGCCAGCCTTGTCCGGCAGCATGAGGTGAATGTCGCCGTTGCGGTTGTCGATCTGCACATTGCCGACGGAACGCATGGAAAGTTCGACGCCGCCGTTTTCGTTTTGCACGCGGACATCGCCCGAGACATCTTCCAGCCGGATTTGTTTGGAACGCGTGGTCAGGCGAACTGGACCGGCTACGCGATCGGCGTGAAGATCGTCGGAGTCGAGATCGAGATCGCCGTCAATGCGAGAAAATTCCATGTCGGTGCGGGAAGACTTGAAGGTGACGTTTCTCGAGATGCGGGAAAGTTTGACGCTCTCGCCGAACTCGCCTTCGAGCGTGAGCGCGCCTTTGACGTCGGCGACGGTAACTTCGTTGAGGCGGCCGTTGATGTGAACATCGCCGGTAACTTGCTCGACCTTGGCTGAGCTTTTTTCGAGATTCAGTTTCACGTTGCCTTTGACGTCTTCGACGGAAACCTCGCCGTGTTGGGCGGCGATTTCGACGTCACTATCGCGTCCGGTGACGGAGACATCTCCATGGCGGCCGGTGATGTGGACTTCCATCCTGCGAGGAATGGAGATATCCATATCGGCTTGAATGGGGTGGTCACCGGCGGCGTGGGTGTTGGCGTCGAGGATGATTACGTTTCCGGCTGTAGTGAGGGTGGGCTTTGACTGGGTATTGTATTTGTCGGCGTCAGGCTGGTTGTCGGCGCCGATGCGCTTGCGGATGACGACCATGATTTTGTTATCGGGCGCGGTGGTGACGTGAACTGCGCCGTGATCGTCATTGACGCGGAGGCTGGTGGCGGAGGCGGGGATGTCCTGCTCAAGAGTGTCGTTGAAGTTGTAGGTTTGGCCGAAGATATTTTCGAAATCGCTGTCGTCGATGTTGAATTGCTCGCGAATGCTGGGCCAGTGCTCGCGGGCGCGTTCGGCCTGAGTGGCGATCAGGCCAAAAAAGACGATGGCCACAATCAGCATGACTCCGCCGGCGCCAATGCCACGGGAGGGTAGGCCCTCGCGCTGGGCTTGCTGGGACTCGATGAACTTGAGCACTCCCCACAGGATTAGGAGGGCGGGCCAGTACCGGGCGAAGAGAGTGCCAAGGCGCATCCAGGAGAGCAAGTGCATGTTGCCGAGAAGGAAAACTATGCCAATGATGATCAGGACGAGCGGTCCGGCGAAGGAACGGCGAGGCCGCCGCGGAAAAGGAGCTTGAGGCGGCTGCGGCGGGTATTGAACTGGGTTAGACATTGCGCACCTCGCCGGAGGAAGTTGCCCCAGGATCGGTAGCGGCAGGTGGAGTAGGCGGCGTGGGACCAATGGCGGGGGGTGCGCCGGGCAGAGGACCGACGTGGCCTTCCGAGGATGCGTTGCTTTGCAGCAGCTTCACGACGCCAACAACCAGAATCCAGGCGGGCCAGGTGCGGTCAAGCGCGGCAATGTGCAGGCTCTCCAGCATGAACAGGATGCCGGTGGTCAGAACCATTGCCGGACCCATCAGGCAGCGCGTACTACATCGACCACAGCCGCATCGCTGGCGGGTCCGCTCATAGTTGCGATAGAACATCCAGCCACCCAGGAAAATCAGAATCAGCGGCCAGAAGCGCTCGAAGCCGTTTTCCATGATTCCCATGGTGTGCAGCAGGAAGAGCACACCAAGGCCGATGAGGATCACAGCGCCAACGGGAATTTTGCCGCTGTCAAACTTCTCACCCATGCTGAACGCTTGGCCGAGGCCCAAGGGATCGGGGGCGGACTGTCCAATCTGAAGCGCTTTCGCGGTACGAACCGCGTCGATGATCTGGTAGATGACGAAAAAAGCGATCCCGATGCCGAACACAAAATCCCATCGATCAGAGTGGTTGGCGCCGTAAATCAGCATTACGAAGATAAATAGGTGCGCTAAGCCCTTAGCGTATTGTCCGTTGTAGACGGCTCCGACACCGAAGGGAATGGCACCCAGAATGCCGGCCACCGCGGGATTCGGACCGGAACTGGGACGCGGGGGTGGAATCGGGGCTCCCGCGGGTGGATAGACGGTCTGCGGATAGGTGGACTGTGGGGGCACGAATCCCGGCGCGGGGACGGTGCCATCCAAACGGGCGGCGAGACAGGGCTCGCAGTAGACGACTCCGCGGACGTCGCGGGTACAAGTGCCGCAGAGCGGCTTGCCGCAAGTGCGGCAAAACGCGACTGCGGCGGCATCGCTGTGAGTGGCGCAGTTCATACGAACCTCCTGTACGTGGTCACCGACACTACAGGCAGATCCGGACTTAACGGATCAAAGACAGGTGGACCCAGCGGAGCGCTGGCCAGGATGAGACTATTTTCTCGCTGGCTGTAGTTACGCTCCTGCTTCTGCTCGGGCTGTTGTGTTGTGTCGTTCTTATGGTCTTTCTTCTCCGGCGCGGCTTCATTGGATCGAGGTTCAGCGGGAGCGAGGTTACGCTTGATTCCGCGCACCGCGGCCTGAACTTCGTAGACGAGACGGATATTATCGTAATAACGGACAACGCGGGCTTGCGTGTTGTAGTAAGTGTGGCGGATTGCGGCTGGCCGCAAGCTGACCTGGCGCAGGTCGGCAGGTTTTACGCCGAGTACGCTCAGGCCGACCGACAGCGAAAAGAAAGCCATGCCAAACGACATGGCGAACCGCGGCTGCCGGACTGTGGCCCAGATGGGCTGCATCGCCCCTGAGATCGAGGCTTGCACCCGTTCCCACCACGAAGCGCCGAGCTGCGAAGTGCGCGGCTGCGGCACGGACACGTTCACCCGCAGGCGTTGGGAGTCAACGCCCGTCGTGGATGCCAGGATATTATTGACCAGGCTGGCTGGAGGATCCACCTCCGTGAGATCCTTCAGCCAGTTGCGGCCCGCCTCGACTTCGGCGAACAGCGGCCCGCAGGCGGAGCAAGTCCGCGCGTGGGCCTGGAAGCGGTCGAGTTGCAGGCCGGTCAGAACGCCATCGAGCGCGTCCGTGAGCAAGCCATCGAACTCGTGACACGGCATTCCGTTGCTGGTTAGGTCTGGCATCACATCACCTGCCTATAGGTACGTTGTAACAGGCGCGCTAGTTCCGCGCGGCCACGATTTATTCGGCTTTTCACAGTACCCTCCGGAACCTTCAAAACGGTAGCGATTTCTTTGTAATCAAAATCCTGTAAGTCTCTTAGAATCACTGCTTCGCGTAACTCTGGCGAGAGCTTGGCCAAGGCGGCGTGAACGGTTTCGCCGACCTCGCGGCTGCGCACGCGGGCGTCGGGAGCGGCGGAATGGTCCTGAATTTGCTCGCTCAGAGGTAAGGCGTCTTCGTGCGGGGATTGGGCGTCGAGCGAGTCGGTGACGCGGTCCTGCTTGGTCTTGCGGAAATGATCGACCAGCAGGTTGCGGGTGATGGTGGTGACCCAGGTGACGAAAGCGCCTCTGGTGTGGTCGTAACTGGAAAGCGTGCGGTACATCTTGATGAAAACTTCCTGGGTGAGGTCTTCGGCGTCGTTGGCGGAGCCGGCGAAGCGGTAGCAGATGTTATAGATACGGCGGTTGTAGGCTTGAACGATTTCTTCCCAGGCAGCGGCGTCGCCGGCTACACAGCGGCGGACCAGCATCGCGACTACCTGGACGTCTTCCAAAAGTTGAAGCTCCCCGGAAAAGCGGCTGTCAGCTATCAGCCGTCAGCTTTCAGCGAAACCAGACTCTTAAACTTGAATGCGCGTTTCTCACAAGACAGTACGTGGATGTGCTGCCCAAAGTTCTTGCGAGGCGAGTTTCGTCAAAACAGGGAATTGTAGCAGTGGAGGAAATGGTGCGCGGAGGCTGGTTTTGCATGTCCACGTTTGTTGACTGAGTAACGGCGAAAATTTTGGACCATCCCGGTCCGTGCTTTCGCCGAGTCCACCATATTCAATGCTGGTATCGACTATGGTATATTAGGAATATGGAAGCGGCGCGCAAAATCACAGTGGAGATTCCGGGGGAGTTGCTGGAGAGAGCGCAACAGGCGAGCGGAGCGGGGATTACTCAAACCGTGCGTACCGGCCTGCAACTGGTGGCTGCATCGAAGACCTACGAGCGGCTGCGGCTACTGCATGGCAAGGTCCGTTTTTCCCGCACCGCGGCCGAATTGAAAGCCGATCGTTGACGATTGGGTCTTCATCGTTCAATCGGCGATCGTCTAGTCGAAGATCGCTGAATCCGGATTCTCTAATCCTGATTACTCTAACAATGATTGTCCTACCATGATTGTCCAACGAATGATTGCCTAACCAATGATCGCAGCTGACACGAGCACTTGGATTGCCTTTCTCGAGGGTGAGTCTGGCCAAGATACGCTGTTGCTCGACAAGGCGCTCGCAGACCGGCAGGTGCTGATGGTGCCGGTCGTACTTACCGAGCTGTTAAGCGACGCGCGGCTTGCTCCCAATGTTGCCGAGACGCTCGTCCAAGTTCCTCTGATCGCCGTGGAAGTAGGCTATTGGCAGCGGGCAGGAGGTTTGCGGGCGAAGGTTCTGTCAAAGCGCCGCAAGGCGCGTCTGGGGGATGCGCTCATTGCGCAGAGTTGCATTGACTCGGGGACATCGCTGATCACACGAGATAGGGATTTTCGGGCATTCGTTGATGCCGCGGGCCTGGATATTGTTCTCGCGTGAAGGGAGTGCTGTCTGCGAGTACAGAGATTCTTCAGCCCGCAAAGAACGCGGGCTTCAGGATGACAATCCATTTCGACTCGCCATGCCGTCTTCACTTACTTATCGTTGCAAGATGGTGGGCGGGGGTGCTGGTGGTCGTTGTAGTTTTCCTCAAAGCACCACTTTGTAAACTTGTCTTCGTACATTTTATTCACAGCTGCGGGGACGTCATTCCTCAACACTTTCTTGAAGGCGAAGTCGATGGAACCGTCTGGGCGGACGGTTCCGAGAAGATATCCAGCGACCTTGGTTTCTGCCTTTAGTTGGGCCAGAACCTCGGCTGGCACCTCCTCGGGGAGCGGATAGCGCTGAGCGCCCGCGGTTCCAACGATCCAGCCCGGCAGAACCGTGCCGCCGTGCGCCGAGTCTTTCCAGTAGTCCGTCGAAAAAATATCCTGCATGTAGAAATGCGAGTGGCTCGCCAGGATGTACACAAATTTATTTGTATCGTGTTTGAATTTCACCAGGTCGAGGTAGGCCCTGCGGCCGCTGGTGGTTCCTTTGTCGCTAGGATGGTCTAGGTCTCCGTTCATGCTATGACCGCAGGCATTGCTGTTGGGAAGGGCTCGATGCATCCCCAGCACTAAGGCCTTAACCTCCGGGTCGGACTTGTCGCGGGTGAGCACGTCCTCGAACCACTGCATCTGCTGAGCGCCAAAACCATCATCGCCCGAGTTATCGAGATAAATAAAATCCACTTGCCCGTGTTTCCAGTGATAGAACGGCTTCAGTGTGCCGTCCTGGGAGTATTCGTTCAACCTTTGCGTGTGCAGTTCGGGCGTGTCGAGCCAGTAGGCGAACTGGGTGAGGAAGTCGGCGGGCGACTTGTTGCCCGCCAGTTCGTGGTTGCCGATTCCAAGGTAAACGGGCAGCGATCCGAAAGGCACGACTTGGTTGGCAATAAAATCGCCCCAAGCGTCGCGCCAGTAGTCGGTGACAGATAGTTTATCGCCATATCGCTGCCGCATATCTTCGTCGACATCGGACATGAGGCGGAAGTCGCCAAGGTGCCAATAAAAGGCGACGTTGGGCTGATGGAGGACGCTGCTTGCGATGGCCGGCATCACGATATCGCCGCAGTTGCGCGAGTCTCCGGAAACCGCGAAGGCCCAGTCGGTGCGGGCAGATGATTGGGAAAAGGAGAAGGGCGCTGCGAGCGCAATCACGAGAAGTATAAATTTTCTGACGAATTCGGTTGGCACGGTTCCTCCGAATACTGGGCAAGGCAGGAAAGTGGCATTTCACTCGCTGGTGAAGTAATCCACGGTCACCGGATTTTCGAACAGCGAGTAATCGCGGGTGACGACGGTGATGCCGCTATCGGTGACGAAGTAGCGGGAGCGGTCGGCTTCGGTGTCGTAGCCGATGGTGGTGCCTTCGGGGAGATGGACGTTGCGGTCGATGATGCAGCGGCGGACGCGGCAGTGGCGTCCGATGGCGACGTGCGAGAAGAGGATGGAGGAATCGACGTCGGAATAAGAGTTTACGCGGACGTCGGGCGAGAGAATGGAATTCCTGACCGTGCCGCCGGAGACGATGCAGCCGTTGGAGACGATGGAGTCGAGCGCGGTGCCCATGCGATCTTTTTCCGCGAAGACAAATTTCGCGGGCGGATATTGGCGCTGGTGAGTGCGAATGGGCCACTCGTGATCGTAAAGATTGAAGATGGGCGAGACGGCGACGATATCCATGTTGGCTTCGTAGTAGGCCTCCAGCGTGCCCACGTCGCGCCAGTAGAGCGCCTCTTTTTTATTTTCGTCGAGGAAGTCATAGGCGAAGACGCGGTAGTCGTCGACCATCTTGGGCAGAATGTCTTTGCCGAAATCGTGGCTGGAGGTGGGATCTTCGGCGTCTTTGAGAAGAACCGGAATGAGGACGTCGGCATTGAAGAGATAGACACCCATCGATCCGGCGACTTTGTTTGGATTCCACGGAGAGCGCAGCTTGGTTTCTTTGGGCTTTTCCTCAAAGCCGTTGATGCGGCCATCATTGTCGACGTCGACCACTCCGAAGCGGACGGTTTCGTCGAGGTCGATTTGGATGGTCGCCAGGGTGATGTCAGCAGCGGCATCGAGATGCTGCTTCATCATTTTGCCGTAATCCATTTTGTAGATGTGATCGCCGGAGAGAATCAGAACGTGTTTGGGCTGCTCGGAGCCGATGGAATAAATGTTCTGATAAACGGCGTCGGCAGTGCCCTGATACCACTGGTCGCTGACGCGCTTCATGGGCGGCAGGACTTCGATGAACTCTCCGACTTCGCGGCCGAGGATGTTCCAGCCTTCGCGGATGTGGCGGTTCAGCGAGAGAGCTTTGTATTGGGTGAGGATGTAGACGCAGCGAAGGTCTGAGTTGAGGCAGTTGGAAAGAGTGATGTCGATGATGCGGTACATTCCGCCGAAGGTGACAGCAGGCTTGGCGCGGTCGCGGGTAAGAGGATAGAGGCGTTCTCCGGCGCCGCCTGCGAGAAGAACTCCGAGGGTGTCTTTCATCGGACTGGCTCTGACCCCGGCGGAGGTGCGTCGCGGAAACGGCCTCGCCGGAAAACAGTAGATGGTAGCACAGGACGGAATGTTGCCGGGTACGGTATGGAACGGAAGGAGGGCTAACTCTTAATTGACGGATCGGGCCCACTGAAACATCGGCGAAACGCACTTCGTCTTGCGCTTTTCGCGGATGGGAACCAAGTCGGGGCTTGTGGCAGGCGCCGGCTGGGCTTCGCCCAAGCCGGGACAGCCGAGGGCGGCTGTCGCCACATAATTTGTCGAGGGTTTCTGGAAGCTATTTTTCTTCGACCTTAATGCGGAGGGACTTGAGGAATTTGAGATCCTGATCGTTGACTTTGAATTCAGGGTTGGTGGAAAGAGTGGTGACAAGAGAAGTCTTATCGGCGTTCTTGTCGCCCTGCTTGCTGACACCGATGGTGGCTTCGAGGACGAGAAAAATATCGTAGCCGCCTTCCTTAATGCGGGAGACGACTTCGGCGATCTGTTCGGAATCGGAGAGAGATTCGTTGATGGCTTCGCCAAGTTCCTTCATGAGTTCTTTCAATCGATCGTCCACGTGGTCTCCCCCGAATTGCCGTTCTTGTTCCATTAGATGCCTGCGGCGGCGGAACGGTTTAGCGCGAAGCACAGGTTTGCGTCATTGTAGACCGGGAGACTGTTAAAATCGAGTCGTGAGTAAGGTTTCTACCGCACAAAAGGTAGGGGTAGTCGCGCGCGTCGCCGGACAGCAGGTGAAGCGCAGCCGGACGGCGCGTGCGGTAAAAGGTGCCGTGTGGACTACCGCCCGCGCTTTCGGGAAAGTGTTACACCAGTTGTGGCTGGAAGTTACGGGACTTGTCTTCCTGATCATGTCCGCGAGCGGCGGGGCTGGAGCGGCGCATGAGTACGCGAAATATCAGGCGGGGAAGGCTGGTTTCGGGCGGGTTGCGGTAGCAATTTGTTTCACTGTGACGTTCGCTTGGTTTGGAGTGAGTTCGTTCTGGAGGGTTCGGCGGAAGAGCAAAACCATGCACCACGAAGGGAACTAAGGTGCACGCAGGAGAGTCAAAACCATTCACCACAGAGGGCACTAAGATTCACTAAGGAAGTTAAAGTCATGGCTGGATCAGATCTGAAAGGTCGAATGTCCGGTGGGAGCAGCGCGGTTTCGCTTGATCCGGAAACTTCTTCCCACATTGCCGTGAAGCCGCTCTACACGCCGGCGGATCTGAAGGGGACGGACTATGAGGGTGAGGTAGGGTATCCGGGCGAATATCCGTTCACGCGGGGCGTGCAGGCGACGATGTACCGCGGACGGTTGTGGACGATGCGGCAGTATGCGGGCATGGGCGACGCCGAGGAATCGAACAAGCGCTACAAATATCTGTTGGCGAATGGAACCACGGGGCTTTCGGTGGCGTTCGATTTGCCCACGCAGATCGGGATGGATTCGGATCATGCGCTGGCCGCGGGTGAAGTGGGCAAGGTGGGAGTGGCGATTGACTCGATCGAGGATATGGAGAGGTTGTTCGCCGGGATCGAACTGACCAAGATTTCTACATCGATGACGATCAATGCGACTGGCTCGATTCTGCTGGCGCTGTATGTGGCGGTGGCGCGGCGGCAGGGTGCGGACATGAGCAAGCTTTCGGGGACGGTGCAGAACGATGTGTTGAAGGAATACATTGCGCGGGGGACCTATATTTATCCGCCTCGGCAGGCGATGCGAGTGATCACAGACATGTTTTCGTGGGCAAAAGAGAATGTGCCGGAGTGGAATACGATTTCGATTTCGGGTTATCACATGCGCGAGGCGGGATCGACGGCGGTGCAGGAGGTGGCGTTCACACTGGGCAACGGCATGGCATATGTGGAGGCGGCGATCAATGCCGGGCTGGATGTGGACGAGTTTGCGCCGCGCTTGTCTTTTTTCTTCAATGCGCACAGCAATTTTCTGGAAGAAGTGGCGAAGTTCCGCGCGGCGCGGAGAATGTGGGCGCGGATCATGCGGGAGCATTTCAAGGCGAAGAATCCGCGGTCGTGGATGCTGCGCTTTCACACGCAGACCGCTGGATCGACGCTGACGGCGCAGCAGCCGGAAAACAATATTGTGCGGACGGCGATTCAGGCGCTGGCGGCGGTTTTGGGCGGGACGCAGTCGTTGCATACGAACTCATATGACGAAGCGCTGGCGCTGCCCACTGAGCAGGCGGCGCGGATTGCGCTGCGCACACAGCAGGTGATTGCCTACGAATCGGGCGCGCCGCAGACGATCGATCCGCTGGCGGGTTCGTATTACATCGAAGCGCTGACGAATGAAATTGAGAAACGCGCTGCCGAATACCTGGGAAAGATCGAAGTAATGGGTGGAATGCTGAAAGCGATCGAGCGCGGGTTTGTGCAGCAGGAAATTCAAAACGCGGCGTATGAGTATCAGCAAGCGGTGGACCGTGAGGAAGCGATCGTGGTAGGAGTGAATCGGTTCGAAGTGCAAGAGGAAAAAGCGATTCCAATTCAGAAAATCGACCCAGCGCTGGAGCCGAAACAGATTGAGCGCGTGCGAGCGCTGCGGTCGCGTCGCGATGCGGGGCCATGTAAAGAAGCCTTGAAGAAAGTGGAGGATGCGGCTCGCGTGGGAGAGAACGTGATGCCGAGGATTCTGGAGGCTGTGGAAGCTTATGCAACCGTAGGCGAGATTTCAGACGCGATGCGGCGCGTGTTTGGAGAATACAAGGAAGCGGTTGTGGTTTGATTTGGCGGGCAGAATGTTGCTGGCTATTCGGAGGTTTTGTAATCGCAGGCGGAGCGGCAGGGTTCGCAGTACAGCAGGCCGTCCTCGCAAATCCGAACGTCGAGCGTGGTCTGGCAGAGGCAGCAATATTTGTCGCACTCGCACTGGGATTCGGGCATTTCACATTGCGCGCAGCGGTATTTAGCCTGGCCGGTTCCGGTAGACATAGAAGAAATGTTAGCGCCAGGCGGCCAGGCGGGGAACGTGCCGTTGGTAACCTCGCGGCATTCGTAAAAGGATTTATCCAGCAACGAATTGTTGATTTTTGATTGTTGATTTCTGATTGGAAACCATTAGGGGACGATTGCTAATTCCTAATCAGCAATCAAGAATCAGCGATCAGCAATTCTTTCCGAGCGGTCCCCGTGCCATATAATTCCCGGTAATGACCTTCCAACAGGTGCTGGATGGGGCGGAAGTTCTCGCGCAGAGCGGGGATCCGATCGTAAGTGGTGTGGAATACGACTCGCGACGGGTGAAGCCGGGTTGCGTGTTTGTGGCCATGCGCGGGGAATCGAGCGACGGCAAACGATTTATCGATCAGGCAATTCAGGCGGGAGCGGTGGCGATAGTCACGGATTCGGCGGCGGAGAAGCCGCGCGAGGGCGTGGCGTGGGCCGCGGTTTCGCATGGACGGCGGGCGCTGGCGCGAGTGAGCGCGAATTTTTATAAGAAGCCGGCTGAGCGGATTGCAATTACGGGGATTACCGGCACGAATGGGAAGAGCACCACGGCGTTTCTAGTGGAAGCGATTCTAACGGCGGCGGGGCGAAAGAGCGCGGTGATTGGGACGATTGAATATCACGTGGCGGGAAAAGTTTTACCGGCGCCGCACACCACGCCAGAGGCGCTCGATCTGAATCGCATTCTGAATGAAGCGCTGGGAAACGGAGCGACCGAGGCGGTAATGGAGGTCTCCTCGCATGCTCTGGCGCAGGAGCGCGTTTACGGGGTGCCGTTTGATGTGGCTGTGTTTACCAATTTGACCCGCGATCATCTCGATTATCACAAGAGCATGGAAGAATATTTCGCGGCGAAGAAGGTTCTGTTTGAAGGGTGCGGAACCGATGCGCCGCGCGCAGTGGTGACCAATGTGGACGACGAGGCTGGAGCGAAGCTGGCGGAGTTCAGCCGGAAGCGAAGTTCCGTAGTGCTGAAGTATGGATGGAAGTGCGGCGATTTGCGCGCGGAGAAAGTGGAGATAACGACGCGCGGAACGCGGTTTGATTTGGTTGCGCCCACGGGAAAGATTGCAGTGTTCTCGTCGCTGATTGGACGGGTGAATGTGTACAACATTCTGGCGGCGGCGGGGGTGGGCTTTGCCCGAGGGTGTTCGGCGGAGGCGATTGCGGCGGGAATCGACAAGCTGGCGTGCGTTCCGGGAAGGTTTGAGCGGGTCGATTGCGGTCAGCCATTTACGGTGGTGGTGGATTATGCGCATACCGATGATGCGTTGCGAAATCTGACAGCATTGGCACGGGAATTGGTTTCGAGCGTGGGGACTAAGGGGCGTGTTTTAACGGTCTTCGGCTGCGGCGGAGATCGCGATCGTGCCAAGCGTCCTTTGATGGGCGAGGCGGCGGGGCGGGGCAGCGATTTTGTGGTGCTGACGTCGGACAATCCGCGCACCGAAGATCCGCTGAAGATTATTAATGATGCGCTGGTGGGTTTGCAGAAAACTGGAGTGAGGTACAGCGTGGAAGCGGATCGTCGGAAGGCGATTGCCTTGGCAATTGCTGAAGCGCGACCGGGAGATATTGTGCTGCTTGCGGGCAAAGGGCACGAGAAGGTGCAAGCGACGCGGGAGGGATCGGTTCCGTTTGATGATCTGGAAGTGGCGCGGGAGGCTCTACGAGGGGCGGGGTTTGAGGGGGAGGCGGTTGGGGCGGGGAGTTGAGGAGTTCGTGACTCATTTGGCGAGCGAAAGGGGTGAAGATGAGGCAGTGATAGGAATGCCTTGCGAAGCAGGTGGTAATGCCAGCAAACATGGGGTCCTTCGACTACGGTTGTGCTTCGCGTTCGCGAAGCGCAACCTTCGCTCAGGATGACAAAGGATGAAGCTCACGCTTTCCAAGATCGCTGAATTCATTTCTGCGAAGGGAGATTTTTCGGCGGAAGAGGTGGTTGAGGGGTACTCCATTGATTCGAGGACGCTCGGGGCGGGGCAGCTGTTTTTTGCGGTGAAGGGGGAGCGACTGGATGGCCACGATTTTGTGCAGCAGGCTTTGGAAAAGGGCGCGGTCGCGGCGGTGGTGGGTAAAGAACAGTTGGGACGCTACGCGAACAAGGCCCGGCTTCTGGCGGTTGAAGACACCTTGGTAGCGCTGCAAACTTTGGCTAAAGCGGTCCGGAAGTTGTGGGGCAAGACGCTTGTGGGAGTGACCGGGTCAGCGGGAAAGACGACGACGAAGGAAGCGATTGCGCACGTGTTGAGCGCGCGCTTTCGCGTGCTGAAGTCCGAAGGAAATTTTAATAATCATTTCGGCTTGCCGTTGATGCTCTTGAAACTGGAGCCAGGATATGAGGTGGCGGTGATAGAGATGGGCATGTCGCATCCGGGGGAAATCCGGGCGCTGGCGACAATTGCGCATCCGGAGGTTGGAGTGGTGACGAACGTCGCGCCGGTGCATTTGGAGTTTTTTGATTCGCTGGCGGGGATTGCGCGGGCGAAATATGAATTAATCGAGTCGCTGCCGGCGAATGGCACAGCGGTGTTGAACTCCGATGACGATTACGTCTCGCAGTTCGGGCGCGGGTTCAAAGGGAAAGTTGTGATGTATGGCACTCGATCGACAGCGGACGTGCGTGCGGAAAAAATACAGACGAAGGGGCGCGAGGGGGTTGAATTCGATGTGGTGATAGGAGGCGTGCGTGAACACGCGGTTCTCCCGCTGGTGGGTGAGCATAACGTGCTGAATGCGCTGGCGGCAGTTGCGGTCGGCTTAGAGCGCGGGATGAAGCCTTCAGAGGCGGTGGCGGCGCTGGCAAGTTTGGCTGCGGCCGATAAGCGTGGTCAGGTTCTTCAAGTGGGTAACATCACGGTGATCAACGATTGCTACAATTCGAATCCAAAGGCCCTGGATGCAATGGTGGATGCGTTGGCGAGGATGGCGGCTAAACGGCGCATCGTGGTTGCGGGGGAGATGCTGGAACTGGGGCCGGCGGGCGAAGAGCTGCATCGGCAAGCCGGGGAACATATCGCCGGGAAAAAAATCGATGTGTTGCTGGGCGTGCGCGGCCTCGCTGAGGCGATGGTGGGCGCAGCAAAGCAGGCGGGGATGCGCGCCGAGTTTGCAGCCGATTCCGAGAAAGCCGGCGAATGGCTGGCACGCGAGGCGCGGGATGGCGACGCAGTGCTTTTGAAAGCTTCGCGCGGGGTGAAGTTGGAGAAGGCGTTAGAAATCTGGAAGACTCGTCGCGACGGTGGTAACTGACACAATCGCGAGACGGAGGCTGATTGCTCTATTGGCTGTTGTTCGTGAAGCTGCAACATTATTTTCCGCCGTTTCGCATCTTTCGCTATTTGACGTTTCGCACTGCGTTCGCCAGCCTTACCGCACTGTTTACCGCGCTCATCGTGGGTCCGCTGGTGATCAACCGGCTGCGCGAATTCCAGATTGGACAGTACATCCGCGAAGAGGGTCCGAAGGCGCATCAGAAAAAAGCGGGAACGCCGACCATGGGCGGCTTGCTGATCGCGATTGCGATTGTGGTTCCGACGCTGCTGTGGGCGGACTTGAGCAACCGCTTCGTTTGGGTGGCGGTATTTGCCACTTGCGCATTTGCGGCGATTGGATTTACTGACGATTACACCAAGGTGGTGCACCGTCGAAATCTGGGTTTGACGGGACGGGCGAAGCTGGGACTGCAGATCGCGACCAGCGTGGTGATCGCGGTGATGCTGATTGCGATGCAGAACCATGGGCTGTATTCGACCAAGTTGATCGTGCCTTTCATCAAGCAGTTTCATCCCAACCTGGTGGTGCAGACCCTGGAGCATTATCCGCACTTGTGGCCGCTGGCGTTTCTGCCCTTCATTGCGTTTGTTGCGCTGGTGATTGTGGGATCGAGCAACGCCGTGAACCTTACGGACGGATTGGACGGGCTGGCGATCGGGTGCACGGTGATTGCAGCGGGCGCGTTGACCATGTTGACTTATGTGAGTGGGCACGCGACGTTCGCGACATATCTGGAAATTCCGAAGATGCCGCAGGTGGGCGAGTTGACGATTTTTTGCGGGGCGATGGTGGGGTCGTCGATTGGGTTTCTATGGTACAACGCGCATCCCGCAGAGGTGTTTATGGGCGATGTGGGATCGCTCGCGCTGGGCGGAGCGATTGGCACTGTGGCAGTAATCATCAAACAGGAATTGCTGCTGCCATTTATTGGAGGAGTGTTTGTAATCGAGGCGATGTCGGTGATCTTGCAGGTGGGGTCGTACAAGCTGCGCAAGAAAAGGATATTCAAGATGGCGCCGATCCATCATCATTTCGAACTGATGGGATGGTCGGAGTCGAAGATTATTGTGCGGTTTTGGATTGCGTCGCTGGTGTTCGCGTTGTTTGCGTTGACGACGCTGAAGTTGAGGTAGAGGGCGATTGGGATAAGGGCAGTTCACCACAGAGTCACAGAGACACAGAGAAAACCAACACCATGTCTGTCTGCAACAACGCTGGATTATAGTTTGGTGTCTGTCCTTGGAGTTTTTTATTTGCCTTGGTTTTCTCTGTGTCTCTGTGACTCTGTGGTGAAATGCATTTAATGGAACTCAAAGACAAACGCGTGCTGGTGGTGGGGCTAGGGAAGTCCGGGGTGGCTTCGGCGCTCTTTCTGAAGGCGCATGGAGCGCGGGTTACGGTTTCCGATACCAAGAGTGGGGACGAGTTGCGTAATGAGATTCCGGTGCTGCTCGATCATGGCATCACGGTTGAGACCGGAGGTCATGGCGAGCGCACGTTCCGGGGACAGGATTTGATTGTGGTGAGCCCGGGGGTTCCGGTGGATGCGTCTTTGCTGCAACAGGCGCGGTCTTTGGGCGAGATGGTGATCGGCGAGATTGAACTGGCGGCGCAGTTTTTGCCGGGGCCGATCGTGGCTATCACTGGATCGAATGGAAAGACTACGACCACGACGCTGACCGGAGAGATTCTGACGGCGGGAGGGTTGCCGACGCTGGTGGGAGGGAACATTGGCACTCCGGCAATCTCGCTTGCGGAGCGGGCGAAGCCGGAAACGGTGATTGTGCTGGAAGTGTCGAGCTTTCAACTGGAGACGATTCAGACATTTCATCCGAAGATTGCCGTGGTGTTGAATGTGACGCCCGATCATCTGGACCGGCACCGCACATTTGACGCCTATGTTGATGCGAAGGCGCGCATGTTTGAGAATCAGCACGGCAACGATTTTGCGGTGCTAAATGCGGATGATCCTACCTGTGTGGCGATGGCGGAGCGCACGCGGGCGCAGGTGTTCTGGTTCAGCCGGCAAAAAGAAGTGAAGTTGGGGGCGTGGGTGCGCGAAGGGAATATTTTGTTTCGCGACGAGGAGCGGCAACGGGAGATTATGTTGGCTTCCGAAATTCCGTTAAAGGGCGCCCACAACCTGGAGAACGTGCTGGCGGCGGTGTGCGCTGGCGCGCTGATGGGATGCGCGCCGGAGAAGATTCGGCAGGCGGTGCGCGACTTCAAGGCGGTCGAACACCGGTTGGAGTTTGTGGCCACGATCCGGGGCGTGGATTACTACAACGATTCGAAGGCCACGAATGTGGACGCGACCATCAAAGCGCTGGAATCGTTCCCGGGGGACATTCACCTGATTCTTGGCGGCAAGGATAAGGGCAGCGATTACAGCGTTCTGAACGATTTGCTGCGGGAGCGGGTGAAGCGCGTGTACACGATTGGCGCGGCGGCGGAGAAGATTGAGTCACAGATCAAAGGCACTGAAGTGGAGCATGCAGAGACTTTGGAGCACGCTGTGCGCAAGGCGAACGCGGCGGCGCAGGCGGGCGATGTGGTGTTGCTGGCACCGGCTTGCGCGAGCTTCGATCAGTTTAAGAGCTACGAGCATCGGGGGCAGGTGTTTAAGGAGATCGTGAGGGGGCTGGCGGCGGAGGCGGAGAACACAAAGAGTGAAAGCCCCCGAGCTTGACACCTCCGTTCCCGCCTCTGACACGTCGCATGCTCGCGATGAAACCAAAACTCGCTGGCGAGGTGAATCGCGCGGGCGCCTCGTGACCGACGGTCTGATGCAGGGGCAGAGATAGAAATTCCTAGTAGGGACTTGGGCGCACGATGATGCAAGGGGTCCTTCGACTTCGCAAGTGCTTCGCGTTCGCGAAGCCCATTGCTGCGCTCAGGATGACATGGCGTCAGGGGGCGCAGCTCGGCGGGTCAACACTTAAATGCTGCAGCATTTTTTTTGCTTCCAAGAGATCGGGATTGAAGCGGAGGACTTTTTCTACATACAATCTTGCTTCTTTCGTCTGTCCCGATTCGCAAAAACTTCGGGCGAGGTTCATGCCGATGCTGCTTTTGCCGGGGGCACGGTTGAATGCGTCTTGCCAGAGCGCGATGGCGCGGCGCAGGTTTCCGGACTTTGCTTCGATGACTCCGAGGTTCGAGGCTGCGTCGATAAGTGTCGGGTCGAGCGCGAGCGCTTTCTGATAAAGCTCGCGAGCGTGGCCGATGGAGCCGTGAGTCAGCTCAACGTACGCCAGTCCGGATAGGACTGCCGGATCATCCGGCGACTGCTTCGCCGCCAGGGGCAATAAGCGCGCGGCTTCACGGACCGCCTCCGGCATGCCATTTTCTGCGACCGACTGCCACGCGAGGGCGCGATCGCGGACGTCGTCGTCTGCCTCTTTCGAATATGGAAATGGAATCAGAGTTGGGGAAGATTTTTCCGGGCTGAAATCCTGCAACAACTGCGGCTGCGTGGAAGGGCGGCGTGGAATGCGGTGGTCGGTGACTTCGGTGTGGGCGATGTCTGTGCTGAGCGAGGACGGCATGTGGCAGGACGTGCAATCCAGATTCTCGCGGTGATGCTTGGCTCCGAATGCGGCCCCGTGGCAGGCGAGACATTTTTCTCGGAAGTAAGAAGCGCGCTCGGCGGCGAGCGGAGAAGAGTGAGGGTCGTGACAACTCATGCACGACATGGCATCGCCGGATTTCTTCTTGCATGCGCTTCGCGCCAGAGCTTCGAATTGGCTGTTGGCTCCGACGCCTGACGTCTGACTTCCAGTGAGCACGTAATGGCGGACATAGTCATCGAGAATGTCGCCGGGACGGAAGTCAGACGCGTGGCGGCCGAGGCGTCCGATGGCGACGTTGGCTTCGAGGTGACATTGCATGCAGATGGAATCGCGGCGGTCGGCGGGCAGCTTGATCGGATTCAACATCGGAGCGCCTTTCGTCCCGGCTGCGGTTTGGGCGTGTTCGGCTCCAGGCCCGTGGCAGCGTTCGCAGCCGACGCCATCTTGTGTGAATAGCGGCGTGGGATATTCATTCTCCGTGCCCTTAATGGGCGATTGCATTCCAGTCGTGTGGCATTCGAGGCAACTGGTGTAGGCCGGGAGGTTCATGGGAATTTCGCGAGCCTCGCTATAGGCTGGCGCCATATCCCACACCTTGCGGCCGGCGTACCAGTTTATGGGAGACTCGAAAAAAAATCCGTCGACGGAAAAAAGATAGGTGCGTCCGCGGTGGCCTGATCCGATGAAGTATAAGAGTTCGCGCTTTCCATTGACCGACGGATCGCCGGGCCGCTCGAAGCTGAGCCAAACTTTTCCATCTTCGCTGTAAATGCGGTAGTGCACGCCGGATTTGGCGTGGACGAAACTGGCGGGCTGCAGGTCTTCGGTGGCGGGTCCGCTGGCGTGCGCCATGGGCGTGCGCTGATAGGACTCATAGATGGACGCATGGCAACCAGCGCAGGCTTGGTTGCCGATGTAGGTGCTCGAGGGCGGCGCGGGGTGTGAAGGGTGGGCAGTTCCCGCAATTTGCGCCGCTGCGAAGATTCGGGAGCCGAGACATAATGCGATCGCCAGCGACCGTCGGATCGACTTCGCGTGGAACCAATTTCCGGGCAAAGCTACCTCATTATGTTTTCGATTTGAAGTTTCGATTCTACCGCTTGAGGATTTCCTCGGTGGGTCGAACCAAGACAATCAACAATCAAGAATCAACAATCGGCAATTCCTTCTCCGCCTCGCCGCTACTCCGTGGTGAAATGAATTCCCATGGCGAAGCGGGTAAGTGTGGATCGCTGGCTGTTTACCGTCACCATGCTCCTGGTGTTTGTGGGGCTGGTAATGGTTTTTTCGGCTTCGGCGGTGATGGCGCGGGAGCGGTTTGGGTCTCCTTACGCATTTCTGTTGAGGCAGTTGATCTGGGCGGCTGCTGGCCTGGTGGCGATGGTGGTGGCGATGCGCCTGGATTACCGGCGCTATAAGAATCCGGCGCTGGTGTTTTCGTTTCTTGGGATCACGACACTGCTGTTGATCTCGGTTTTCTTTCTGGATCGCACGCACAACACGCATCGGTGGATCCATGCGGGCGGGTTTTCGTTTCAGCCTTCCGAACTGGCGAAGCCGCTGTTGATTTTGTTTCTCGCATATTTTCTGGAAGGCAGAGTAAAAGCCATGGACGACTGGCGCGGCACGCTCGCGCCGGCGGCGGCGCCGGTGTTGCTGGTGCTTGGATTGATTGTGTTGCAACCAGACTTGGGAACTGCCATCGCTTGCGCGGGAATTGTGGCGTGCATTTTTTATGTGGCGGGAATGCGGCTGCGGTATTTCGGGTATGCGTTTGGCGCGTCGCTGGTCCCGCTGTATTTTTTGATTTTCCATGTGAGCTGGCGGCGCGATCGCATTTTGGCGTTTCTGAATCCGTATGCAGACCGGCAGAAAACCGGGTTCCACATTATTCAATCGCTGATTGCGGTGGGGACGGGCGGGGTGACGGGCACTGGCCTGATGGAAGGGAAGCAGAAGCTTTTTTATTTGCCGGAGCCGCATACTGATTTTATCTTTGCGGTGACCGCGGAAGAGTTGGGGCTGTTGGGGGCGTTGTTCGTCGTGACGCTGTTCGCCATATTTCTATGGCGCGGGATGCGGGCTTCGTGGCGCACGGAAGATGTTTTCGGACGATATCTGGCGGTGGGAATTACGAGCATGGTGGTGTTGCAGGGGTTTATCAACATCAGCGTGGTGTTGGGGATGATGCCCACGAAGGGGATTCCGCTGCCGCTGGTATCGTATGGAGGGTCGTCGCTGTTTGTGACGCTGGCGTGCGTGGGCGTGCTGCTGAATATTACAAAGCAGGCTGAGTAGGAAGATCTGTTGCCACGGATTTGCACGGATCTTCACGGATTCGATCTTTTCCGATCTGGAGGAGGAGCGGGTGAAGCGTCTATCTGCATTTATCGTTTTTTTCTTCCTTTGTGCGCTGGCGGCGGAGAGCGCCGCGCAAAAGTCGGCTTCGCCTCAAGCCGTTGAGATACCGGCGCAGGCGCCCATGTTCACGGCGGCGGAGCTGGCGGCGAAAGTGCCGGCGGCGAAGGCGGACGATGTGAAGTCCATGGACGCGATTCTGGTGGCTATCTACGACGTGATTTCGGGACCCGCGGGCGACCGCGACTGGAACCGCTTTCGCTCGTTGTTCCTGCCGGAGGCGAGATTCACCGATGCTGGCAAGAATCCCGATGGCAGTGCGGTGATTTTTTCTTGGGGAGTAGAGGAGTTCATCCGAGATGCGAAAACTGTATTTGCGAAAGATCCTTTCTACGAGAAGGCGATCGTGAATAAGCCGGATGTGTACGGGAATGTGGCGCAAGTGTTCAGCAGCTACGAGTCGCGACATGCGGCGGCGGAAAAGCCGTTTCAGCGTGGGATTAACAGCATTCAACTTTTCAATGATGGAAAGCGCTGGTGGGTGCTGTCGATTCTGTGGGATTCGGAGCGAGAGGGAAATCCGCTGCCGGCGAAGTTTGCGGGGAAATAAAAACGCCACTTGAAGGAAGATATTCTCTCAAAAAATTCCCCGACGAGTCTCCGGTTCTGTAAGGGCGAAAGGGATCCTTCGACTGCGTAAATGCTTCGCATTCGCGAAGCACTTACTTCGCTCTGGATGACAGTCCTATTAGGTTATAGTCAATTTCATGCGGGCCATTCTGGCGGGTGGCGGGACCGGGGGGCATGTGATCCCTGCGCTGGCCATCGCCAACGAACTCAAGAAAAGTTATGGAGCCGAGGTGCTGTTCATCGGGACGGCGCGCGGAATCGAGAACCGACTGGTGCCGGCGGCGGGATATCCGCTGCAACTGGTCCGGGTGGGGGCGCTGAAGAATGTGAGCCTGATGACGCGGGCGAAGACGGCGTTCGATTTGCCGCGGGCGGTGTGGGATGCTGGGCGGATGCTGAACGAATTTGCGCCGGATGTGGTGATCGGAGTAGGAGGATATGCGTCGGGTCCGGCGATGTTGGCGGCGGTGGTGAAGCATATTCCGACGCTGGCGTTTGAGCCGAATGTGGTGCCGGGATTCGCGAACCGAGTGGTGGCGAAGTTTGTGTCTGGGGCGGCGGTGCACTTTGAAGAGACGGCGAAATATTTTCGGCGCGCGGAAGTCACCGGAGTGCCGGTGCGGCAGGCGTTTTTTGAGATTCCGGTTCTAACGAGTAAGAAGCGGGGCGGAATTCCCACGCTGCTGGTGTTTGGCGG
>Ga0209422_1000020_pt1 | contig 42738 bp, 41 predicted proteins | sample BlaSpr_A8_OM2_M3_FD_187983 | JGI IMG/M metagenome (GOLD analysis project Ga0209422, IMG submission 187983) | Forest soil microbial communities from Thunder Bay, Ontario, Canada - Black Spruce, Ontario site 2_A8_OM2_M3 (SPAdes) (version 2) | ecosystem: Environmental > Terrestrial > Soil > Boreal... | reverse complement strand
GGCGATGTGACGATGGTCGCCATAAGTGCTTGATGCGAGGTAGATTGAGAGTTAGAAAATTATGGGAAGATGGAAATGAAGATGCGCCTGAATCTTTGGTGGTTACTCCCCGCGCTTTTAGCCGTGATTCTATTGGTCGCGTTGGTTACCAGAGCGGGCAGTTTTCTTGTCATCGATGAGCCCCACCGGTCCGATGTAATCCTTGTGCTTGCGGGGGAAACCAACCATCGTCCGGAGCGAGCCCTGCAACTTCAAGCCCAGGGATTCGGCCAGCGGATCTTACTGGATGTACCGACCAATTCGAAAATCTACGAATTCACCCAGATTCAGTTAGCCCGGAAGTACATTCAGGATCTTCCTGAGGGAGCGACTCTCAGCATCTGTCCGATCGACGGACTATCGACACGCGACAAAACGAAAGATGTAGAGAGATGTCTGATAAAGGCAGGCGCAGGAACGGGTCTTGATCGTGACTTCGGACTTCCACAACTCGCCGCGCCCTGAGCACTCTTCGTCGTGAAATTCCTGGACACCTGGTGGATTCATCGCCAGTGGGCGAAAACTTTTGTCGATGAATGGCTGCGCCTGATCTGGTGGAAAAGCATCGATCAATGGCGCTGAAGTGCCTTGGCGCTGACGGACGCCATTGACGGAAAAGTTTTCCACTGCTGAACTTGTTTCGCATCACGAAAGTCATTGACGGCTAAGAACACGCAAGGTTACGATGCGACAACAGCCGTTCAATCAATCATTCACGGAGTATGGGATGGGTGAGTCCGCTTTCTGCAGGATTGTAAGTTGCTTGCTACTGCTGACTGTTCCTGCTTCGCTGCTGGCGGCCGATTCCGGTGCGGCCATGCTTTATGCAAATGGCGCTGCTTGGCTGAATGGCACCCACGTGCCAAACTCTTCGGCAATTTTTGTGGGTGATCTGGTTCAGACTCAAGCGAACGGAGGCGCCAGCATTCACGCTTCCGGTTCCTCCATCACCGTTCTCGGTAACTCTCTCGTACAATTTGAAGGTGTCTCGTTGAAGGTGGAGCACGGCGGAGTCTCCGTCTCGACCTCGAAAGAGGTAGCCGCCACGGCCGGCGACGTGCGCGTCGCGCCGGCCTCCAATGCATGGACTGAATTCAATGTGAGCGACGTTGATGGAACCGTCCGAATCGCCGCCAATAAAGGGGATCTGACGGTCACCGACGATAATGGCACGGTTACTCTGCCGCAAGGTCAGCAGACCACTCGCGACGATCAATCGAATCAGCCCGATAATAAGAAGAAGAAAAAGCGTGGAGGTGGGGCCGCGCCAGCGGCCTCAGGCGGCCTGCTGAACTCTCCTGTTGCGGTTGGAGTTGGGGCGGCGGCCATTACTGGTGTGGCGGTTTGGGTACTCACCAGGGGTGACGAATCGATCAGCCCCGCCATACCTTAAGCACGCGAGTTTCCCCCATCTGCAGTTTACTCGCCCTCTTCCATATCGGTACAGGCAACGATTTCCACAGGCTAGATGTGATAGATAGCACTGAGAGGCACAGCCATAAGTCGTTAGCATGAATCGTTCGCCGACCCAGATTTAGGTTAGGTCCCAGGTCCCACTCTTCCTATCCTTGTCCGAGCAATCTCCGCCTGGCTAACATGTCAGCTCCGTTGCCATGGCAGTGCGGACAGCGTTGCTGCCTATCTTTTATGCTTCGGAGGGGAAAATGATGTTTCCAGGGGGTATGGAACGTGCTTTAGAAGTGACAGAGGTATCTGAACAGTTCGACTGGATGAGAAGGCAGATATCGCTAGGAGGCATTGCCCTGCCGCATGAGGAAACAGCAGTATGTATCGCGGCGCACGCCCTTCGGCTAACGGACCGAGTAAGAGGCGTGTATCGCCACCTGCCGATCTCACTTGAGAAGCGTCTCATCGAGTCCGTGATCGTCTATCAATGCTGGGAATTGCACAAGCGACAGTACGCAAGCGCTGAAAATCTGGCGAGGGGGGCAGGGACTCTGGCGACGGTCGAAGCTGCGCGATACATCCGGCCCGTCGGGAACGCGTGGGGATACCACCTGGTGGAGGGAGCTGACAGATTGCAATACGTCGTTACAGTTCCAACCGGGTTCAGGGACGAGACCACGCCAGCGTCCGAAGTGATCTGCAACCGCTTGTTGCGACTATTGGGCTTAACTGTGCCCGACGTTAGAGTCGTGGTAGTAAATGGGACACTGCTGAAGCGCAACTCCGACACTAGGCCAGGAAGGAGTCATGGAAATGGCCGGCGAGCACCAGAATTATGTGCTGGCTTTCGTCAAGACACGCCGTCACCTTCGTTCACCTCCGAAGACGAGCGACGGCCCCTTACCGGACGAAATGTACGGGACCTAATTGGTGCTCTTGTTTTCGACATTTGGACTCTCAACACATGTTCGAGACAATGGACCGCCAAATATAGCGAGATTACCGGTCGAGTTGAGTGCACACTTGTAGGCAACAGCGGCGGCTTCCACGGTGGAGATTGGTCGAAATTTCAATGTTCGGCCTACCAGTCGTTATCGGCTCCCCAAGCAGCCGCTTCCAGGGTGAAAGGGTGGTCGCAGCTTGACCCATGGCTCCGAAAGGCATTCGTACTTGACCTGAACTCAATTTGGGAGCTTGCGTTCCAGATGCCCGAGGCCTGGTACGGAGGATGCAGACCGGCCTTGGCGAACCTCATGGAGAAGCTAGGGAAAAGGCAGTGGGACCTGTCCCGCGCTGTGTTGCATTTCCTGCAAGTCGGATATTTTCCCTCACTCAAAAAACCTTCTTTTCTTTTGCAACCCGAAGCAGCGGAATCTGCCTGAATCCCGCTCGCGTTAATGGCAAGCTGAGGGACTGATCGAAAATGATGTTCTCAAATCGGTCCCGCGATCGGGAGGTAGTCTCGCCTTTCAATTCCTCTGTTCCTCTTCTCCTCTTCTGACATTACGCTAAAAGCACGAAGGTAGTGTATTCCCAACATGGCGCTTGCAACCTTTGCGAACGCAGGCTATTCATGTGTTCATGCGTAGATCAATACGCATTTTTCTAAAACCAATACTACCGAAATGTTCTGAATTCCCAGCTCCAAGTTGTCGGCCAGTTTATGCAGGCGATTCTAAATCATTATCTGCCCGAGCCTAGAATCGATACATCAAGGTTAGCTCGACGAAGGCGGTGACAGACTTCTGACTGGTTTGCAGCTTCGTTAGCGCTAGATTGGACGGCTCAGTTACCGTCTCATGGAACTCGTACACCCCAATTGTCTGGCGGAAAAATATGTGTCCCTTCGTCGAGGGAGACGGCATATAGAAATTCAACAGCGGCCCCTGAAGGGCATTAGCATGGTCCGCACCCGGCAAGACATAGTCCGCACCCAGGCGCATAGAAAAATCAGAGATGCAGTCTTCCAGTGCGCATTTCTTATGGAAGTAGTCCCTTCCTCCTCCGAATGTGGGGCGCCAAGCTGACTTCGTATAGTTCGTCGTGGAAAGTTGGCTCCAACGCGCCCCTACACCAGCGAACCACCCCGACGAAAACCGAAAATACGCCGATCCCGATAAGCCTCGATCATGCCCTTTAGGATTGGGCTGGTCGTTGTCGTCCGTTTTGCGCCCGTTATCGTACGACCCTTGGGCCCAAGCTAAGACGCGGCGAGAGTCAATCCTTAGACCCGCCCCTGCCTCTGCGGCCAACGGTGAATAGGCACCTCCCATGAGCCCGAGGCCGGCATAGACGTACGGACGAGGAAAGAGGCTCGACAATGGCCGATCAGCCTCGTCGACCGATGCGTTCTGGGATACGACCTGCTGGGCCAGGAGCACTGTCTTGAAACAAGGGGTCGCTAGTACCAAAGCCAGGAGATACATTTTCATTTGGCCTCCAAAGTCGCTTTTCTACCTATCGACAACAGGAGGCCGATCCACTAGGAAATTGATAAGAAGAAACTGTGAACTCAGCACCAAGGGTCGTCCGTACGTCCGAGTCGCCGCCAATAAAGGGGATCTGACGGTCACCGACGACAATGAAACGGTTAACGATAATCCCGTCAGCCCGGATGCACCATAGTCAGGACGCATCATGATTGCGTCCCTCACAACCTGGTCAGAACTTCATCCGCGGCGCTAAGGGTGTAACTCTCGCCTAAGATGCAAAACTCTTCCTATTCCCTGCCCGGTTCACCCCTGTTCGCCGGCACGAATGGCGTAAGCAGCTGAAATCTAAACCATTAGCCTACCGTCGTAAGACAAAAGTGGCCCTTGCCGTGCTCAGTTTTGCTCCGGATCAATCTGCATATGAGCCGCCCTGCCACCCCGGAAAATCTTTTCACGCTCTTGCCGAAAACCAGAACTTCCTGGCGGGAGTTCGCATTCAGTATCGGAACTCAAAGCTTTGCTATTGGTTTTCTGGTCTTTATGCACCTGCTCTATCCCTCCGTAATGTCGCATACCGAACACCGCTTACGGCCGGTTTTTCTACTGAGCACGCCGGTTCCCCTCAATCACCAACCGCAGATTCTGCGTAAACCATCGAAACCTCCAAAAGCTGCGCAGGCAGTTGCTCCTGCCGAAGCCTTGCGACTCCCTCGCCCGCAACCGAAAACTGCCGAACGCACGACAGATTTGCCGGCTCCGGTTGTCAATATCGCTTCCAGGGAATTGGACCCGCTGCCGATCAACTCTCGCCCCTTAATTCCCAAACCGGCAGTTAGCACTAACCTGTTTTCTAGTGGAAGTTCCGCCACCCCTACAACCTTCCGTTCCCCCTCCGAGGTGCAGGCCGGAGGCTTTGGCGATGCGAACGGGGTTCCCGCCAAGACCGGCCAAAGGAAGGCTGTCAACGTAGCGGCGAAAGGATCTTTTGATCTTCCTTCCGGCCCGGGTTCAGACAATGGTACCGCAAGTGGGAACGCCAGGCTGGGCGTGGTCGCAAGTTCAGGATTTGGAAATGTCCTGGCCAAAGGAATCAGCCAAGCGAGGCTTTCTGCGAACGCCATTCAAGCCAGCGGTTTCGGTAGCCTCGAAGTTCCCGCGTCCCCCGCCACCAGATCACATTCCACAGAGTCGAGTTCCCGGTCGACTCCTGCGGAGATTCTCTTCAAGCCAGTTCCCCTCTACACCCAAGAGGCGAAGAACCTGCGTATTGAAGGCGAAGTTCTGATGGAAGTGGTTCTCGAAGCCACCGGAAGTCTAAGAGTAGTGCGGATTGTTCGGGGTTTAGGTCACGGCCTGGATGACAATGCCCTGAGAGCAGCCAAACAGATTCACTTCAAGCCGGCGGTCAAGGACGGCCAGCCAGCCGATTCCACGGTCGTTTTGCATATCATTTTCCAGTTAGCGTAGTTTGCCGCCAAGCGAATGAGGTATCGCTGTCGTTGAGAATCGAGGAAGGCGAGCGAAGAGAACCAAGATTGCGCTGCAGTACCTTTTATCCGCAGGACGGAGGGTTACTGGATGGCGCTGCCGACACTGGAGAACACGTTGTTCGCATTGGTGCCGATGAGTCGCACTGTGCCAACAACTATCACTAGAATCACAGCCAGCATGACTGCGTATTCCGCGATATCTTGACCGCTCTCATCGTTCCATAGACTCTGCAACATTTTTGCCACGGGCTCCGTCTCCTTGAAGAACTTACTTTTTATTCATGTTGTGTCGTTTAATAGCACAACATGGTCAAATAATCCGTATCTCCCCAAGGGCTATTTAAATTTATGGTAAGTCGTGGTGCTAGCTTCGCCAATGGCCCTTAAGTGCCATTTGCCGGCGACTACCGGTACCTATAAGCCCTTATTATCCAATGGTTTTTAGAGGAAGCGACTGGTTTACGGCGAACAAGGCAAGCTCCAGGCGGGTCGATACGCCCAGTTTGTCGAAAATGTTACTGAGATGATGTTTTACGGTGTCTTCGCTGATTTTGAAATATTCCGCAATTTCTTTGTTTGAATATCCCGCCACCACAGCTGCGACAATCTCCAACTCGCGAGGGGTCAAACCGAATTTTCGCTGGCGAGCTTCATCACTGGAAGACTGCACTAGCGTTCGCAAATATTGCACTAGATTGGAAACACTTTCGCGACCCACCCAATACTCTCCCGACATGACCGTATGGATCGCCTTGAGGAGCAGTTGAGTAGCGGAGTCTTTCAATACCACTCCACGCGCGCCCAACTGCAAAGCCTCAACAATCTGGCTCTTCTCCGCCGCCGCGGTCAGCAGGATCACACGTACCGGGCTTGAACCCGCCCCAGCACTTAGATCCCGCAATGCCTCCAGGCCCGGATGTTTCGGCATAGCCAGGTCGAGCAAGAGAATATCGGGCTTCAATTGCCGCCCAAGCTTCACTGCCTCGGCGCCGTCGGAGGCCTCGCCTATCACTTTTAAATCGGGCTCAGCTTCCAGAAGCCGGCGCAACCCATCTCTGAAAATTGGATGGTCGTCTGCGATTACGATACGAATAGGCTGTGACTTCCTAAAGTTCATCGGAACTTTCTCCATCTCGTGGAACCTTGATTTCCAAGCGTGTGCCCTGACCGGGATTCGATTCTACCGTGAGTGCGCCGGCAATCAAATGGACTCGCTCTTTGATAATGGTCGGCCCCTTGCCCATCTGATCTAGTTCGTCCTGCCGCAGCCGGCCAGCAAATGGAAAGCCTTTCCCGTCGTCCTCTACGGTTAAGCTCCACTCGTTGGAAGTTGAACTCAGCCTCACCAGCGCGTGCCGCGCCTTGCTGTGCTTGCGCACATTGACCAGCCCTTCTTGCACGATGCGCAATAGTTCTCGACAAACCTTGTCGGGCATTTCCAGATTCTGAATGTCGGTCACAAAACGCGCCGATATCCCCGTCTCGCGCTGAAACCTTTCCACCGCGTCGCGCACCACATGGAGGAATCGTCGAGAGTCTACATCAATCGACTTCATCTGTTGCATCAACTCCCGCAGCTTTAGGACCTCTTCGCGCAATAGACCCTGGATTCTTCCCAGTTCGTTGCTCACTACATCGGGCGAGCTCTCGGCCTGGCGCCGCAGAACATCGACCTGCATCTCAACCGCAATGAGCGACTGCACAGCGCCGTCATGCAACTCGCGGGCCACGCGGGTTCGCTCCGCTGCCCCCGCACGTCGCCTTAAACGATGCAACAGATACACGTTGTAAATGGCCGGACCCACCTGGCGAAACAAGTCGAGCAAGAAGCGAAGTTCTTCCTGTCGGTCGCCTTGCCATAAAGGGTCGAACACGAAAAGCCGTCCGCGCCATTCCCCGGCAAAGATAAACGAAATTGCAATCACAGAGTGAAACGATTGCCGTTCCCGCAATCGAATCAAGGGCTCAGTCGAAGGAAGAGCTATCGGATTGCCGTCACGATCCAGAGCGATTAACGACCATCGATTCTTTTCCTGCGCCGCATAGCACACCTCTCCCGGAAGATCCTCCAGATAACTCTTTGCTTCCCGCGGACCGGGGTTCAACCAAATAAAATCCGAGCTAGCCGCATCCCGCAACTCCCCGAGAAACGTTCTGCGACTGCGAATCTCCTGTGACACCATCAGCAGCCGGCCCGCCGCGTACATGGCGATCAGCTCCCGGCAAATCTGCTGCAACGTGCCGGTCAAGCCTGCTTCGACTCGCACCTTCGCCAACATGCGCGTCACCACGGCTTTCTCGGCGCGCAAGCGTTTCTGCTGCTCCGCGAGATAGCCCAGCAGTAAACCCATCACCAGCAAGTAAACCGACAACATGAAGAGGCGCTTGGGTTCGAACTCCAGCACATTGATTTGCAGCTGCCACAAAACAAGAGCTGGCCGGGGGTGTGCTGAAAGATCAACCAGCACAAAGCTTTCGATCCACAACAATGCCACTTCCGACGCCGCCGTGCTCAATGTCCCCCACAAACCCCATCGGTATGCGGCCGCCGCCAGCACAAAAAAGAAAAACAAGAAAAAGGGACTGCGTCCCCCAGCGAAGATTGAGATGAAGGCTGGCCACACGATATCCGCGCCATGAACCAGGATGCGAAACGCCGCCGTCGACTGGCGTCTTCGTCGCAGCAAGGTCATCACCAGCACCCCGTGAATCAGGTACAGCCCCAGCAAGGCGTACGCCAAGGGGGCGTGTCCAAACTGAGTTGGATCCATGTAAATCGCAGCAAACGCAGAGACAGCGAGAAATACACGCGCTGTCGCGAGCCAGCGCTCCACGCGGCGGATCTCACCTGGGTCGGCGGGGGCCAGTGGCCTTCCACTAAAGATATATTTGATTTCGAAGCGCAATTTCGGACCACTTCCCGCTGCAACTGCCCCAGCTCCCAGAGTAGAAGAACGCATCGCATACTATTGACAAGAAAGGGCGAGGGCAAGCAAAACTTTGCACCAGCGCCTGCGTCAGCGCTTTCTATGTAATTACGAGACATATAGTTTTACAGCTTGGCGTGGATTACTTCGGTAACCACGTCGGGTTCCTGAGTCCAGTCTAAAATACCAGCGAGGTCGTTCCGTGCGCGCCTATTCGAAGATTTGGACCGCGGCCGTCGCTGCCTGTCTGGCGATTTTGATTCTGGCGGCGTTGTTCCTGCCCCCCTCGTTTGGCCTCAAGGCGCTCAGTGATGTGATCCAGTGCATTTTGCTATTTTCCGGTAGCATGTCGCTGCTTCCTCACATCGTCCGATCTCGCGGGCGCTTGCGCCTGTTCTGGACGCTGATTGGCACCGGCATAACCTTCTGGTTTTCTTATCAATTATTCTGGACGTACTACGAAGTCTGGCTGCACACCGATGTCCCGGATTTGTACGCCGGCGACATGATTCTTTTTCTCCACATTGTGCCGTTAATGGCTGCCCTGGCGCTTCGTCCTCACGCCCCGCAGGATGAGTATGCGGCGCGGCTGCGCCGGCTTGATTTTGCGCTAATGATGGTTTGGTGGGGATATCTTTACGTTCTCATTGTGATCCCGTGGCAGTACGTGGTGGCTAATGTGGCCGCTTACGATACCAATCTGAACGCGTTATACCTGATCGAGAAATTGGTGTTCCTTGGAACCTTGATTGTGGCTTGGAAGGGCAGCAAGGGCGGCTGGAAAACTTTCTATGCCAGTCTGTTCGGAGCAAGCTTCACCTATGCCGCCGGTTCTCATCTTGCCAATTGGGCCCTCAGCCGGCACGCTTACTACAGTGGCAGTCTCTATGACATCCCACTCGGAATCTCCATGGCATGGATCACAGTAATTGGTTTGTGCACGAGCGAGCTCGAACCACAAGCCGGTGTCCGGACAACTTCCACATCCCACGGCGTGTGGCTGGCGCGGCTCGGAATGATCGCCGCCTTTTCCCTGCCTCTGTTTGCGGCATGGGCTCTTATGGATGGTCCCATTCCGCCGCCGATCCGTTCTTTCCGATTGGTCTTGACTCTAGGAGCCGCGCTCCTCATGGGGGTCATGGTTTTTCTGCGCCAACGCCTGCTCCATATGGAATTGCTGCGTCTACTGACCTACTCGCGAGAATCCATTGCCAACCTGAAACACTTGCAGGCGCAGATCACCGAGTCGGAGAAGTTGGCCTCGATCGGGCAATTGGTTGCCGGCGCTGCGCACGAATTGAATAATCCCATTACCGCAATGCTGGGATATTCCGATCTACTGCAAACCACTTCTCTGAGCGCAGAGCAGGGCGAAGTTGCGGCCAAAATCGGGCAGCACGTGCGGCACACCAGGTCTCTGGTATCCAGTCTGCTTAGTTTCGCGAAACAAGGGCCGGCGGCGATGTCCGCCGTCGATCTCAATACGTTGCTGCGCACCGCTGTCAGACTCTCACAACCGCAATGGCAGGCCTTGAATATCGAGGTGCGCACTAACTTTTCGCAAGAATTGCTGACTGTCCGCGGCGATTCGAATCAGTTGCTCCAGGTGTGCGTGCAGATTGTCAATGACGCACTTCACGCCGTCGACCAGCAAGGTAGCCGGACCCTCATCATCACAGCAAGAAATACGGCGGGCCTCGCCATCGTCACTTTCTCTGATACCGATCTGGTCGACAGTTTGGCGGGATCCGAACCCGAGACCGCTCAACCGGGAAAGAATCTTTCCGGCTTAGGGCTGAGCGCGTGCCAGGGTATCTTGCGCCAACATCATGGGGAACTTATTTGGCGGCAAGAACAAGGTGGTGGAATCAAAATCCGAATTGAGGTCCCAGTCATACCTCTGCCGCCGGAGAAATCACCTGGAGCAGGGGTTCCGGTAATGTGGGAGCCTCAACCGTCCGCTTGAGCTGACCGCACGCTGCGTAGATATCCCGGCCCCGCGGGCGCCTTAAGAATGCGGGAATTCCCGCCTCCCTCAAAATTTTCTGAAACGCTGCTACCCGCTCAGTCGAGGGAGTTGTGAAGTCGATTCCCGGCCCCGGATTCAGCGCAATCAGGTTTACTTTGCATCGCAGCCCGCGTAACAATTCGGAAACTTCCCGCGCGTTTTCAGGAGTGTCGTTCACACCACCGAGCAGAACGTACTCAAAGGTAATCCACTCCCGCGTGCGCAATGGAAACTCTCTCGCCGCCGACATCAGCAATTCCAGGTTCCATTTTTTATTCAACGGCATCAGTCTTGTGCGCATCGCATCGTTCGGTGCATTCAATGAAATCGCCAGCTTCGGGCGAATCTTCTCGCCACCGAAGTCGTGGATACGGGGCACGATCCCTGCCGTCGATGCCGTCATCCTCCGCTCGGCAATTCCGACGGCCTCAACCAGCAACCGCGACGCCTTTATAAAGTTGTCGTAATTCAAAAATGGCTCGCCCATGCCCATGAACACTAAATTTATGCGATCCTCCGGCGGCGAAACTTTTTGTTCTTTCAGCACCGCACATACCTGCCCCACAATTTCACCCGCAGTCAGATTGCGCCTTACGCCCAGCAATGCTGTGAGGCAAAACTGACAATCCACCGCGCATCCCACCTGGCTGGAAATGCAAATCGTCGACCGCCCTGGATTTTGTCCGCTGGATTTTTGCGAGGCGCTAGGATTTTGGGTGGCGCAGCGCTTCAGCGCTGCGATTGGCTCACTGATTTGGAATTGGGCTTCAGCCCCCGAGGTGCCAGACTCAGCTTCTTCTCCAGCCTCGCTCCCATCTCCTGCTTCCCCGCCATCCCCCTCGGGCATCCAAACCGTCTCTACACTTTGCCCATCACCAAAGCCGATGAGATAGCGCACGGTCCCATCGACCGACACGAATTTCTTCTCGCTTTTCGGCGCTCCGACTTCGATTCCGCTCTGCGCCATCCGTTCACGAAACTCTTGCGGCAATGTGGAAATGTCTTCCAACGTTTCCACACGCTGACGATAGACTGCCTCCATTATCTGTTTAGCACGATAAGCAGGTTGACCTGCTTCGACGACTAGATCTGTGAGTTCCTCCCGATCCATGCCCAATAACGATGATTTCGACGGTCTCGGCATAATCAACATAATCAATAATTCAGTGTAACTGCCTGATTGTAAACAACTAGCATATTTCTTCCTACGCTCCCCGCACGCCACCGTGAATGTGTAAGAATAAAGCGACAAGTCTTAAAGCTTGGTTCCGCATCAAATACTTATAAGAGGAATCCGCCTCACGACTCGACCCCAAGAATAAAGAGCTTAATATCTCATCATGGTAAAGGAAGTTCGCAATATTCGCCGTCAGGTTCTCCCTCACGGCTTGACTGTTATCACCGAGCAGATGGAGCACATCCGCTCGGCCTCGATCGGCATCTGGCTCGAAACCGGTTCGCGCGACGAGACGCCGCAAGCCAATGGCATCTCTCATTTTATCGAGCATATGGTCTTTAAAGGTACCAAGCACCGCACCGCCGAAGAGATCGCCCGCCAGGTCGATTCCATCGGCGGCAATATGGACGCCTTCACCTCCAAGGAATGTATCTGCTTCAACGTCAAGGTGCTGGACGAAAACGTTCCCGTCGCCCTCGAGATTCTCACTGACCTGGTTCTGCATCCTACGTTCACTGCCGAGGACATCGCCCGCGAGCGCGGTGTCATTCTCGAAGAAATTAAAATGGATGAGGACAATCCCGACTATCTAGTCCATGAAATCTTCACGCAGAACTTCTGGAAGGACCATCCTCTTGGCAAGCCGATACTCGGCACAAAAGAAACGGTAAAGAAATTCGAGCGCGAGGCCGTGCTCGAAACTTATTCTCACCGCTTCGCCCCCGGCAACATTATCGTAGCCGCCGCCGGACATCTCGATCACGACCAGTTCGTCGATCTGGTTGTCAAGCACTTCGAACACCTGGAACCCGCGAAGAATGGCTTTCATTCGGCCGAACCAAAAATCGTCCCGCGCATTGTGTTGCGCAACAAGAAGGCGCTGGAACAGGTGCAACTTTGCATCGGTGTTCCTGCCTACCCCATCGCGCACGAGAAACGCCACGCTGGCTACATTCTCAACACCTTGCTTGGCGGAGGCATGAGTTCGCGCCTCTTTCAGAATATCCGCGAGCGCCAGGGGTTGGCTTACTCGATTTACAGCGACCTCAACCCTTACCGCGACACCGGGTGTATGGCCGTCTACGCCGGGACATCGCTGGCCTCCGCTAACAAAGTCGTCAAGGCCGTAGTTAACGAATTCCGCGATCTGAAGAATAAGGTCGTGCCGGAAGAAGAACTACGTCGCTCCAAGGATCAACTCAAAGGCAGCCTGATGCTGTCGCTCGAATCAAGCACGGCGCGGATGTCAAACTTAGCTCGCCAGGAAATGTATTTCGACCACTTCCAGGACCTCGACGAGCTGATTGAAAAGATCGAGGCCGTCACCGCGGAAGACCTGCAAACCCTTGCTCAGGAATTCTTCAAAACCGAATCGATCGCTGTTACCGCCCTCGGCAATCTGAGCGGGCTGAAGATCTCCCGCGACCAACTGACCTGCTAAGAAAGACTCGCTGCGCAGCTCTGGTTCCGGCCTTGAAAGGGCGCGGCTTTAAGCCGCGCCGTCAAGGCATCCCAAAACTGTAGCGGCTTTAGCCGCCGATGTGTACCTTTCTTGTAACTTCCTCTCTTACGGCACATCCCATCTCAGCCTGCAGGTGCAACCCTGCCGGACAACCTAAATCAGATTTCTTCCAGGAGAACCTTATGAAAAAGATTTTCGGCAGTTTCGCACTCGCGTGTATCTTGGCGGCCTCGCTTTCCTTGTTTGCTCAGGATGCAATGAAACAGGATTCCATGAAGCAAGACTCCTCCCAACAAGACTCCATGAAAAAAGACGACTCGATGAAGAACGATTCCATGAAGAAAGACACCAAAAAGACCAAGAAGGCCAAGAAGGACACGATGAAGAAAGACGACAGCATGAAGCACGACGACATGAAGAAAGACGACAGCATGAAAAACGATCAGATGAAGCAGAACTAGCCGGTTCAAAGTCGTATCTTTTTCACGACTTGTCATCCCGAGCAAAGCGAGGGACCTTGGTCTTCGCTTGCGGCATCGGTGCTGCCAGCAAATACCAGGGTCCCTCGGTTGCTCGGGATGACAACGTGTTTCAGTATATGGCGATCAGATCTCCAACTACTGTCCGGCCGTACTGAGCACTTGCACGGGCGCTTCCTCCTCCCCGTCCACCCCACTCTCCTCGGCAACTTGCCCCCCGGTTTCCCTCGTCGACCCCGTCTTCAAATACTGCCGCAAACACCTCGGACACGGCACATACCCCTCCTGCATCGCCTCTTTCGCCGTCAGCGTCCGCTCGGAAGCCTTATCATGAATGAACTCACACCCCGGCACATGAAAGAGTTTCGCGCCGGACGAAACCACTACCACCATGTCCGGAGGAATATCCTTCCCCTGCTCCGCATGCTGCGACTTCATCGGATTTCTCGACGAACTCGTCAGCATCAAAGTCCCCGCAACCAAAGCCATCGCCGCCACCGGGACCAGCCACGCCGTCCAGCTGGCCCACCTGCTTCCCTGTGCTTTCTTCGTCAGCCGCTTCTCGAGCCTCCGTCCAAAACCGGCGGGCGCCTCCAGCATCCGTTCGTCGCCATAAAGCGCAACCACGTTCCTCGTTCCCGCCAGCACCGACGCACATTTCTTGCACGTCCGGAAATGCTCATCCATCGACGAACGCAGCCCCTGGTCCACATCCCCGTCGACGTAATTCGAAATCTCGCGCCAGACTTGTTCGCAGCTCACTATGTGGTTCACCATGGCTTGGTTCCCTTCTCGAATGGCAACCGGCTGAACCAGCCCTGCTCCCATCCGGCGGCCAGCAGGTCGCGCAGCATCAGCCGCGCGCGCAATAACCGCGTCTTCACCGATGCCACTGAAATGCCCAACGCCTCGGCGGTCTCCTGAATATTCAAATGTTCCATATCGCGCAGCATGAAGACCTCGCGATATTTTCGATCGAGCGTGCCCAGCGCCTGCGCCAGCCGCTGCCGGACTTCCTTTCGTTCGAGGGCTTCGGAAGGTATCTCGCGCCAGTCGGCAAAATCCCGCGGCGCATATTCACTCTCTTCCTCGCCGCCAGAACGATGACCGTCGAGTCCTTCCATGGGCACTGTCCGTTCCCTTCGCCGCCGCATCAGAGCCTCGTTCACCGTAATCTGGATCAGCCACGTGCTGAATCGCGCTTCCGCCCGAAATTGGCGGATATTCATCAACGCCTTCAGCATCGCCTCCTGCGCTGCATCCTCGGCGTCTTGCTCGTTGCGCAAAATTGCCAGCGCGGCGGCATAAACCCGCCTCTCATACGGCCGGACCAGTTCATAAAACAACTCGCGCTGCCCGTCTTGTACGCGCGAAATCAAATCATGCTCGCGCGAGCTAGTCTGCGCCAGATTGTCGACGGTCGTATTTAGAACCATTCTGGTTTCCGGCATCGATCGCATATCACGCAAAATTCGATAACCACGAAGATCCCGAAGGCATTACTCGATCATCCTTCGTGTACCTTAGTGCGGCCATCACTAGCACTTCGGATCCTTTTTCCACCCCGTCAACATCGACATAAAATTATTCCAACCATGCAGAATCACCATCACCAGATGTCCGAGCACAAAAAATAAAATCGCCCACATCACCGCGAAATGCCAGATGCGCGCATAATGAAATCCTCCCATCATCCACACCATCCAGGAAAACTGAATCGGCTTCCACACCGCCAGGCCGGTCAGCACCGAAAGCCCGCCTAAAATAATTGCAGTCGTGTAAGCCTGCTTCTGCAAGGGGTTGTAAACCTCGGTCGCCGGTGGCCTTTCCCCCAAAAAGAAATAATGCTTCGCCATCGGCCACACGCCTGGAATATCCCGGCGCGTGAACAACACCTGGTGGTAATTCCCGCTGAAAATCTGATATCCCAGATACAAACCTCCGGTCGCGATGTAGATCCACATAAACGTCAAATGCCACTGCAAAGCTCCGCCCAGCCATCCCCCAATAGCGAAAGCTCTGGGCCAATGCAACAAATCCTTCTGCGGAATCTTCGCCCCAAAACTCGGAAAGGCGCGGAATATCTGCAGCCCACTGCCCACCATCACAAACAGCGCGACAGTGTTTACCCAGTGGCACAGCCGCACAATGTAAGGATGTTCATAAACCGCGCGACCCACCACCAATGGCTCTTTTTCGTCGCCGTCCGCAGTCTTACCCTGAGGCCGAATAATCTCCACCACGGAACCACTCATTTCCTAACCTCCAACAAATTTGCGCAACTTCACAGCCCATAGAACGACGAATATCCCTGATCTTCCCAGTACCCGACTTTGTCCAGCACATTCGTGACTTTCAACTCCGTCAAATACTTGGCCTGCTTGTACCCAATCTTGGTCGGAATCTGCAGCCGCAAAGGCGCGCCGTGCTCCCGCGTCAGGGGCTGATCGTACATCTCATAACAAAGCAGAGTTTGCGGATGCAGCGCTGTCGCCATATCCAGCGACTCGTAATAATCGTCCGCACACTTGACGGTAATAAATCGCGCGGTGGTATCAGCGCCGACCAGCGTAAAGAAATCCGATAGGCGCGCCCCACCAAAGCGCCCAATGACGTCCCAGCCTTCGACACAAATATGGCGCGTGTTCTGGCGAATGCGTGGCAACGCCTGCACTTGCGACAGCTTATATTCACCCGGTTTCTGCACCGCCCCGCCGACCGTCAATTTCCAATTTTCGAGATCGACACCAGGATCGTCCACGTCATATCCGTTAATCGGAAATTCCTCGAAGGGCGCCAGCTCGGAATCATCGAAGATTGTAGCGGGGTGCCCCGCACGAAACAGCCGCGCTGAAGCCCAGTCGCTGAAGCCTAACCCTTTCTTCAGCAGGCCTTCCTGCAGGCCGGGAATCGCAAACGCCCCCAAAGCCAAGACGGGCGTTAATTTGAGCAGTTGGCGCCGAGTAACGCCCTGGATTTTCTTTTCGTCCATTTGTGGAACATTATTCTTCATGAATGAACCTTTTTTGCCGCTTTTGGAACACAATTCCGCGAAAGCCGCAAAATATCGGATTCACGAGTCTCTGCCAAAGTTTCGTCCCGCGGCTAGTCTCAAATAATAATCGTGGACCTCTGCCGCTTCTCATCTTTTGCTGGCCTTTGGTTCGGTTTCAAGGCATACTAGCGGGAGCGTCAATCCCCCAGACGGCGCGATTCCCAGCATGGCCCGGTTCCCAGCATGTCACAAACTGAAATAAAGACCATCGCACCCAAAGTGGATCGCCCTTTTCTGGCGGCGTCCCGATCGACCGTTGCCGAGGATCCGAAGCAGAAGAAGTTGATGCTGGGAGCGCTCAGCCTGCTTCTTCTCACACTGGTGGTTTTACTGTGGCGCGAGCGCGACTTCTGGTTCCCGGATTCGCCTGACGCAGACCTGGATCAACCAGCTGAGACCGTCCCTGCAGTGAAGGGTGCGGCGCAGCCCAGTTCGTCAGCCAAAATTGCCTCCGTCGCGAAGCCGAAGCACCAGGCTGCAGCAGCACAGGCTAAAACTCCGGCTCCTGCGCCCCCGACGGCTCCTGCAGCTACAACCGCCACACGCACAGTTTTGCCGCCATTGGAAGTGGAAGTAGTCGCGGGTGACAATCATCGAACGATTCGCCCGGGCAGTAGTTCGGTGCGCGTGGACTTACAGCCGGGAGCGGCGCCGCAATCCATTAACGAGCCCAGCGTGGTCGAGACACCCACGGCGGCGAATGTAACCAGCAACGCCTCGGAACACGTCGAGATGTCCACCGATGCCGCCCAAGTGGTTTCACACCCGGTCCGACCGAATTATCCGCTCCTGGCGCGGCAGATGAAGGTGCAAGGATCGGTGATTCTGCAGGCGCTGATCGGAAAAGATGGAATCATTCAGAATCTGCAGGTGGTGAGCGGTCCTCATATCCTCGCATCCGCGGCCCAGGATGCTGTCCGGCAGTGGCACTTCAAACCACATATTCAGGGCAACGAAGCAGTCGAAACCCAGGCTAAGATCACAGTCAACTTCACCATTTCGACTAACTGATCCTGGCGTCTTGTCCCGGCATGACGCTGCGGCCCAATTGTCACTCCTACCCGCCCTAATCCCGCGTCTATTGCCGACTTTCACGACTTGGGCTAATATGTTCCCCGCCCGAGCTACCCCATCGAACGGGTTCCAGGAGGTCCGAATGAAGCTAAGATTCCTGTTCTCTCTCACGACTTTGTTAACCCTGGCTCTCTTATTTCCCTCTCAGCCTGCCCACGCCGCCGCTCCTTCTGTAAAGACTGCAGTCCGTCACGATGTCTCCGCTTCCTTGCGAGACATGGCTTCCGTGAAATTAAACACGCAAGGCTCTTCTCAGGAAATGCACGAGCCAGGCCCCACACGGGCGCCCTTCAGCAGCGGAACCTCCGATCCCGTGGCACAGCTACTTAGCGGCACGCTTCAAGGTGTAACCACGGGGCTCAACTTCGAAGGGCAGGCGGCGCAGGACACTTTTAACGTATTTGGTTACGCCTTTGTCCCTCCCGACACAAACGGCGCACCTGGCTTAAATCAGTACGTGCAAATTGTGAACGTAACCATCACAGTCTATAACAAAAGTACAGGCGCGCAGGAGATGGCACCGGTCGCAATCCACACTCTCTGGACCGGCTTCGGTGGTCCTTGCGAGTTTCAACTGCCGGATGGCGGCGACCCCGTCGTCCTCTACGACCACCTCGCCAACCGCTGGCTCGTCACCCAGCTACAATTCAACAACGCAGCCACACAAAACGAACAGTGCGTCGCCGTCTCCACCACTTCCGATGCAACTGGCACCTACAACCGCTACGAATTCGATTTCGGAGCCAACTTCCCGGACTATCCGAAATACGGAATTTGGCCAGACGCATACTACAACACCATTAACATCTTCGAAGCCCATGGTTTTGCCGGAGCGGAAGCCTGCGCCTTCGATCGCAATGCCATGCTGGCAGGATTGGCGGCAACGGCGATCTGCTTCCAGCAGCCATCGTCAGTATCGAGTTTGCTGCCTTCCGACCTCGATGGCGGCACTTTGCCGCCCGCGGGAAGTCCCAATTATTTTGTGGGCTTGGCTGACTCCAGCCATTTGAATTTTTTCAAGTTCCACGCCGATTTCGCCAATCCGGCAAACTCCACTTTCGTGGGTTCAACTCTGGTCGCCGTAGCCCCTTATAGCGAAATCTGCGCGCGCTCAACCACGCTCGCCTGCATTCCGGAACCAAACCCCGGAGAGAAAGTCGATGCCCTCAGTGACCGCGTAATGTTCCGCCTGGCCTATCGCAATTTTGGCGACCACGAATCGCTGGTCGTCAACCACACCATTTCCGGCGGAGCCTTAGGCGGCGTTCGCTGGTATGAGATTCGAAATCCCGGCAATGCGCCCGCGGTCTTTCAACAGGGCACGATCGAGGATCCGAATGTCGATTTCTGGCTGGGCAGCGTTGCCATGGATAAAGTTGGCAACCTGGCTCTAGGATTCAGCGCTTCTGGAAAGCAACTTCCACCCAGCATCTATGTCGCAGGCCGGGCAGCTTCGGATACGTTGGGCACGCTCTCAGGACCGCTGGTCCTAGCTGGGGGCCTCGGCGTGCAGGTGCAGTCCTACAGACGCTGGGGCGATTACAGCAGCATGGCAGTCGACCCAACCGACGATTGCACTTTCTGGTATACCAACGAGTACTATCCAACCGCGGGTAATTTCAGTTTCGCTTGGAGCACCCAGATCGCTTCCTTCAAGTTCGACTCCTGTAAAGGACGCGGGAACTAAATTGCAGCGACGGGCAACGGAGCGACTCCGTTGCCCGTTCCTTTTGTGCGAGACGAAGCAGGAAGTTCACTCCTAAATAACGAGCGCCCCGAATCTCTTTCGAGATCGAGGCGCCCGGGCAGCCCTCCCCCAGAACTGCTCACCGACAAATTAAATGCGGCGCAGAAATTTGCAAATAGCTCCCCTGTGCCAATTGCCTGTCCCGAAAGTGCTATCCCCCTGGAGCAGGCGCAAAGCTGGACTGGGGATTCTGAGAGAGTCCGATGCGCCAGCCCTGAAGTTGAATGAGCTTTCCGCCGATAGAGGAATCAGCAGGTTCTTGCTGAGACATGTCAGTTTTCGACGATCCCGATATTTGCCGCGACATACTCAACGGTTTGCAGATCGGAGTGAGCGTGCTCGATCTGCAGAAAAAAATCGTCTTCTGGAGTGACGGCGCAGAACAGATTACGGGTTACTCGCGCATCGATGTGCTGGGACACACTTGCGCAGACAATATTCTGGAGCACTGCAACCACGATAGTTGTGAAATGTGCTCCGCTCATTGCCCGATTTCCACAGCCCTGCATGATGCGAAGCCAATGGAAGCGATGACGTTTATTCACCACAAGTCAGGACATCGCACCCAGGTCCATAGTTGGACCATCCCTTTGCGCGACAAACACGGCTCGATTATTGGCATCATCCAGACCTTTGAAGGCGAGTTTGCCGTGGGTGCTCACGGCCCAAACGACCGCAGCATGCGAGAGCGTGGCTGCCTCGACGACACTACCGGATTGCCGAATGCGGCCATGATGCAAGCGCACCTTCGGGAACTGCTGGGCACATTCAGCGAACTGCAAATATCTTTTGCCGTCATCTGTCTGGAGATTCCGGACCTTCCTCAATTTCGGTCCCGCTATGGGCAGGTTGCCACCCGCTCGATCTTGCAGGTGCTGGCTCGAACTTTGAGAAATACCGTGTGGCCTACAGATTTTGTTGGCCGTTGGAGCGAAGATCAATTTCTCCTAATCCTAAGCGGCTGCCGCGAAGACGCGCTGCATGTGGTTATCCAGCGCATTGTCAATATGACGGCAAGCGCCAGTATCCGCTGGTGGGGAGAGCAACTGTCGGTCACCTCATTGATCGGCGGCGCAGTGGCGGTGCCAGGCGACAACGTCGAGTCGCTGTTGCAACGGGTGCATCAAGCTTTACATGGAAACGAGGTTTCGGTACGGGATCGCGCTCCCCTGGCTGCCGCCGCCGTTTCATGGTCCAAGAGATCCACGAGCTAACTATGTTCGCCATTATCGGCATTGTCGTCGTTTTCGGCTGTGTCATCGCCGGCTATCTCATGGAGCATGGGAACCTGAAGGTACTCATCCAGCCGGCAGAACTGGTCACCATCGGCGGCGCTGCAATCGGAACTGTCTTGATCGCCAATCCGCTTCATATTCTTAAGCAGATTGCCGGCGGCATAGGTGGAGTTTTTGGGGGCTCCAAGTACACCAAGCAGGCTTACATCGATTCTTTGAAAATGATGTACGACTTGCTGAACAAGGCCCGCAAAGACGGGTTGATGGCGCTGGAAGGCGACGTGGAAGAACCGGAGAAGAGTCCGCTGTTCGCGAAAGGCCCGGCAGTCTTGAAGAATCACCACGTGCGTGACTTCATTTGTGATTCACTGCGCATGGCAATTACTGGAGTCGATGCCTCGATCTGGATCAGATGCTTGATCTCGACCTTGAAGTTCACCACCATGGCGCAACGCAGCCTACGGCGGCTCTCAGCAGTGTCGCCGATTCATTGCCGGGTCTGGGCATTGTCGCTGCAGTGCTGGGCATCGTAATCACGATGAGCGCCATGGGGGGCCCCCCGGAGGAAATCGGCAAGAAAGTGGCGGCCGCGCTGGTGGGCACGTTTCTCGGCATCCTGCTCTGCTATGGCCTGGTCGGCCCGATTGCTTCCAACATGACGAAGATCGCCGACGACGAACATGCTTTCCTTTACGTACTGCGTGTCTTGATCGTGTCTTTTCTGAAGGGCACCGCTCCCATTATGGCTGTGGAAGTAGCTCGCCGCGCAGTGCCGGGCCACGTTCGACCGTCCTTTAAGGAAGTGGAAACAGCTTGCCGCAACAAAGGAGCGCCCGAGGACGCGACTGCCGCCGTACCTGAAGCCGAAGCCGCTCCTGCGGCGGCAGGTCAGTAAGACTCCAATCGGAATTACATGGACAAATCTCGCCCCATCATCATCCTCAAAAAAAAAGGCGGTCACGCCGGGCATCATGGCGGCGCATGGAAGGTTGCTTATGCCGATTTTGTTACCGCTATGATGTCCTTATTTATCGTCCTGTGGCTGATGAGCGCCAGCAAGCCGATTCAGGAGGCGGTGGGCGGCTATTTCAGAGATCCCAGCGGCACGGCCGAAAAGAAAGGATCTGCAGTGGCGGGCGCCGGCGAGAATTTCGTTCTCACCAAAGACAACATGCCCAAGCTGAAAGATCAGCTCGAACAAAAAATTCGAGAAATGGACGACTTCGAAAAACTTAAGAACCACATCGAGATGACGGTCACCAACGAAGGCTTGCGCATCGAACTCAGCGAGTCCGCTGCCGGAACTTTCTTCGACAGCGGCAGTTCCAGGCTCAACGCAGACGGCAACGAGCTACTGATTGCGCTGGCACAGGAATTGGGCAACCTTCCCAATAAGCTTTCCATCGAAGGCCACACTGACTCCAAGCCTTATGTCGGATCCCGCAATTACAGCAATTGGGAACTTTCCACGGACCGCGCTAATGCTGCTCGTCGGCTCATGCAGGGCAAGGGAATCGGAGCGAACCAGATCACACAAGTCCGCGGCTTTGCAGATCAACGCCTGCGAAAGTCCGACGACCCACTCAATCCGTCGAACCGACGCATTTCTCTCATCGTGCAATACATCGTGAAAAGCAGCGCAGACGATCATGCCCAACCTTCCTCTGAGAGCGATGAGAAGAAGCCAGAGGAAAAGACCGCAGCACCAGCCGCAGAACAATCTGGCAAGAAAGAATAGATTTCAACCTGTCGGTTATCTTTGTGCGTGGACCGTGGAGCATCCCCAATGCGTGACACGGCCTTCGGCCAACCCGCACACAAACTAATACGGCAACTCTTTCGACGCGGCGAGGAATCTTAGAATTGTGACTACGAATTGTAGGAGGAATTATGGAAAGCGTGGTGGGGATTTTTCATTCGCTGAATTCCGCAGAGCAGGCGGTAGAAGAGCTGTTGGGTAGCGGCATGACCGAGCAGTCAATTATTTTTTTGAGCAATGAGGCTCCGGGGACCGCCGCTATGTCCGTGGCGTCGGAAAAGGAATTGGACAACATCCCGACCTCTGATGCCGAGGGCGATGGCATGGGGAGAGCCATGGGAGCGCTGGTAGGCGGAGCGATGGGCGCGAGCGCAGGATTGGCCGGCGGCGCAGCAGTGGCAAGTTTGATGGTGCCCGGCGTGGGAACAATTTTTGCCATTGGCATTGGCGCCGCAGCAGCCCTAGGACTGGGCGGAGCGGCGGCCGGAGCGAAGGCGGGCGACGTTGCCGAACATGCCATGGACGTTGGAGTTCCAAAAGACGATGTGCGGTTTTATCACGAGGTGTTGCGGCGTGGGCATTCCATAGTAATTGCAAATGTGGAAAGAGAAGAGGACGCCGCAAAGGCGCGAGCCGTGTTCAAGCAGGAGGGCAGCGAAGATGTTGACGCCACCCGAAAGGAACTGAGGGAGGCGGCGTAAGCACTGGGCAGTGCTCGGTGATCTGAGCTTTTACTAACCACTGACCACTGGCCACTGTCTTTACTTTATGGGAGGCACATACGGGATATAGCGGGCAAACAGCCAGCATAAGAAGAAGACTACCGGGACGTGAACGATTAACTGCAGTACGCCGTAGCCCACGATGTCCCGTGCTTTCAGTTTCAGGATGCCCAGAAGGGGCAGCATCCAAAAAGGATTGATCAAGTTTGGCAAAGCCTCGGAGGCGTTATAGATCTGGACGACCCAGCCCAGATGAACCTGATGCAAATTCGCCGCCTGCAGAACGTAAGGCGCTTCGATCACCCACTTGCTGCCGCCGGAGGGAATGAATACTCCGAGGACTGCTGAATAGATCGCGACCAGAAGTGGATAGGTGTTGTGCGTGCTGATGGATACGAAGACTTTCGCGAGTGCCTCCGCGATGCCGGTACCGACGATCATGCCGAAAATGACCGCGTAAAACGGAAACTGGATGAGGACTCCGCCGGTCGCGGGAACGCATTCGGAGACGGCGCGCATAAAGCGCTTTGGACGCCAATGCAATAAAAGCCCGACCGTGATGAAGATGAGGTTATAAGTATTAAGGTCCAACTTTGCCAGCGCGCTTTGCGGAGATGGGCGAAACAGGTCGACTAGATACCAGCAGAGCAGCGCGGCGACGAGGATATTGAGCAGCGGGCTGTATTCGAGCCATTCGCCGGGCTTGCTGCGAACTTCGAGGCTGGAGCGGATGGGCTCATACTGGATGCCGTAGTATTCGGCGGTGCGGGCGTTCTCGGGCGAGGGAGTGGAGAGATAGGCGATCAGAACGGAGAGCACGATCAAGATCGCCGTGGTCGCAATGCTTGGCCACAGAAAGAGTGTTTGCGTGAGGGGGATCAGGCCACTAATGTTGAACAATGTCGGCGGAATGGCTGACTTCGTGGCCATCAGCATGGCGGCAGAAGACGAGAGGCCCATGGCCCAGACCGCGCCGAGACCGAGGTAGGCGGCAGCGCCCGCCGCGCGGTAATCCATGCCTTTCACGCGGTGCGCAAGCTCGCGGACGAAGAGGCCGCTGAAGATCAAACTCAAGCCCCAGGAGATAAGTGAGGTCAGCATGGAAAACAGTGCGATCATCGCGACGGCTTGTCGCGGCGTCTTCGGAATTGCGGCCAGGGCGCGAATGGCACGATAGACCAGCGGCGTAGAAGCGACGACATATCCTCCCACGATGATCATCACCATCTGCATGGTGAATGGCACGAGCGCCCAGAAATTCTTTCCGCCCTGGATAGCCAATTTGGCTGCAGGCTGGTGAAGCAAAAGTCCAACGACGAAGACCACCACGATTCCCAGCAGGGCAAAGACTAGCGGATCGGGGAACCAGCGCTCGCTCCAGTTGGCGAGGCTGAGCCCGAAGCGGACCAGGCCTTGCTCTTTATCTGTCGCTGCGGTTGCTGGTGAATTAACGGGTTGCGGATTTTGGGTCATGTGCATACGCGATCCTCTCGGTTCGGACGCAATCTTTCTTACGCGCCCTTTAGAAGGCGTCTTGCAAGATGCCCGCCATTGTAGCGCGTGTTGGAGGCAACGAAAGTTGTTTGTGTCGGATTCTAAAATAGGTGTAGGATGCCTTCGATTGGGCTGGCAGGATCGGCCACTTCCCTGCCGCTTTGGAGCGATGAATGAATACTTTCCCGATTTTATTGGGTGCGTTGTGTGTGTATGCGATTGGCTATCGTTATTACAGCGCGTTCATTGCGGCGAAAGCTTTAGCACTCGACGATCGGCGCACGACTCCGGCGCACGCTTATCCGGACGGCCACAACTATGTGGCATCGCCGAAATGGGTGCTGTTCGGCCATCACTTCGCCGCAATTGCGGGAGCGGGACCGCTGATCGGGCCAACGCTCGCGGCGCAGTTCGGATTTGCCCCGGGATTTCTGTGGATCCTGATCGGATCGGTGATTTGCGGCTGCGTGCAGGATTTCACTGTGCTGGTCGCTTCCGTCCGGCATAAGGGTCGGTCGATCGCCGATGTGGCGCGGACCGAGATCAGTCCGTTTGCCGGGCTGGTCGCAATGATTGCCGTGCTCTTCATTCTGCTGGTCACCCTGGCGGGATTGGGCATCGTGGTGGTCAATGCCCTGTCGAATAGCCCGTGGGGCGTGTTCACGATTGGGATGACGATTCCTATCGCCGTGATTATGGGATGGTGGATGTTCAAGAGTCATGCGGGCCAGGTAACAGTGGTTGGGCCGAGCATTTTTGGCGTTGTGCTATTGCTGGCCAGTGTGGTCGCCGGACATTGGGTGGCGCAGACGTCATGGGCGGGGGCGCTGACTTTTAGTCCGCATGCCATCACTTTCATGATGGCCATTTATGGGCTGATCGCGTCGGTGCTGCCGGTGTGGCTGGTCCTGGAGCCGCGCGATTATCTTTCGACCTATGTGAAGTTAGGCACGATCGCGGTGCTCGTCATCGGAGTGTTCGTCGTACATCCCAACATTCAATTTCCCGCCTTCACCCAGTTTGTGCACGGAGGCGGACCAATCATCAAAGGAAAGCTGTTTCCCTTCTTATTTATCACGATTGCGTGCGGGGCGATTTCGGGCTTTCATTCGCTGGTATCTTCAGGCACGACCCCGAAGATGCTGGACAAGGAAACCGACGCCCGCTTCATCGGATACGGCGCCATGGTTTGCGAGTCGCTGGTAGGAGTGCTGGCGTTGATTGCGGCCTGCTCGCTGGCGCCCGGCGATTATTTTGCCATCAACACAACGCCGGCCGTGTTCAGCCATTTGGGATTGGGCACAGTAAATCTCGATATGTTTTCAAGCGAAGTGGGTGAGAAGCTGGCTGGGCGCACCGGAGGAGCGGTTTCACTGGCGGTCGGCATGGCACAGATTTTCAAAGGGCTGCCCGGCATGGCAACTCTGATGGGCTACTGGTATCACTACGCCATCATGTTCGAGGCGCTGTTCATTCTGACCACCATCGATACGGGTACGCGCGTGGCTCGCTATGTTTTGCAGGAACTAATGGGCAAGGTTCACAAGCCGTTTGGGAACAGCTCCTGGCTGCCGGGAAATCTAATCACCAGTTTTGTGGTGGTCATGGGATGGGGATATTTGATTTACACCGGGAACATTACCACCATCTGGCCGTTATTTGGCACCGGCAATCAATTGCTGGCCACGATTGCGCTAGCCGTGGTCACAACCTTCCTCATTAACATGGGGAAGCAGAGATATGCGTGGATTACGGCGCTTCCAATGTGCTTCGTCGGAGTAACGACGCTCAGTGCGGGTGTGCTCTCCATCAAAAATATTTTCTGGCCATTGACTTCGAAGCCGGGGCAGGTGTTCACGGGGTATCTGGATACGGTGCTGATGTGCATCTTTATTGCGGGCGTCGTGCTGGTGTTGTTTGATGCGGTGCGACGGTGGATTGCGGTGCTGAAAGGGGCTCCCGCGCCACAAGAGGCGTTCGGGCCTCCGATTACGGCGGCGGGCGAAGTGAAGATGGGGTGCTGCTAGCACCTCTCAACTAGGCTGGAAATAGAAAACTCCTGCGTGGCGTGAGGGCCGCGCAGGAGTTTTTGCTTTGGAACGAGTTAGAAGGTGAAGATCGGTCCGAACTCGTTGCGCCAGTTGTGAGCCTGCCGGGTCACCGTAGGCCCGAACTGCAGGTACTCTGGTGTGATCACTCCGTTGGCTCCGTGGTTGTTGGCGGTGAACGTGACAATGTAGCTGGCTTCGTGCACGAAGGTACACCACTTATTCAGTCGATAAGTAAGTGACGCGGTGTCGAGGTCCGTGCGGCCAAGGTGGTTACCGTGGGCTGCATCCGCGTAGTTGGCGCGGTCAGTGCCCCACATCAGGTGGAGTACCCATCCGGCATTCTTGCCTTCAGGGTCGGCATGGAAAACACGCGAGAGCGGAAAGCTCATTTCCGCGAGTCCGCCGGATCCGCCGATGGGTTGAAGTTTAGCGGAAAGCACGGGAGAGCCGTTGCAATTTAACGTTGGAGCGGCGGCCGTTCCGCCGGCGACACCGCCCGCGCATCCGAACAGGATGGCGCGTCCGGCTTCGGAAACTCCATTCCCCGCTTCGGTCATACCCAACAGGTTGGAATAAACATCGTTGAGCTGGCCGCCGAAGAAGAATCGCAGGTCATTGCCTCGATAGAACTTGGCGTCGAAGGTAACCCACGGAGTAGGCAACTGGATTTCAGCGTCATATGCGTTTTGGGGATTACCCGCCTGAATACCGTGGGGGAATAGCTGCTCCAAGTTGCAAATCCCCGAAGCTTCGCTGCAATTTGAGGCTCCGGAGATGGCGGTGTTGGTGGTGAATCCGATGTTGGGAACTGTGGTGCTGTTGAAAACCGTAACCGGGCATGGCAAAAGCAGGCATGTGGGAGACGTCTGGTTAATGACCTGCGCTGCGTGGGGAATGAGTTCACTCATGCGGGAGTGGTGGCCGGCGAAAATCAACTGCGCGGGCGCCACGCCCCTCCAATGGTGGGAGAGCGGAAACTGGAACACGACGCGGCTTTCCACTCCAGGTTGATCGGATTCTGCACCAACGGAGTCACCGAAACGCAAATGCTGGTCCGTGGTTAGGCCGGAAGTGCCCCCCACCGAGAGGACCATGGCAACCTCAGGTTGAATTTTCAGATCGCCCACATGCAGTTGCACGCCGGTTTTGAACTGCGGAACGCGCTCGTAAAACCCGCCCATGCCGACACCCAATCCGGTGGTTTCGAAAAGGGAGGGAAGAGTTGATGAACCAAGCAGAGACCAATCCTGGCCAAACTCGGCGAACCAGGGCAGGCCGCCGATTGTGTGGTCCAGGCGCATCCAAGCCAGGCGGAGAGTGAACTGGTTGGAACGAACGCTGCTGATGTTGCGATTGCTTACGTCGGTGTAGTCGCCTTCGAAATCGCCCTCCACGCGACCTGTGATGGTGAAGCCTGAATCCTTCGGAACCCACTCCGTCTGCATGCCCATGCGAAAACTGCGGGCCTTAAGATGCACTTGCGGATTCGTAGTGGGAGTTGCGGCAGCAGTGTCGCCCAGCAGGAGCGGGAGAGGCCAGTCCTGGCTGCCGAAAGTCGCCCCTCCGCTGCCAGCTGTGTCGGAGACCGCACTCGCCTTGTAGAAGCCATAAAGCTTCACATTGGCGCCGCTGCCCAGACGAATATCGGGAATCATTCCTCCCTGCTTGGGGATGTCGATGGGCAACACCCGGACAGGAGCCACCGCCGGAATGCCCGCACGCTCCATTGGAGTGGGCGGCGTTCCCGTGGGCGTCTGGCCAGTCTGAGGCGGACTCTGCGTCTGCATGACAGCGTTCGAGAGTCGGACGCCGTCAGACTCCATGCTCACAGGCGCGAGAGTTGGGGCCGGATTTATTGCCGATACGGGCGCGACTGTGGCCGTATATTCCTGGTTGCTGATCAAACCTTTTTGCACAAGCAGGTTTGCTAGCCGAGCATTCGCTTCTTCAGGCGTAGTTGCCCGGCTGATCATCGCGACTTCGCCGGAGGTCAGAATTCCTTTCGCCTGAAGCAACGTGACCAGAGCGCTGTTATTGGGTGGACGGTTTTCCCGCTGCTGCGCCATGGCCGATAAGGCCAGCACAACGGCGGAAGTCAAAACTATCAAACACGAGACGGCTTTCTTCATTGGAAACTGCCTCCGGAAAGAATTTGAGACCGTTGACTCGTTGACAGATTTACCAAGATGGCTGCGCAGGCAATGGCGTGCAGTGATTAGCCTCACAGTCGGGCGTGATTGGGAAAGGCGACTCAACCGAACCTCCCGCGCGCCCGGTCTTGTCGTGTGCTCGGGTATTGTCGACGGGGGCGCGAACCGGCTGAGCGCTGGCCAAAGACTATAGTGTCGGACTGCTAAAACCCCGGGGCATTCGCCAGACACATAGCCGGTGCCGACCTACATACTGTTACAGCACGATGAATGTCAAGCTATTTCCGTGCTAAATATGGCATTTATGCCATGTGTTCCCATTCTGCAAACACGGTCAGATCGATTCATCGATGCGTGATCTTAGGCCGGTTCCGATGAGTTGTGCAGGTATCAATTTATGTTCTGGGTAATTCCAGAAGAGAGTCGATCATCATTCGCTAACTTATTAACCTTACGACGACTCGGGGTTCTCGTTCGTCCCTTGTGCCGCGCCGCCTAAGTGCTGACCCCGTGTCGACACATCGATGTTATTGAAAACTAAATACTTAGAAACGGGAACTTCGGAGCGCCGCTCGGAGTCTATTCGCTTAGGGCGGAAACCCAGAAGTCGGCGATTTTTCGGTTAGGAATGGGGCGAGCGACTCTATAATCTTCTTCGTACAGGTAGCGCATTATCGCGGGAGTGACCATCTTGGGCGAATTAGCAAGCGCGATTGGAGCACGAGTCGAAGAAGCGGCGATCGTCGCCGAGCTTAAGGCAGGTTCTGAAGAAGCTTATGCGTGGCTGATTGGCGAGTTTCAGCGTCCGGTCTACGGGTTAGTTTATCGGATCGTAAGCGACCCCGCCGACGCAGCCGACACTACCCAGGATGTGTTCCTGAAAGTTTTTCGCGGCATGAAGCAATTCCACGGCGAGTCGAGTTTGAAAACCTGGATCTACCGGATTGCATTGCACGAAGCTGCGAACCGAAAGCGGTGGTGGTTCCGGCACAAGGCGCAAGAGACTTCGATTGAACCGGCGGACGATGAGGGATGCGGGGGCGGCGGCGAGGCCATGCAGAACGCAATGACAGATCGGCGCGACTCCCCCTTTGACAGCGTGGCGCACCGTGAGGTGCAGTGGCGGGTAGATACGGAATTGAGAAAGCTGGCGGAGCCCTACCGGACGACCTTGATTCTGCGCGATCTCGAAGAAATGTCGTATGAAGAAATCGCGGAGGTTCTGCAAATTTCGTTGGGAACGGTGAAATCGAGATTGACGCGTGGGCGGCAAGCGCTTAAACAGCGACTGGCGCCCTATGTGCGACAGGTCGGCGGTGAACTGGAGTTGGTGTCGCCGATGAAGGAACAAAGTCTGGGGACGCAGGTTGCTGCAGGGGGCAGAAGGGTCGAGGTGACGCCATGAAATATATGGCCGCGAATCGGCCGCCATTGCGTTGCGCGGCGACAAGGGAATTACTGTCTCCGTATTTGGATGGAGCGGTCACGGGAACTGAGATGTTAGCCGTGCAGGCGCATTTGGACCAATGTGATCCCTGCGCGCGGGAATATCAGTTGCTGCGACAAACGCAGCAATTGCTCACCAACGTTGGCCGGGTAAAAGAGCCGGCAGACCTCGGACTGAAATTGCGTCTCGCTATTTCGCGGGAAGCTGCGGAGGCTCGGCGGCCGCGGTTTGAGGGCTTTCGCCTTCGCGTGGAAAATGCCGTGCACATGTTCATGGTGCCGGCGACGGCTGGCTTGGCTTGCGCCCTCCTGATCTTTGGTCTTGTGACCGCGATCTTGGCCATGCCGGGAGAGGTGCAGGCCAACAATCAGGATATACCGCTGGTTTTAAACACGGGTCCGGAGTTGCAGCAAAGTGTTTTCGGAACAACGTTGAGTTCTATGACCACGGATTCCCTGGTGATTGAGGCCTACGTGGACAGGAACGGACGCGTGCAGGACTACAAGATCCTGTCCGATCCCGGCGAATCTCAAGAACTGCTGCCGCAAGTAAAAAGGATGTTGATCTTCACAACCTTCCGTCCCGCAATGTCGATGGGACGCCCGATTTCGTCGAAGGCCGTGCTCTCGTTTTCGAGAATCAGCGTGCGCGGATAAGGCCGGGGCGGGCCTACATCCGCATCTGCGCGCTACATCGATCACCGCTTGTGGGCAGCGCAGAATTCAAGATATTTCTATTCCGACCCGGCGCCAATCGGCGAACTAAAAACGTCACAGGATGTTTGCAGCGGGACAACCTGTTGGCCGGTCTCGCGGCCATTCTCGGGAAATATCGCGGATAGAGGAACGGTAGTTCGGATGGTGGTTCCGTGTTCATCCGATTCAAGTTCAAGGCTCCCGTTCAGTTCGTTCATGCGCTCGCGCATGCCCGCCAGGCCCACACCGGTCTCCACGCTCGTTTCACGAAGCCGTTCCAGACGCTCGGCTGAAATACCTCGTCCGAAATCCTTCACTTCAAGAATGGCGGCACCGTTTTGACGCTGAAAACAAACCCTAGCCTGTACCGCTCCAGAGTGGCGATGCACATTGGTCAGACTCTCCTGCAGCACCCGGAAAAGAGCAATCTCAACATTCATGGGCAAGCGCTTGCGATCTGCGGAAAGCTCCACACTGACGTCGATGCCGCTGCGCTTGGCAAAGCCTTCGATGAACCACTCGGCGGCGCAACTAAAACCTATCTCATCGAGCAGCGGTGGATGCAGCAGGTATGACATCGTACGAATTTCTTCGATGGCCCGATCCGCCAATGCCGCAACGTCGGACACGATGACCATGACCTCCCGATTCTGTTTGCATTCTTCCTGCAGAAACGAGACGCTGATTTTAAGCGCAGCCAGGGTTTGGCCGGTGCTATCGTGCAAGTCGCGAGCCAACTTGCGCCGCTCTTCATCCTGCACTTTGAGAAGCCGCTGGGAGAGGATTTGCAATTCGGCAGTGCGCTCCAGGATCACTGTTTCCAGTTGGGCATGCGAAAGTGCCAATTGCTTAGAGTGTTTTGAAATTTTCCACATAAGTCCTCCTGAGAGCGGTCGGGGAGACCCAGCCAATGGTTCGGTTCTAGTACGGGAATTATCCCATTCTGGATTCCAATCGTCTGTTCACAATTGCTCACAGTGTTCCCATTGCGGTTCAGCGGCAGTCGCCACCTTGTCGGTTGGCATGCGTGGCTGATTTTGCTAGTCAAGGCGGTATGGAACGTGGCCATTGTGAGCATTAGTGATCAGAAGACGATTGTTCTTTGCGCGATTATTAACTTCTGGCGCAATCTGCTTGGTCAAACGAACCCAAGACTCGAAGAGAATCGCTAATTTCAATCCCCTGATCTTTCTTTCGACGGTTGGGAAAGGCAGGGATTTCCTGAGCTACTCGACCAAGGAGACAGTCTTCGCACAGGGCGATTCCACGGATGGACTGTTTTTTATTAAGACCGGAAAAGTACGGCTCAGCGTGGTGTCAGAAGCGGGGAAAGAAGCCACGCTTGGCATTCTGGGAGATGGCGATTTTTTTGGCGAAGGCGGACTTGCTGGTCAGCCCCTGCGCACGTCGTCAGCGACCGCAATGACCGAATGCCACGTTCTCCACATTGAGAAGAACGAAATGCTGCTAGCCCTGCGGCGGGAACCGAAATTGTCGGAAACGTTTCTGAAATATCTGCTGAAACGAAACATACGATATCAGGATGATCTGGTTGACCAGCTTTTCAACTCCAGCGAAAAGCGGCTGGCGCGAATCCTTTTGCTGATGGCGCACTTCGGCACCGAAGGAGTGTCGGAAATGTCGATTCCACGATTGAGCCAGGAGACCCTGGCGGAGATGGTGGGAACGACCCGATCGCGCGTCAGCTTTTTCATGAATCGATTCCGGCGGCTGGGTTACATCAACTACGACGCGGGCGAGAATTTATTTGTCCACAGTTCCCTGCTCAACATCGTCCTGGAGGATGAGAATGTTAACCTGAGCGCGGGCGCCGCACACTCAGCTACTCCGGGCAAGAAAAAGCGCGAAGCGCCTTCAGAACCAGGGCAAACGCCCGACGGCGAGCGCGCCCAAAGGCCGCCGCTCGAGACATACTGACTCTCTGGTTTCTGTTAAAATTTTGTGGCTTCTCGCTTTCCGGTTTCCCCCTTTCCGGTTTCCCCCTCACAAGCTTGGAGTTCCACCTTTCACGACAGCCAGACCACCTTTAGCTGTTCCGCACTGCGCGTTTTATTCAGCCTCATTTAAACTGTTCCAGAACTATTCGAGATGAAAGGACCGTAGCATGTGGGGATGAACCGAAAAATTTCGCATTCCTGGTGCTTTTCCCGGAACCCAAGCGCGGCTGATTACGTACCAACAAGTGAACTAAAAGCTTCTTCTCGGTGAATCGGATTACCTTACGTTTGCATCCACGTCTGTGTGTTACAAGCATTTTTGCCAGTTAATGAATGGAGATGAGTAGATGCCATTTGCACGCTTAGCTTCAAGTATCCGGCTGACCATTGCCAGTCTTTTATTTTCCGTTTTTGCAGTAGGGGGTTGGGCGCAGGAAGCTCCCGCGGGGCCGGCCCCACAAACCCAGCCGCTGACGGCGCCAATTCCTGAGTTGAATTATTCAAAGGCAGTCTCGCATGTTCCGAACCCGATCGCTCCCTATACCCCGCGGCACCTGGCTCCGCCGAATTTTGCCAACACCGCGCGCATTGATTCCCTTATGCATGACGGCAAGCTCTATCTTTCACTCAACGATGCCATCGCGCTGGCCCTGGAAAATAATCTGGATATCGCCATCGCACGTTACAACCTGAATATTGCCGACACCGACGTGTTGCGGGCAAAAGCGGGCGCGCCAATTCTGGGCGTGAATGCCGGCGTGGTGCAGAATACGCCGGGCGGCGGTGTCGGTGGTATCGGCGCGACTGCCGGAGCTTCCACCGGTGGTACCAGCCTGGGCGCAGGCGGCATCGGCGCCGGCACCAATGGCCTGGTAAGTTCTACGCTGGGTTTCGGACCTCTCATCACCAGCTTTGATCCCATCATCACCGGCACCTTGCAGGAAGATCATGCCCAGAGTGTGTCATCGAGTCTATTTAACGGTGTGCCAATTATTGCGCAGAACACAGGCACGGTGGATTTTGCATACAATCAGGGCTTCAGTTGGGGCACCAACCTGCAAGTTGGCTTCAACAACACCCGCGCCACCACGAACGTTCCTTTCACTACCTACAGCCCCGTCATTAATTCCGGCTTGCGCGTCCAACTCACCCAGCATTTGCTGCAGGGCATGGGATTCCCTGCCAACACCCGCTTCATCCGCATTGCGAAAAACAATCGCGAGTTAACAGACGTGGCCTTCCGCCTGCAAATTATCGACTCCGTCGATCAGATCGAAAATATTTACTGGGATCTGGTATATGCCTACGAGAACGCCCGCGTTCAGAACGAATCGTTAGCCTTCGCGCAGAAGACGCTTTCCGATACCAAGAAGCAGGTTGAGATCGGAAGTCTGGCCCCGATCGAGACGGTACGCGCGCAAAGCACGGTAGCGCAGGATCAGCAACTTGTCACCGCCGCGCAGACCAATCTGCAATTAGAGCAATTGCTGATGAAAAATGCGCTTACGCGCACGCTGAAAGACCCACGGCTGGCCAACGCCGAGGTTATTCCCACCTCGACCATGGACGTTCCCGCCGAAGAGCAGATTGTTCCTACCGACGATCTTATTAACGAAGCACTGCGCCATCGAGCGGAACTGGTGGAATCGCGGATCGATCTGAATACTCGGGATATGAGCAACAAAGCGGTCCGCAGCGCCCTTCTTCCTACTCTCGACGCATTCGCGTACTACGCCGGATCGGGTCTTGGTGGGGCACAGAGTCCCGCTAACCTTTGCCTTGATCAGACACCACAGCAGCGGTTGCTGGGCTTCTGCGCGGGACCAAATCCTGACATTCCCAATAATCCTAACGCGATTCCGACGGTGCAAGCGACGAGCCTCGGCTCCACCTGGAATCAGATGGTGAATTCTACCGCGCCGGATAAGGGCGTAGGACTGCAGCTGAACATTCCTCTCCGCAATCGGGCGGCGCAGGCGGTGCAGATCAGGTCTGAACTGGAATATCGGCAGGCACAGATGCGGCTGCAGCAGATCGAGAACCAGGTGGGAATCGAGATCCGCAACGCGCAATACGCGGTGCAGCAGAATCGGGCCAGCGTGGATTCAGCGCGGGCAGCGGTGGAACTGGGCCACCAGTCTTTGGAGGCCGAGCAGAAGAAATTCCAGTTCGGTACTTCCACCAATACACTGGTTCTGCAGTACCAGAGCCAGTTGGCCACAGCGGAATCGACTCTGGTGAATGCCATGGTTGCTTATGAAAAGTCGCGGGTGGAACTTGATCGTGCGACCGGGCAACTGCTTGACCATGCCGGAATCAGCATCGACGATGCCGCTCGAGGCCAGGTTACGCATCTGCCCAGCGTTCCGTATATTGCGCCGCGAAAAGATACACCAACCGTCAGTCAGCCGATGCCGCCGCCGAATGTACCGCAACAACAGCCACAGTAATTTCTCATTTGAACATCGATGGAGGGCGCGGTCTTCAGACCGTGCCCTTTTCGCGTCTGTGTTTATTTTTGGCATCGTAATCCCATTCCCAACAATTCTTTACAAACTGCGACGCTATCTGCCGCATCTCCCCGCTAAGATGGAACGACGCATTTATGTTTTCTGCATCCAAATCTCGCAATCTGTCGTTCGCTTTTCGTCGGATGCGACACCCTTCTGACTCAAGGAGAAGAACCATGTCTTTTCTTTTACCCCAAGAGACCGTGAGCAACTGCCGGCGATCCTTCCTGGTAGCCGCATTTGCGGTCCTGGCCTGCTCGTCATCGCTACCGTTTCTGCGCGCGCAGGAGGTTCCTCCGGCACCCGCGCCGCAGCCTGCGCCGGCTCCCGCCAAGCCGCAGGCCGTTCACGAGGAGGACTATTCCAAAGCGCGCTCGTCGTTCCCTCGTATCCTGCAGCCTTACCTTCCGAAGGAATTGGCCCAGCCGGATTTTGCCAACTCGCCCCGTATCGATTCACTTATCCATGATGGGAAAATTTATCTTTCCATTGACGACGCGGTGGCGCTGACTCTGGAGAATAATCTCGATATCGATATTGCCCGATACAACCTCAACATCGCCGCCGCCGATTACCTGCGCGCCAAATCAGGAGCCAATATTCTTGGCATCAACACCGGAATCGTACAAAACACGCCCGGGGGTGGCGTCGGCGGACTGGGCGGAACCGTGGGCTCAGGCACCGGAGGCACTACCGTGGCGGCGGGCGGCGCTGGAACCGGCACCAACGGCCTGGTCAGCTCAACGCTCGGCATCGGCTCGCCCATAACCAGTTTCGACCCGGCTCTGACGGGAACTTTGCAACTGGATAAGAATCAAACCGAATCGGTCAGCAGCCTGGCTCCCGTGCCCATCCTTGCGCAAAATACTTACACTGCCGATTTTGCCTACACCCAAGGTTTTCAGTGGGGCACGAGTTTCACTGCCGGATTCAACAATACTCACCTCACCACTAATAGTCCGACCAGCCTCCTGACTCCAGATTTGAGTTCGAACTTCCAGTTTCGCATCACGCAAAACCTGCTCCAGGGCTTTGGCTCGCTGCCGAATACCCGCTTTATTCGCATCGCGAAGAACAATCGGGAAATTTCCGATGTGGCTTTCCGCTTGCAGATCATCACCACGGTCGACCAGGTCGAGAACATGTATTGGGATCTCGTCTTTGCTTATGAGAACGTGCATGTGCAGCAGGAGGCGTTGACCTACGCCCAGAAGGCCCTGGATGACTCGAAGCGGCAGGCACAGGTCGGAACCGCGCCCCCGATTCAGGTGGTGAGTTCGGAGAGCACAGTGGCCACCGATCAACAGAACCTGATTGTGGCGCAGAACAACCTGCAATTACAGGTATTGCTCATGAAGAATGCACTCAGCCGCAGTATGGAAGATCCAGTCCTCGCGGAAGCCGACGTAGTACCCACCTCGACGATGCAGTTGCCGCAGGAAGAACCCGTGGTGCCGATCCAGGACATGATTAACGATGCATTGCAGCATCGCGCGGAACTGTCGGAGTCTCGCATCGATCTCAACTCCCGCGACCTGAGCAGCAAGGCCGTCCGCAACGCCATGCTGCCCACTTTGGATGCGTTTGCTTATTATGGCGGGTCCGGAGTTGGGGGCGATATTGCTCTCCCGCCATGCCCACCTGGCGTGATCTCCTCGAAGTGCTTCACTACTGTTCCGCCGCCGTTCCAGAATACAAATTCCGTTGGCTACGGTGGAACCCTGAACCAGCTAGTCAACTCCACCGCGCCCGACAAGGGCGTAGGACTGTCGCTGAATATCCCCCTGCGCAATCGCGAGGCGCAGGCCAACCAGGTACGCGCGGAACTGGAATACCGGCAAGCGCAAGTCCGCCTGCACCAACTTGAAAACCAGGTGCGCATCGAGGTGCGGAATGCGCAATTTGACGTGAAGCAGAACCGCGCCGCGGTTCAGGCCGCGCAATCGGCTGTGGATCTGGCTCGCCAAACACTCGACGCCGATCAGCAGAAACTGAAGGTCGGACTGACTACCACAACAGCGATCCTGCAGGATGCTTCAACCCTGACAACATCAGAATCGAACCTGGTGTCGGCTAAAGCGGCTTACGAAAAGTCCCGCATCGAGCTGGATCGAGCGACGGGGTTGCTGCTCGATCACTCCGGCATCGATGTGGCCGAGGCTACGCGTGGGCAGGTCACACATCAGCCCAATGTGCCCTACGTCGTGCCGCGGCAGGATGTTGTGCCGGGAGGGCAGCCTGCGCAGCAGCCGCCGCCAACGCCTCAGTCTTAGGAGTGAACGATATCCGTCGAAGGACTGAAGCTCTCCTCGCGGATGCGGAGCGGGAAGTATCTAGAAAAAAGACGACGCGGCTTGAAGTAAACTCACGTGCGTGTGAGAACTGGTAAACTCGCCCCTGATGGAACGACCGCGCCTGCCTGCTATCCCCCGCTCCGTTCTTTGGATGGTGCTGATTTCTTTCGTGCTCCAGGTGGCGGCAATTGGAATTTTTCGGCAATATCACACCCGTGCGGGAGAAGACCACTTCGGCTTCGGGTTTGAGATGGGCCGCGTAGCTCGGTCGATTGCGCTCGGGCAGGGCTTCAGCAATCCTTACGGCGACGATACCGGGCCTAGCGCGTGGGAACCCCCGCTCTATCCTTGTCTGATTGCGGGGGTGTTCAGAATTTTTGGAATCTTCACCTATGCCTCGGCTTGGGTTCTGCTCTCGATTAACAGTGTCTTCGCGTCGCTCACCACAATCCCGGTTTATCTGATTGCGCACAGAAGTTTCGGTCCGCGGGTTGCGATCTGGTCGGCGCGAGCCTGGGCTGTGAATCCCTATGTCTGGTATTGGTCGATCCATTGGATCTGGGACACCACCTTCACGCCCCTCATGCTGGCGTTGATTTTTATGGTCTCGCTGGAGTTGGAGCAGTGGCCGGGTTGGCGAGGCTGGGTACTATTCGGCGCGTTGTGGGGCGTGGGAGCTTTGGCCAACCCTGCAATGCTACCGTTTCTACCATTCTGCGGATTGTGGATATGGTGGCGCAGATATAAGCGCGGCTTGCCGTCGTTGGGCGGAGTCGTCCTCTCTTCAGTTGTATTCTTTCTGGTTCTTTCGCCGTGGCTGACGCGAAATTACGAGGTTTTCGGTCGGTTCGTTTTTATCCGCGACGATTTCGGATTGCAGTTTCGGCTGGGCAACAACAAGATGTCCGACGGCATGCTGTTCGCGAATCTGCAGCCAAATCTGAATAAGCTGGAGTTTGAAAAGTTTCGGCGCATGGGCGAACTTGCCTATGAGGCGGATTGCAGACGGCTGGCATTCGAATGGATTCGGGAAAATCCGGAGCGGTTCGCGCTAATCAGCTTGAAAAGATTTTTTTACTATTGGGACGGCGTGCCGCGGCCCACCGATAGTCGCGCTTCGTGGGATTTTCGCAGTTCGCTTTTCCTCGCATCCTCCGTGCTGGCAATCTGGGGACTGCTACGCGCGTTGCGGCAAGCACTGCCCGGGGCTTGGCTTTTCGCAGGATTGATCGCGACTTATCCCACGGTCTATTACTTCGTATTTCCACACGCGCGCTACCGTCATCCTATCGAGCCTGAGTTGTTTATTTTGGCGGTGTTTCTGCTTTCCGAAGTGGGCAGACGCAAGACAGTGGCGCAAGAGGTAATTGCTGATCGCTGATTGTTGATCGATGATTATTTGATTGACATTGAAAAGCAGATCGAATTTGGGCGCAGTAAACAATCAGTAATCAACAACCGGCAATTCCCTATGACCCTTTCTGTGGCCATCGTCGCGATGGATGAAGAGGCCAACATCGGCCGAACCCTGGCCAGCGTGCGCTGGGCCGATGAAATCGTGCTCGTCGATTCCGGCTCCAAAGATCGCACCTGCGAGATTGCGCGGGAACACGGAGCCCGGGTGGTGGTCGAACCGTGGCGCGGCTACGTGGCGCAAAAGCAGTACGCGATCGAGTTGTGCTCCAAGGATTGGGTGCTGCTGCTCGACGCTGACGAAGAGGTGAGTCCCGGCCTGGCCGAAGAGATTCGTGCCGCCATCGCCAACCCGGACGCCGCGAGCGGCTACAAACTTCCCCGCAAGAATCTGTTTCTCGGCCGCTGGATTCGTCACGGCGGTTTCTACCCAGATCCCAAGCTGCGACTGTTCAGGCGTGGGCAGGGATTCGTCACCGGGCACGACCCGCATGACCGCTGCGAACTGAAACCGGCGGCACCGGGGGAAGCTCCGCAACCTACGCGACAGTTCACCAATGCGCTCATTCACTACACCTATCCCACCCTCACCCTCTACCTCAGCCACATGAACCGCTATTCATCACTGGGCGCGCAGTTGGCTGTGAACAAAGGCCACCGCAATTTCAGCGTGGTCAACATAGTTCTGCGGCCTTTGGCGACATTCGTCTACAACTACTTCATCAGGCTGGGATTTCTCGATGGCCGCGAGGGGCTGCTTCTTCACCTTTACCATGCGGGATACGTATCGTGGAAATATGCGAAGGCATGGGAACTGAGCCGGAAGCAGGCCGGCGACTAACTGCAGTTTCATGGTAGGCGCGGCAGGACTTGAACCTGCAACCGCCGGATTAGAAATGTAGTACCCAGCTTGACTCTACAGGTACTTACGGTACATTAGAGTACCGAGCTTTTGGGTGGTTTTGGCTGGTTTGGAATAGCAATTTTTCCGGATGGTCGGAATGGAGGGTTCGTTTATTCTTCGCTCATGGCGATGCCCCGCAAAGAGAAAATCAAACTCGCCAAAGTCCCTGGCGTCACCCAATACCGTCTGTCCGAAGTGCGAATTCTCCACCCCGTCGGAGAAGCACATGCGCCTGGACTCTAAGCAAAATTCTGGCGGCATACAGGGGACCCTAGGCCGCGAATGGCCACCCCAGGTGCGCCATCCCTTCGCGTCAACGTGCTCCGTATCCCTAACGATGCCGGCTTTATTTCGCAGAGCATCGGCTTTATCGAGGCGTTCCCACGTGAAGTCAGCATCGTTGCGTCCGACATGTCCATGGGCTGCCGTTTTACTGTAAGATTGGGCGCTTTAAATCAGGAGACTCGATGATCCCCTCTCGGTTTTTCAAAATTCAGCCTCGGCTCAGTCCGGTTTTCGTAACAAAATAAAATAGCCCTAGTGGTTGTATCGAAAACGAGTATTATCTTCGCAATTGCAAGCGAAATATCTACCATTTGCCAAGTTGATCGCGATAAGTATTTCGTATTGCGCCACCGCAGTCCGCGGATAGCGCAAAGGAGCTGCTGTCATGAAGAGAGTGTCGATGCTTTTACTGCTTCCTTTTGTATTAGCTTTTAGCAGCGGGCAGTCCCGAGAGGCGATAAAGGCCGAGCACGCCAAACAATACTCGGACTACCACACGGGCGTAGATATTGGACGTGAAACGCGAGCAGGAAACGATGTGGTAAGAAGCATGGAGATTGCTCCTCCACTGTACGCATTTGACCCCTCCGAAAACCTTCCCAAGTATCCCGATCCCGGAATACGGAGTATCGTCTGTGATGCGGACGCCATCATACTGGGATTACCAATATCGGCAGAAACCGGCGTTACCGAAGCTGGGGACTTTCTGTTCACCGATTATGTTGTCAGCGTGAAGTCGATTGTAAAGGCCCGCCCACCTGAGCCGCTAATGGCAGGTTCGAGGATCGTTATTACCCGTCCGGGTGGTGAAACAAAGCTCAATGGGCACGAAGTAAGAATGACTGTTGCTAACTTTCCGCTGCTTGAAGCGAACCAGCAATATTTGTTGTTCCTCAGATACTTGCCCGAGACGAACACTTACAGAGCCTTCAGGAGTGGAACATTCATCCTGACCTCTAAGGGCGGCGTAGCCCCGATTGACAATTCCGCGCAGAAGCTAGGCGCAAAAAGTTCTCAGCGACAGGATGCGTTCCTGACAGAAGTGCGTGCTGCCGTGTCAGCGCCTTGCTCCGGCGTGACCCCGACTCTCAATTGAGGGTGCCCGCATGAACCACAGAAAAGCATTGAAACTCGCTTTCATCGTCGGCCTTATGAGCTGTCCCCGTCAACTATGGAGTGCCTGCCCAACTCAGAATGACAGGGCATTCCAACAGAATTCGACCATCTATTACTCACTGGCAAGATTATTCACTTGACAAAAGCATCGCCGGGGGTGAAATTTGACCCCAAGGCGGAATTATGGCAGAGGACTTCCTGCGCTCCTCATCGGGCCACGACCATTTCGCGGAACTCAGGGACGAGTGCGCCCTGCCTATGATTGGCAGGCGGGGAATATGACCATAGGAATCGGCGCGGCGTGCGGCTCTGGAACTGCCGTGATGATGGCAGCAGATACGAAGGGAACATACAATGATCCTCGGTACTCTGACCAGCTCATCGGCAAGCAGTACGATTTTTTTCCTCACCATTTGCTCACCGCCAACATTGCTGGCACCGTTCCAGTTTGCCAATCGTTAATGTCCCACGTGGTTGCCGAAATGGACAAACTGGTAGGACTGCCAATCATTCGCCACGATCACGTTCGCAATGCAGTAAAAGAGTCACAGATAAACGAAATACTAGATCGCCTCGACTACGAATTGGTGAATGAGTGCGGGATGAGTCGGGCGGAATGGAGAACACTAGACAAGCGACACTTCAGTTCCGCAGGGCACAACGCTTAATAAAAAGATTCCAGTTACCGATGCAGCTTATTGTTGGCGGCTTTACTAGTGGTTCGTTGGTTTTGCTTGAAACGCAATTCAACTACCCGCCGGAAGTGAAGGAGTATTCCTCCATCGGCACTGGCGCTCCCTACGCTGACAATTCATTGGCAAAACGAAATCAGGGAGCGAACACAAGTTTCCAGCGCACCATAGTTCACGTGGCAGAGGCAATGGAAGCTGCCCGCGCCGATAAGGACGTAGGCGATCCCGCCGACTACGTCCTTATCACTCCCCGCGCCTACCGCCGCCTTTCCGCCCGCGAGCCATATCTGATGCAACTTTTGCTCAAGTACAGGGATAAAGACACAGACGATTTGGACGACAGCAACGAAGCAGGCGACAAATTACGCGATGCTTTGTATTTTCCCGGAACGACGCGAGAGGAATATGCGAAAGGGATGCGGCGACCGACCGGGGCGGGCCTGCCAATGGCACGGGCGCTCAACTGGAGAATCGAAGACCATTGGAAGATCACCGAATGGAACGACGGTAAAACGACGTTCACCCTGCCGCGGCTTTTCACGGAGCCAATACACGCGGAGCGCGACAAGGAGACCCTAAACACTCACGCTTTTCTAGTAACAGATTGCAAAACCGTGGGCTGCTGGGTTCATCTGGTGGTGCGACATTTCGGACTGTATGATCCACAGGGCAATTATGCGCTCCCAACCACTGCGACGATGCGGTTGTACTGTAAC
>Ga0209422_1000019_pt1 | contig 42918 bp, 37 predicted proteins | sample BlaSpr_A8_OM2_M3_FD_187983 | JGI IMG/M metagenome (GOLD analysis project Ga0209422, IMG submission 187983) | Forest soil microbial communities from Thunder Bay, Ontario, Canada - Black Spruce, Ontario site 2_A8_OM2_M3 (SPAdes) (version 2) | ecosystem: Environmental > Terrestrial > Soil > Boreal... | reverse complement strand
CTTAACACAGAGGATTCGGACGTGGACGTTTTATGTGTCGGGAACGGTCTTCGAGTAAAGTCTCGTTCATTGGATTTGTCGTGGATATCTAAGAAGAAACTTTCTGAAGATGCGTGGCTAGGATCAGAGCTTGCGGGTCACATTGCAAAATATGGGATCTGGCTACGAGGGACCGGCGACTGGCGAGCGACTGTGTTTGGTGGAACGCACGCTATTGATAGAAAGCGAAATAGAATAATCTCACTTTCCAGGACTGTTAACCACTTTTGGGATCGCTTGCACCCCATGTTTCAAGACCAGTACGATGTCACAATTCGTAGAGAGTTACAGAGACTGGCGCTGCTGCAGACGTGTGTTCCGATCCCTCCCACAAAGGTGCTCGACGATGAATGGTGCCGCAAAAGAAGCCGTAAACTCTTGGAACTGCGAAGTTCTATTAAGGAACTAAGGGTTTACGAAGGGCAATGCAACGTACCCATGATATTGAGATTATCCGCTTAGATTGTAGCTCTTTAGCCAGCTCACAAATTCGTCGTACGACTTACGTTTCACGGGAATTCCACGTACCAGTTTTCTTATGAAGTTCTTTCGATCAAATCCGCTTTCGCGAGCGCACTTGTTGATTCCGATGCTGCTGATTTGTGCCTTTTACATCTTCGCTCGCGACCCGTCAAACGGGGAGGGATACCGAGCCGAAAGGCGACTACTTTTTCTCCGCCATCTTGCGAGTGATTTCTTCCATGAGTTTGGGGCGGAGACCGGCGAGGACGCTGTCGACGATGCTGGCGACATCATTCGGATTCTGGGTTGGGGCGGCGGAAGAAGGTTCTGGTAACGCCTGCTCGGCTCCTGCCGCGACTGCGAGGGCTGCGGTGTCTGCGGTTGTTGCAGACGGTTGAGGCGCTGCTTCGGGGTTACCGTTTTCGGGCCCACCGTTTTCGGACCCATCGCTGCTCTTGGCGGTGTCGCGGATTTGACGCCAACTGGCCCAGGCTGCGGCGGTGGTTTTCACGGTTTCGGAATCCGGTTTCGGCTCTGAGGTATTGGCAATGGAAATAACAGAATCGGTGGAGGCGGTGGCCGCAGTGGCGGCTGCCTCGAATTTCATCTCAGGAGCAATTTGCTCGGCAGAGGTGGGTGTAGCCGTTTCGGTTTCGCTGACAGAGGACGTGAGCTCGGGAGCCGGCGCGAGATTTTCTTCGGGCTGGGCAAAGTTCGGGGACGCTGCGACTGGCTCCGCGGGCGCAGGTTCTGGTTCGGAAACGGTTGTTGCTTCAGAGCTCGAAATCGTGGCAATCGGTTCTTTTGTATTGGTGCTTGCGGCGTTTACTTCTGCGGGGACTTCCGAGATCGCGGTGGAATTGCCGGTCGACGCGCTTTCCGCTTCGACGGATCCGGCGGTGGTTGCGTAGTCGGCGGCGGCGAAGGCGGCGTAGGCCTTCTGCATTTCGTGCTCGAGCGAAATGGATGCCTCGTCACCTGCAAGTGCGACTGGAACCGCGGTCCAGCGCGGCAATGCGGCGATTGCATCGGACGCAGATGCGGAGGCGACCGCCATGGTTACGGGACCATCCTGCGATTCTTCGGGAGTTTCGTCACCGTTGCGGCGGTGGTTGAGGCCTGCCGCTGGAGGTTCACTGGAAACTTCCAAGTGACTTGGTTGGCTGGTGCCAGCCTGGTTATCTGGAGGGCCGCTGATCTCCCCTGCATTGGCTTGAATCTGTTCCCTGTCTTCGAATCTTTCCTGCGTGGGCTCTACGGCAAACTCGCTGGCAGCCTGAGGAGCCGTACTTTTGGCAGCGGCAGGTTCGGGACTGCGAAAATCGTCTTTGGTAGAAGCCTCCGCCATTTGGATCTGCGCGGCGGCGGCGGTGATGGCGGCAACTTCGGCTGGAGAGACGTCTTTTGGCACGCCGATGGGAGCAAAGGCGGCGACGTCGACCTTGGCAACCGTTTCCTCGGATTCTGGCTTGTTTTGAGGAAAGCTGATCCGGTTCTTCCATTCTGTTTCGGTGCGGGGGGGCTCGTTCTTGACGCCGCGGTCACTCTCATCCACCGCGGCAATGGCGCGGGCGAAACGACCTGGCTTGGAAGGTTCGGCACGAGGTACAACCTTGTCTTCGAGTTTCGAGAGAGCGCTCAGTAACTCACTCGCCTCAAAGGGCTTTACGATATAGCCTTCGGCCCGAACCCGCTGCGCTTCTTCCGGCTTGAAGGGCTCGAGCTTGCCGACCGTGAGCAACACCGGAATGCGGGCTGTTTCCTGCGACTCTTTGAGCCGCTGGCAAACTTCGAGTCCACTATAACCGGGCATGTAAACATCGAGGATGACGAGGTCGGGTTTAAGCTCGGCGATTTTTTTCAGGGCGGCGGAGCCGTTATTGACAGCAATAACCTCATACCCCGCGTCAGCGAGGATTTTGCGGCCCATGTTCTGGGCGGTCACACTGTCATCGGCGAGCAGTATTTTCCGAGCCAAAGAGATTCCTCGCGTGCGAGGGGGATATCGCGAAGGTAACCTGCCCTCCACCGTAAGTCAATGAATCAAACGGGAGGTAACACGTTACCAGCGGTCAGCACCTACCGAGCGGAACGGGCGCGGCAGGCGGGAAAGCAAGCGAAACGCTGGATTGATGGGCCGTAAAAAACGCGGCCCGATGACAATCAATTTAGAACGCTATAATTTTCTTCAAGCCGGTCTTTTTCTTTTTCTTGCTGCTGGAAATTTCCTTATCGGTAGCCAGGTTTGAGCTGGAAGAATCGGCGGCGTTGGCATTCGGTGGTGCTTGGCCCTGCTGGATCTCATTGAGCTGAACTGGCGGAGGCACAGCTCCGCTGGATGCCGTGGGTTGCGGATCGGTCGTGGGCTTTAATTCGTTTGGATCTGCAGAAGCGGTGGGGGTAAGCGCATTCGAATCGGGTGCGATGGGCTTAAGTTCGTTCGGATCCGCCGCTGTCGTAGCGGCAGGGCGCGCAAAAGGATCGGCGTTGGCGGAGGAGGCAGGAGCATCCGATCGCGGAGCAGCTTCATTCGGTCCTGGAGTTCCGCCTTTTACGGTTTCCACGCTCAGGCCATGGTCGCCAGCGGGAGTGCCTAAGGCTCTGCGCATGGTTTCTCCCGCCAGTTGATTAGCCGAGACTGGCGTGGGATCGACCAGGGTTGGCTCTCCCACTTTCGCCGCGTAGGATGTGTCTGGTCCCTTCTTGACCACGCTCATTAAGCGGTCCATGGTGTTGGCTTCGCGGCGGCTTTCTTCCTCGGCACGGTTCTGCGCTACCGCGGCTTTGGTGGGACGCGGAATGGGCTGATGCAAAGCTGCCAGACGCTTCTTGGCGTCATCGGCGTGATCCATCAGAGGATAGCGGGTGATGATTTGCGAATAGGCTGCGGACGCCTGTTTTGTCCATTCGTCAATGATTTTGGCTTTTGTAGTTTCTCCTCCCACACAACCCGGGGGAATGTTGAATCCCGTGCAAACCGGCCGCGCTCGCAGGCGCGTGATCTGACCTTCATAATCCTGGCCCAGAACAAAGAGAGCTTCATCGGCCCGACTGTATAGCGGGTACTTTTCCACCAGAGTTTGCAGGCGAGCAATGGAGGCGGGATAGGACTGCCGGAAGAAGTAGAACTTGCCGATGGCAAATTCGCGATCGGCCAAGACCTCCTGCACTTCCAGCAGGCGCAGCTTCCCTTCCTTCACCAGTTTCTGATTGTCGGGGTATTGCATGATGAGGTTGCGGTATTCGTCTTCGGCACGCTTGGCGTGAGTGTAGTCGCGATCGGACTTCTCCATCTGCTGAAACTGAATGTTAGCGATCTTCAGTTGCGCTTCGGCGGCTTCCGGCATGTTGGGGAAGAAGGTTTCGAAGTCGCGATATTCCTGCTCAGCTTGAGCGAGCGATGCGGTGCCGCCCTCGGCATACCAGGAGTCTCCGACGGCCAGTTTGGCGCGGGCGATGAATTCGGAATCGGGGTAGGTATTGATCAAGGTCTGCAAAGTTATGCGCGCCACGTCGAAGCGGTTGTGCTTCATCGCGTCCATAGCCTTGTCAAACAGGACTTTGTCAGGCTGCTTGGAGCCTACGTTGGCCAGGGGGTTTTTGGATTTTTTGTTGGTGCAAGCGGATGTGATGAGCAGCAGCATGCCGAACAACGCGATCAAGGAATTTCGACGCAACATAGGACCTCGAATAAACTTGTGGGACCGGGTCCCTTGACCCGGTGCTACATGAAAGAGCTACACTTTCAACATTGTGGCCTCGGTGGCCGCTTTCAACAGGGTTTCAGCATTCCTTCTTGGATCGCCGCTACCGAATACGGCGTTGCCTGCAACGAGAATTTCTCCCCCCGCCCGCACCACATCGCCAACGGTGTCGAGAGAAACTCCGCCATCGACTTCAATGCGGAAAGCGAGACCGCGTTGGCTGCGAATCTCAGATAACTGACGCATTTTGTGCAGCGTGCCGGGAATAAATTTCTGGCCGCCAAATCCCGGATTCACCGACATCACCAGGACGTAGTCCACCAGATCAAGGACCTCGGCAAGAGTATTGACGGGAGTGGCGGGATTGATTACCGCGCCCGCCAGACAATTGTGGCTTTTGATCAGTTGCAACGTGCGGTTCAAGTGGCGGCACGCTTCCTGATGGACGGAAATCCAGTCAGCGCCGGCTTCGGCGAAGGCGGGAATGAATTCGTCCGGATTTTCGATCATCAGGTGGCAGTCGAGCGGCAGCTTCGTAACCTTGCGCAGAGACTTCACCACCGGCGGACCGATGGTGAGATTGGGAACGAAGTGGCCGTCCATAATGTCGACATGGACGACGCTGGCTCCGCCTTCGCTCGCGGCGCGCACTTGTTCACCGAGACGGGCGAAGTCCGCCGAAAGAATCGAAGGTGCGAGCTCGATCAACGTGGTCTCGTAAACCTGTTTTCTTAAACTCTGGTCGGTTTAGAACCTGATATTAAAACTAGAACCAGTAAGGAAGCGGCTTCTGGAAATTCTAACACGCAGGAAGGCTGAATTCAGCGGTAAGCGACGGAGCGATTGGGTCAGTTCGCTTGCGATCAACAAAACCGTCGAGCTGCGCTCGACCGGACAGCCGAGGGCGGCTGTCGCTACATTGCTTAATTACTTATTGAGGCGGGGCAGCGGCTGGCTCAGTCTTGGGAGAGGTTTTTTCCAGATCCTTCATATCCTCCTGCATATGCGTCTTCCAATCGTCGAGGTATTTCGTCAGAATCGGCATTGCCGCCTGCATGCCCTCCTGGGTGACTACGGGCAGTTCTTCCAGAACTTTCTGGCCAACGGGAGAGGAATAGAAGGAGTTCATGGCACGTATGTCACTTCGGGTGAAGTGCTTTTGGTAGGCAGGAATCATGGCCTGCATAATGTCATCTACCGGCATTCCCTGGATTAGGTCTGCCATTGCCTTCTTCATATGTTCGCCGAAGTTTGGCGGCAACGTACCCCTATCCTGCAGAACCTGATCGCGCATCAACGTCTGCATCGATTGAGATTGCACTTCCATCATCTTCTTGAACATGTCGTGGGAGCGCATGGTCCGGAGATAGAGAATAATGTCGTCTCGAGTTGCCGGATCGCTGTCGGCAGTCTGGGCGACGCCGGGTGCGGTGAGTGCCAGGCAGAGTGTGGCCAATAAGAAGATCCGCATGATGCCTCCGAAAATTGGTTTCAGCCTATTCCATTATTCGCAGGCGATCAATTTTTACTTTGGTTCCGCGGAGGGGTTGCCTTGCCTCAATCGGACTCGAATCAGACTCGCTTGGTCTGAGGGTCGAACGGATACATGTTAACCTCGTCCGAGCGTGTACGCCTCGCCACAATTTGTCACCGCCGCCTACGGATTAGCCGCTGTAGCAGCGTGGGGAACAAGTGATTTTCTGGGTGGGTACGCCACGCGCCGGGCCAATGCTTTCTTGTTCACGACGGTCGTGAACCTGGGTGGCCTGCTGCTGGTAGGGACTCTGGCCACAGCCAGCCATGCGGCTTTGCCCACGGGGCGCGGGGCTTTGTGGGTTTTGGCGGGTGGAGTGTCCGGAGGAGCGGCGCTGGCGATTTTTTACCGGGCGCTGTCTTCAGGGAGGATGGGCCTGACGGCGCCGGTGGCGGCGGTGCTGGGCGCGGCAATTCCAACCCTTGTCTCCATGTTCACGGAAGGATTGCCGGGGCGAATTCCGCTGCTGGGGTTTGTCTGCGCCGCCATGGGCTTGTGGCTGATCACGCGCACCGAAGAAGGCGGAAGGCCGGAAGGCATTGGGATGGCGGTGCTGGCAGGCATTGGATTTGCGGGCTTTTATCTTTGCATTCATCAAGCCGGCAACGGGTCGGCGTTTTGGATGGCAACGCTTACCAGGGCTGGAGGACTGATCATCACCGCTCTAATTGTTCTGCTGCAGCGGAATTTTCGCGACATCACGCCGGCGGGTGTGCGCTGGGGCGTTCTGACGGGATGCATCGATTCGCTTGGCACCATGCTTTTTGTGCGCGCCAGCCAAACGGGGCGGCTTGATGAGGCGGTCGTGATCTCGTCACTTTATCCGGCGGTGACCGTACTGCTGGCGCGCATCGTGTTGAAAGAGCACTTCACGCGCTGGAGATTTGTGGGTCTGGTGGCGGCGCTGGCGTCGGTGCCGATGATCGCGGCGCAGTAGATCGCATTCCATATTCTGGAATGTGGAATGTATGGATGTTAATGAATCATGTCTGAAAGATAGCCAATGGCGCTTATCGAAATTCGCAATCTGACCAAGATTTATCCGCAGGGCGAGTCCATGTTTGGCGGGAAGACATTTGGCGGGAAGGGGTTCGCCGGGAAGACGCGCAGCGAAGTGCGCGCGGTCGACGATGTTTCGCTCGATATTCAGGCGGGGGAGACTCTGGGCCTGGTCGGCGAGTCGGGGTCGGGCAAGAGCACGCTGGGGCGTTTAATCTTGCGACTCATCGAGCCTACCGGCGGCAGCGTGCGTTTTGAAGGGCGCGATCTGCTGGCTGCCAGCGCGGGCGAGATGCGGCGCTTGCGGCGTGACATGCAGATTATTTTTCAAGACCCGTTTGCCTCGCTCGATCCGCGTTACCGGGTGGAAGATATTATTGCCGAGCCGCTGATTATTCACGGAAAAACCAATGGGAGATCCGGGACTCGTGCGCAGGTGGTCGAACTGTTGCGAGCGGTGGGCCTGGACGAATCCATCCTGCGGCGCTTTCCGCATGAGTTCAGCGGCGGGCAGCGGCAGCGCATTGGCATCGCGCGCGCGCTGGCACTGCGGCCTAAATTTATCGTGGCCGACGAACCGGTTTCAGCTCTCGACGTGAGCGTGGGCGCGCAGATTGTGAACCTGCTGGCGAAGTTGCAGCGCGATTTCGGACTGACCTACCTTTTTATTTCGCACTCGATGCCGGTGGTGCGTTATCTATCGACTCGCATCGCTGTGATGTATCGGGGCAAGATTGTGGAAGTAGGACCGAGCGAACGAATTACCGAGTACCCCGAACACGCTTACACTCGCAGCTTGCTGGAGGCGACGCCGGAGGTAGCGGTGTAGGCTGTCAGACCTATGCAATACTGGCTTTCATGCCAGGCGTTTGTCCCAGCCGACGCCGCGATCTGATCGAGTTGATACTCGGCTATGGATTAATTGTCGGCGTCATTTGGACCCCCGAGCGGCTGCAGCGCATCTTCTCGCCCTTGGTGCTGGTGCTGACACTGGCAGTGGTATTGTTGCGCTGCCGGGATCGGAATGAGCTTGGATTCGGGACTCGCGGCCTAGTTGCCTCGCTCTGGATATTGCCAGCGAGCCTCGCTCTCTCGGCATTGGGCGTTTTCGTGGCCGCGGAAATCGGCACGCTGCATCCGCTCAATAGGGCCGACTTCGCACACATCTCCGGCTATGTGCTGTGGACCATCTACCAGCAGTTTCTTCTGCAGGATTATTTTATGGAACGACTGTTGCGTCTTTTCGAGAATGAGAGCGCTGCCGTGGCGGTCGCTGGCATTCTGTTTGCGGCGGCGCACTTACCAAATCTTGTGCTGACTGCAGCGACGCTGGTGTGGGGCATAGTGTCGTGTGTGCTGTTCCGGCGCTATCGCAATCTTTGGGCGCTCGGGCTGGCGCAAGGGCTGCTTGGGCTTTGCTTCGCTATCTGTGTGCCGGAGGCGCTGCATCATCATCTGCGAGTGGGGCTGGGGTATTTGCGGTATCAGCCAGACTTCCCCGCGCATTTCCTCAATTCCTTCCGAAAGCTACATGTGAGCTTCAGAGCCTGGGGGCTGTTAGCGTGGACTGACTTGCTACACATTCCCAATGGCTGTTTTGGAAAATCCAGGTATCCGTGAATCGGACACGGCGATCCACGTCCTTCCCCTTGATTTTCATTTTCTCGAGGTAGATTCCGATCACAACTACGGCGTCGCCATAGGCACGGGCATTCTGCTCCACGTTAGACAAGTGCAGATAGTCCTTCGCTTGGCTCTGGACTTTTCTCAGCCATTGGTCCCGGTCCATAATAGTTCCGTCATAGTCTGTGTACACAAATGTTTCGGCTAGCAATAACCTCAGAGCATCCCCATCATGCCGCTCTTCGGCGTAGTTCCACGCGTTTTCAAGATTGATAACAGCCTGGGCCTTGTCGGCGGCACTCTCGGCCGCCTCGGCTCCCATCGCGAGAAACGCTAGAAGGGATACACAACCCAAAGCAATGAAGCGCCGCATTTAGCCTCTTTTTCGGGCTCACATGTCCAATTGATCGATCTCCCGGCCCCCGCTATCTTAAATTGCTTAGCCTCAGAGAATACCCTTACCAATGGCCGTATTGGACCCAAGGTCTACCGTGAAGAGCCAAGCTAAGGGTCCTACGAGGGAACGTTTGTTGGCCTAGCATCCCCATTGAACCAACAATTATCCTTCCGCTCCAATTTGAGATGCACGCTCGCCCTTTCAGCTAAAACCACAACCCCCAAATCCAATCCACGGTCGCATGGGTAATCGTCGAAGCGGGAACGCGGTGATGCTGGCGCCAGGCACGGCCGTAGAAAATTCCTGCGATGGTCGCCAGCAGCACGTAACGCCAATTGAAATGGGCAGACCGTTTGTTGAAGTGCGATAGGCCGAAGAGAATCGACGCGACCACCAGGGCGGCGCGGCGTCCCACACGGCGCTCCAGCAGGTTCTGCACCCAGGCGCGGAAGAAAAGTTCTTCGGGCACGGCGGTGAAGAAAAATATCGCGATCCAGCGCAGGAGCGCGCTGCCGACTCCCGGCAGGTTGCGATGGGGATGGATGAAGCCAAGCGCGAGGCCCAGCAGCAGAACGATGGGCGTGAAGAAAAGCAGCTCACGGAGGCCAGTTTTCCAGTCGCTCCATTGCAAGTGGAAATCGAATCCGGTATTTGTGAGTTGACGAATCGCCAGAAACCCATACAAGCCGGCATCCACCAGAAACAATTCGTTCAAGGCGCGCAGACCTTGGGGCCACGCGGGATCAAACCAACGAAGATCGACGGCCAGTCCGAGCACCAGCAGAATCAGGGCGTCGCGCCAATTGCCGCGCTGTTCAGGATCGGCCGCAGCGGCGCGCAACTCGAGCAATGCGCTTGCGACGGGTAATAGGGCGTAGAGCGCGAACCACCGCCAACGAAACATGTGCGCGGAGATTGAAACCATCAAGTAGGGAGCGACAAAGAGCGCGGGAAGAGCGAGGCGCGCGGGAACCGGGCAGCGACCCACAAAGCGCGCTACTCGCGATGCTGCCAGACCAAACATGACTGCGGGAGCCAGTTCCAGCGCGAGTGCTGCAATCGCGAGCGGCGTGACATTCTGCATGGGGCCATCTTAAATGGCGAATCGAAAAGGAGCACCGCTTGTGCGGGCGGCGGTTGGCGACTAGAATTTCTCGCGTGTTCAGGAGAGCTTCCATGAGACGGATTCTGGTTATGATTTTTTTCGCATTTGTTGGTCTTGGAGCGAGCTGGTCGCAGACGATGAGTTCGCCTTCATCCTCGGCATCGGCGGCAGCTCCGCAAACGGCCCGAATACAAGATCCGGTCACAGCGGCGCTGCGCGCGTTTTTGCCAAGATCGCGGAACAACATTCTGGGCGCAATCACCGCAATGCCGGCAGAAAAGTTCAATTACAAGCCAACCCCGGATCAGATGACGTTTGCGCATCTGGTGGTGCACATTATCGGGTCGAATAATTCCGGGTGCGCAAAAGTGGCTGACGTGGCCGCTCCCAAGGTCGAAGAAGTCAAGGAAACGGATAGCAAAGACAAGTTGCTGGCAGCGGCCACAGCGTCGTTTGATTTTTGTGGCGAGGCTTTGGGCAAGATGGATGATTCGAAACTGGGCGATACGGTGGAACTTTTTGGCGGGCGGCAAGGACCGAGAGCTGCGGTGGCTTTGGGCTTGGCTAGCGGTTGGGCCGATCATTACGGGGCTGCAGCGATGTATTTGCGGTTGAATAATATTTTGCCACCATCGGCGCAGCCGAAGAAGTAGCCTACGATAGGGGCGGGTTTGTCTCACGAGCGGCGGTCCTCAGGGGCTAAAGCCCTGCATTTCCTGTGCCCAGGGAACGGCGCGGCTGAAAGCCGCGCCCTTTCAAAGCAACTCGATTCAACGACTCGTTCGACTATTTAATCTGAACGAGTTCGGGGGCAGATGCGGCTGGAGCGGCCGCGGCCTGCTGCGGGGCGCGCCAGGCGTCGAACACCGACACCTGATGCACGCAGGACACGGTGCAATTGGGCGCGCAGCCTTTTTCGGTGAAGTATTCGCGACGCATGTCCTCGCGCGTGTAAGTGGCGAGCGGCACTCCCGGATAGCCGCGCTGCTGCGAACAGTAGTGGACCAATCCATCTTCGCAGATGTAGAGGTAGCGCGCTCCGGCGCGGCAGCGCCAATCGTTGGGCAGACCTTGCGCGATGTTTTCCTGGAAGGCGTTGATGCGGGTGAAGCTGCGCTTCTCCCACGACTTCATTTCGTTGTAGACGCGGCGCTCTTCGCCGCCCAGCGCCTGGAGTTGACCGCTGCCGTCGTGAATGATTCCGACGGTTGAGCTGAAGCCCAGTTCGACGGCGCGTTTGCCAATAGTGAGTGCGTCCTGCGGATTGGAAATTCCGCCGCCAACGACGGAATTGATATTCACGTGAAACTCGGCGTGTTCGGCCAGCCATTGCAATTTCTTGTCGAGAACCTTCAGACTCTTCTTCGAAACATCATCCGGATTCACGTTGTCGATGGAGATCTGCAGCCACTCGAGGCCGGCGCGGTTCAGGCGCTTGATGCGCTCGGCGACTAGAAAATATCCGTTCGTAATTAATCCGGCGATCATGCCGTTGGAGCGGATGCGGCGGATCACTTCGTCAAGATCGGGATGCAGCAGCGGCTCTCCGCCAGAAATTGTAATCACGGCCGTTCCCAGTTCACCCAACTTGTCGATGCGGCGGAACATTTCTTCCGTAGGCACCGGCTGCGAGAAATCGTCGAACTCGTTGCAATAGGTGCAAGCCAGATTGCAGCGGCGTACCGGAATGATGTGCGCCAGCAGCGGATGGTCGGTAGAGGCGAGGGCGTGCGCGGCCATGCGTGCTCCGCGAAGATTGCGGTGCAGAGCTTTGGCGCGGCGGCGCAGGGATATAAGTGTTGATGGCATTGGATCGATACTCTTTATTACAGCACGGATGCGACAGAAATGCAGATTCCGCGACAGCGTTTGGCGGATTTTGCGGGGCGAATGGCGCAAATGGGTGGCTGCCTGCGCGGGTAGCAATTCGCTTGCAAAACCGCCTGACGGCGGTCATAATTTGCGCCCGAGGAGGTATTAAGCATGCTGAAAGCTTGGGGTATCTCTTTGGTTCTTGCGTTGCTCTCTGTGAGCAACACTGACACGACGCATCCCGACTGGGCGCTGAATGCGACCACCATCGAAGCCTGCAGTTGCCCGATGTTTTGTCAGTGCTATTTCAATCCGAAACCTGCCGCACACCACGAACACGGCACGGCAGCCCACTACTGCAAGTTTAATAATGCGTACAAAGTAAACCACGGACACTATGGCGCGGTGAATCTGGACGGCGCTAAATTCTGGATCACTGGCGACCTCGGCGGCGATTGGTCGCAGGGAAAAACCGACTGGGCGCTGGTTACGTTCGACAAGGCGATGACCAAGGAACAACAGGAAGCGCTTGGCGCGATGCTGCCGCATGTCTTCCCGGTTCAGTGGAACTCGCTGCAGACCGCAGTGGGGAACATTGACACATGGGAATCTAACAAAGATGGAGCGCACGCAACGATTGATGGCGGAAAAACGGCGGAAGTAAAGCTGCACCGTTTTCAGGGAAATACTGACGATCCCGTCGTCATTCATAACTTGAAATATTGGGGAACACCGCGGAACGACGGTTTTGTGATGATGCCCAGTGATTTCGAGGGTTACAAGACCGGAGCAAAAGCGTTCGAATACAAGGGAACCAACGGGTTCATGCTTACGCTCGATATCGCTTCGACGGACGTCAAACAATAAAAATAGAACTCGCTAAGAAGATTGGGCCGGAGGATCGGGAGATTCTCCGGCCTTTGTTTCTTTTAGATCTTTCTTACCTCTCATCGTTACGAGAAGTCGTACGGTTTCATCCTGTGATCAGTTCGTGTCCTGCTTCGCTCAGCAGGTCGAGAGCCCGATCTGCATGCTCTTGAGGAACGAGAACGTAATCGGTGTCGTAGGTCGAGATCGCGAAGATGGGAATCGCGTTGTTCGAGAGCGGCGCGATGAAGGAGAGCAGAATTCCGGTTTGCGAGAAAGGGAACGGGCCTTCGAGCTTGAGGCAGATCCAGCACGGCGCCGCGGAGAACTCTTTCGGGATGTTGTCGGAGGGACACACGATGGAGAGTTCTTCGGCAGTTCGGCTAATCGAGGTGAAGGCGGCCGTCGTGGCCCAAGTGGGGACGGGGGCTTTGGGAGGTTGGCGCACGATGGCATAGAGGCCCGGGAGTTGGCGGAATTTGAGGGGGCGGGGTTGGGAAGGCCTGGCAGTCATATTTGGGGATAGCTGAACAGCAGGTTTCTCTCTCGCGTCGCGTTCGCTCCGGCTCGTTAGAAATGACAAGACCAAATACGAGCACATGCTCACGAAGCGAAGATATTTTCTAAAGTTCTCGCAAACCCTTTACTAACCTTCGACCGCCTTATGCACCGCAGCTTTGGCCAGCAGGCGCGTGGAATCCAGCGTGGGCAGCGGCGAGGATTCCGGCGTTACCAGCAGCGGAATTTCGGTGCAGCCGAGGACGACGGCGTCGCAGCCTTCGTCTTTCAAGGCACGGATCACTTCCACGTAGTAAGCGAGCGAGCGGGGAAGGAACTGGCCGTTGACCAATTCGTCGAAGATGATCTGGTCGAGGCGCTCGCGCTGCTCAGGGCCGGGAGTGCGGTGCGCGATGCCGGCGGCTTTCAGCGCATCGCGGTAGACCGGGCCTTCCATTAGGTAACGCGTGCCGAGGACGCCGAGGCGTTTGAACTGGCTGCGCTGCGCTTCTTTCGCAACCTCTCTTGCAATGTGCAGCCAGGGGCGCGGGGAACGGTGCTCGATCAAGTCAAAGGCCTGGTGGATTGTGTTGTCGGGGCAGATGAGAAAGTCGGCGCCGGCGCGGGCCAATTTGTCCGCGGAAGAGAGCATGAGTTCGGCCACGCCCGCCCAGTCGTTCGCGTAGACAAAGTTCATATATTTCGCGAGCGAATGGGAGTGCAGCGAAACTTCAGGATGGTCGTGTTTGCCCAGCATGTGCGCGCCTTCGAGCGAGATGGTGCGGTAGCAGAGAGCGGCTCCTTCAGTGCTGCAGGCGACGATACCGATGTGGAGGGGCATGGTTCTTAGCTATTAGCTTTCAGCCCTTAGCTTCTAGCTGAATCGATCAACGATTTTAGAGAAAAGATTTTATAACAGCGGCAGTGTTCGTGTCGGGCGGGCTTCGCCCGGCCCGGGACAGCCGAGGCGGCTGTCCCCACATGGGATTCCTTTTCCTCTTCTGCATTCTCGCTTTATCTGGCGGCGGCGGCGTCGAAGAGGTTGAGGAATTCCAGTTTTTTTTCTGCCGGCAGAAATGATGCTTCGAAGGAGTTGCGGGCGAGTTCGCGCAGGTGTTCGTCGGTGAATGCGAAAACCTGTTGGGCGATCTGGTATTCCCGCGCGAGGCTCGTTCCGAACATGGCGGGATCATCGCTATTGAGCGTGATCATGACTCCGTGGTCGAAATAACTTTTCGCCGGATGATCGTTGAGGTTGGGGCAGAGTCCAGTACGCAAGTTGCTGGTCAAACAGATTTCGACCGGCACCTGGCGCTGGGCAAGCTCTTCGACGAGATCGGGATCATGGAAGGCGGTGAGGCTGTGTCCGATGCGCTCGGCGCGAAGGTTGAGCGCGCCCCACACTGATTCAGGCGGACCGGTCTCGCCAGCGTGGGCGGTGAGACGCATACCGTGGTCGGCGGACCAGGCGTAAGCATCGCGGAAAAGCTCCGGGGGAGCTTTTTGTTCATCCCCTCCGATACCGATGGCGACAACCTCCCGGTCGTGATAGCGGACGGCGAGTTCGAATACTTTCTGCGCGGCTTCGGGGCCGAACTGGCGGACAGCATCGAAGATCCACACAAGAGAAATGCCGAACTCGCGCGCGCCGCGGGCGCGGCCGCGATCCAGGCCTTCGAAAATCGAAGCGAAATCGTGCTTGCGCCAGAGGCAGACGCCGACTGAAACATAGACTTCCGCATGAAGAACATTTTCTTGCTTCAGGCGCTGCATAAGGCGGTAGGTGATGAGTTCATAATCTTCCGGCGTGCGCAAATGCTCGGTGATGTTTTTGAAGGCGAGCAGGAATCCGGAAAAATCTTCGTAGCGGTAGAGCGAATCGATCTCCGATTGCGTAACGCGATCGCCGTGACGCTGGCGGAGTTCGAGCAACGTGGCGGGTTCGATTGCGCCCTCGAGGTGCAGGTGGAGTTCGGCCTTGGGGAGAAGGCGCAAGAAACTGCTCGGCGGGCGATCAGCGGAAGACATTGTTTCTTGATTGTAGATTCTTGGGGCAAGATTTGCGAGGGAGCAGCGTTGAGAGGCAACCGACAGCTGATGGTTGAGAGCTGACAGCTATTTTTTCGCAAACTCGCTACGGTGCCGGCTGTAGAAGATGTAGATCAGCAACCCAAGGCCAAGCCAGATTACGAAGCGCAGCCAGGTGATGACGGTGAGTCCCATCATCAGGCCGCCGCAAAGAACAATCGAGATCAGCGGGAACCATGGGACAAACGGGACTCGGAACGCACGCTTGCGATCGGGCTGCCTGCGGCGCAGGATGATCACTCCCAGCGAAACCAGAACGAAGGCAAACAGCGTCCCGATGTTGGCGAGGTCGGCGGCATCTCCGATGTCCACGAGGCCGGCGGGAATTCCCACGGCGAAACAGGCGATCCAGGTGGAAATGTGCGGCGTCTTAAACTTCGGGTGTACTGCGGAGAACAGCTTCGGCAGCAAGCCGTCGCGGGACATGGCGTACCAGATGCGTGCCTGGCCGTACTGAAACACGAGCAACGAAGAGATCATGCCCGTCAGCGCTCCAATCACGATGACCGAGCGGAAGAGCGGATGCACACCCAGATACTTCATCGCGTAGGCCACAGGCGCTTCGGCGGCCGCCCCGGACACGAATGTTGTGTACTTCATCATGCCGAGCAGGACGACGGCAACGCCGACATAGAGCAGCGTGCAGACCACCAACGACATGATGATGCCGAAGGGCAAATCTTTTTGCGGATTGCGCGATTCCTCGGCGGCGGTAGAAACCGAATCGAATCCGATGTAGGTAAAGAAAACGATCGCCCCTCCGGTAACGATTCCGGCAAAGCCAGAAGGCGCGAAGGGCGTCCAGTTCGCGGGCTTCACCAGCATTCCGCCGACTACCAGGAAGGTCAGGATGGCGCCGATTTTAACCGCCACCATGATGTTATTGGTCTCCGCCGACTCCTTCACTCCGCGCACGAGCAGCAGCGTGAGAATGAAAACGATGAGGAAGCCGGGGAGATTGAAATAGGAGCCGGTCCACTGGCCGCCGGCCCAGACCGGGCTCGCAAGTTTTTCCGGCAAGTTGACGCCGAATACCGCCAGTTGCGCCTTTGTATAACCGGCAAAGCCAACCGCGACTGCGACGTTTGAGACTACATATTCGAGGATGAGGTCCCAGCCGATGATCCAGGCAAAAATTTCGCCGAGTGTTGCGTAGGAGTATGTATAGGCGCTGCCGGCGATGGGAATCATCGAGGCCAGTTCGGCATAGCACAATCCAGCAAAACTGCAGGCAATCGCGACAAGGAGAAACGAAATCGCAATCGATGGCCCGGCGGGCGGGCGTCCGTGCATCAGCGCTCCTGCCGTGCTTCCAGTGCGCAGTAAATTCACAATTACGTCGAGCGCCTGCGCATGCAGGAGGGATGGGACCTGGAAATATTCGCCCGCGGCCGCTGTGCCGGTAAGAATGAAAATTCCGGAGCCAATGATGGCGCCGATGCCCAGCGCGGTCAGCGACCAGGGGCCTAGGGTTTTCTGCAGCCGTTGTCCTGGAGCCTCGGATTCCGAGATCAGCTTGTCGATTGATTTGCAGCAGAAAAGTTGGTTATCGGAGGTGCGAACCGGAGCGGCGGGTTCCGTAGATGATGGGGACAAGAGGTAGCGATCTCCTGGGAGCTGGCTTTCAGCCGTCAGCTTTCAGCTCTTAACCTTGTGCCTTTCGCAGTTGGCAAGATGGCCGACAGGATCTTCGCGATTCAAAGAACCGGCCGGCCAACTGCCGAATGCTTACGGGCCTACTGCCTTAGCGTTTCGACTGGCCGCGAGCCAATTTCTTAACCTTGCGCTTCTTCGATCCGCGGGCATAGTCGCGGGGCTTCTTGGGCTTTTCTGCTTTGCTCTTCTTACGGGCGGCGCGTTTTGATTTTTTGCGTTCTTCTTTTGTCAGCGTTGCTGTATTTGCCATGATTGCTTTCTTGTGTCGGTAATTTGGTAATTGGCTAATTTCTAAATTTGGTTGGTACGACGAAGCCGCGAAATTACTCAACTACAAAATTACCAGATTGTGTTTAAGCGCGCTCCAGTTGGGCATATTTCTCGACCAGCTTTTTCAAGCCGAAGCGAGGAAATTGTACAGTAATCTTAGCTTCTTCGCCTTCTCCTTCGCGCTGGTAAACAGTTCCTTCTCCATATTTGGGATGGCGAACGCGCTGGCCGGGGCGGAATCCACGCTTGCCGGTAGGTTCTTCGAGAGGAGTTTTTGGGACGGTAAATTTCTTGCCGCGGCTGGCGAAGAACTCGGCGATGTTCTCGATGGAGTTGTAGGGCTTGGCGGGAGCAGTGGTTTTCTGGCGGCTTGCCGGAACGCCGCGCTTCCAGGCTGCACTTTGGTCTTCGTCTTCGTAGGAGTAGTGAACATCAGCATCGTGGGCTGCGGGGCTTCGCCCCGCTGGACGGCCGAGGGCGGCCGTCCCTACATGGGCTGTCGTTGAGCTGCGGCGTTTGCCTAGCTCTTCGATTAGCTGGATGGGCACTTCTTCTAGAAATCTGGAAGGGACGCTGGCTTCGGGAAGATCGGTGCCGTAGCGGCGGCGGTAGACGGCGCGGGTGAGAACGAGTTGATCCATGGCGCGAGTCATGCCGACGTAGCAGAGGCGGCGTTCTTCTTCGACGTCGTCGGGTTGAAGCATGGTGCGTGAGTGCGGGAAGAGACCTTCTTCGAGGCCGCTAAGAAAAACCAGGGGGAACTCGAGGCCCTTAGCGGCGTGGAGGCTCATCAGCGTGATCTGAGCGCGCTCGTCGTAGTCGTCGGCGTCGCTGATGAGGGCGGCGTGGTCAAGGAACTGATCGAGCGATTCGCCGCGGTCGCGCGAATCCATGGCGGCGTTGACCAATTCGCGGAGGTTTTCGATGCGGGAGAAGGCTTCTGGCGTGTCTTCGGCTTCGAGGAGCTTGATGTAGCCGGTGCGGTCGATTAGGAATTTGAGAATGTCGGCGGTGCTGACGGTTGGAGCGGGAAATGAATTGGCGGTTGCGGAAGACCGGGCGCCATTTTCGAGCGATTCGTTTTCAAAAACAGTGGGCGGTTTGTTGGCGGCTGCAGTATGGCTAGACTCTTCTTCGTCCGGAGATCCGTAGGCTCCGCCGAAATCGAAGGCGGTGTTCTCGAATTCGGCAGGGTCGAAGGCGGCGGCATCATCGGCATTGGCAGAGAGCTGCAGGGTTTCGCCCTGCTGGACAGCCCCTTCGACTTCGCTCAGGGCAGGCTTGGGCGGCTGTCCCCACATGGCTGCCGCAGCTTCCGGCATTTGCACGGGCGAGGGCGCCCGCGCCACAACTTCTTCCGCGCTTTCTTCCAGGTGCTCGACGAAAGTTCCCGCCAGCATGGCTTGGGCGTCGATGATCAACTGCTGGAAACTTTTCAGAGCAGAGAGGGCGCGCTGCGGGAGCAGTTGGCGGAGGACCGCTTCCCCGACGGCTCCCCAAAGCGACAGGCCGGTTTCGAGGGCGAGGCGTTCGAGGGTATCGATGGTGCCCTTGCCGATGCCGCGGGTGGGAGTGTTGATGACGCGAAGCAGCGAGATCGAGTCATCCGGATTCTGAATGACTTTCAGATACGAGATCATGTCTTTGATCTCGGCGCGTTCATAGAAAGAGAATCCGCCGACGACTTTGTATTTGAGGCCGTAACGGCGCATCGCTTCTTCAAAGAGACGCGACTGGGAATTAGTGCGATAGAGCACGGCGGCACGAGGAGTTTCGCCGCCCGAGTTTTCAGCACGTCCGGCCTCGCGCAGATACTTTGCGACGTGGTCGGCGGCAAATAGAGCTTCGTTTTCGCCATCGGGAGCTTCGTAGTAGCCGAGTTTTGTCCCGCCCTGGCGCGATGTCCAGAGATTTTTGCCTTTGCGGCGGAGGTTATTCGCGACTACCGACGACGCGGCCTGCAGAATGTTTTGCGTGGAACGGTAATTCTGTTCGAGGCGGATGATTTTGGCCTCGGGAAAATCCTGCTCGAATTCGAGAATGTTGCGGATGTCGGCACCGCGCCAGGAATAAATCGACTGGTCTTCATCGCCGACGGCGCAGACGTTATGTCGCTCGCCGGCCAGCATGCGCATGAGTTCATATTGCGGACGATTCGTGTCCTGATATTCGTCGATTAGAAGGTATTGGAAGCGGCGGTTGTAATATTCGCGGACGCGCGGCACAGTTTTCAGCAGGCGCGTGGCTTCGAGCAGCAGGTCGTCGAAGTCGAGGGCGTTGGCTTTGCGGAGTTCTTTTCGGTATTCCTCGAACAGGTGCGCGATTTTTTCGGTCTTGGGATCGGCCGACTGCAGATACAGTTCCTGCGGATCGAGCATGTGATTCTTCGCCCATGAGATGCGGGAAAGAACGATGCGCGGAGTGAGTTGTTTGTCGTCGACACCGAGGCGCTTCATCACTGACTTGACCACAGCTTGCATATCGCTCTCGTCGTAGATGACGAATTTCTTGGTGTGGCCGATGGGCGGTTGACCGGGTGTGGCTGAGGGAATTTGCAAAGCGTCGATGTCGCGGCGAAGAACGCGGACGCAAAAAGAGTGGAATGTGGAGATCACCGGCTTGGCGATGCTTAGGCCGCCGACCAGTTTCTCGACGCGCGCGGCCATTTCGGCGGCGGCTTTGTTGGTAAAGGTCATGGCCAGAATGGATTCGGGCATGACTCCGGCGTGCTCGATGAGGTAGGCGATGCGATAGGTGATAACGCGCGTTTTACCGCTGCCCGCGCCGGCGAGGATGAGGACTGGACCTTCGGTGGTTTCGACGGCCTCGCGCTGCTGCGGGTTGAGTTGATCGAGAAAAGACAATGCGGGAGTGGCTCCGGGAGTGATGATTTAATTTTACAGGGAATTGGGGTTGGTGACGCCGTTCCGTTTCGGGACGCCATACATTCGAATGTGATGTACGCGGGTGATGATTCCCGCAAATCACCAATAGACTCTTAGTCGGGCCCGTGGTGTAACGGCAACACAGCGCCCTGCGACGGTAGCAGATGCGGGTTCGAATCCCGTCGGGTCCACGCTCTGGTTTCTGGGGCGCAGGTTCTGTGGGGAGCGAAGCAGGGACAGCTTCCTTACAAAGTAACTTGACTGCAAATTTAGGCGACCTATACTGGAATAGTCGCAGGGTGCTGTATACCCAGATTTGATGGCCCCGAGAAATCGGGGCCTTTCGTGTTTCAGGCAACCGCCCGGAGAAGGTTACGATTTCGTCGCGGAAGCCTTGCACTCCGCGCAAGGACAGAGTTCACGAAAAAGCTTCCATGAATAAATGCCAAGGTCGTGGTCGTCGTTCCATTTGAAACGGATGGCGTATTTACCCATCGGTTCGGCGGAGACGGGCTTGGCGGAGGGTTTGAACATGGGCAGAGCGCCGCGGGCGAGTTTTGGAGGTTCGCCGCGCTTGCGGCCTGATTTGGAGCGCTCTTCTTCGCACATGGCGCAGGGGCAGGCGTCACGGAGAAAGACGAAAGAATAATGGGAAGAGTGCCCATCGGCCCATTGAATGTCGACCCCTGTGCCGGTGGTGAGATTGACCTTGACGGACTTGGGGTCGGTAGCTGCGGTGGGCGCCTGAAGCGGGGACTGCATGGAATCAGTATCGCACAAGGGAAGACGGGCGGAATCCTGTCAAGGCTGGGACGCGATGCTGGAATCTCACCCGTGAGCGCGATTCGGCTAGTGAGAAGACGAGCTTGAGGAAGTCTTGGGCATGGTCGAAACGCCGATCGCCAAGCCTCCGATTGCGCCGGCCAAGATTCCCATCAGCGCAAGAATAAGCGTGCTCTCGACGAATGCTGCTTTGCCATGGTTCGACATGAGGTTGCCTCCAAGGTTGCTTCACACCAGTTTACCTTAAGCGATTGCTGAGGATGAGATTTGGGTAGTGGCGAGGGTTACCTTCGTTGCAAAAGGCAGTCGAGCTTCGCTTGGATGGAAAACCGGGAGCGGCCATCCCAACAGAAGTTAAAGCCGGGCAGGAGCGGATTGTCGTTTATGGCGCGAATCCGGTAGAATACTAGTTCCGTTCTAAGGACTTGAAAGGATCTAGAGCAGTCATGGCACAACAGTGTGAAATCTGCGGCAAGAAGCCGCAATTTGGAAACCGAATCAGCCACGCGCATAACGTCACCAAGCGGCGCTGGAATGTGAACTTGCGTCCGGTGCATGCCCGCGTGGGCGCTGCCACCAAGCGCATACGCGTGTGTACTTCCTGCCTCCGCAGCGGCAAAGTGGTTAAGGCTTAAAAGCAAAATCATTTACCCCGAAGGACACTAAAGTTCACTAGAGTACTTCGTGCCCTTCTTTCTATGCTTACTGCACTTGCAGAAGCTGCACGTCGAAGATCAGATTCGCATTGGGTGGGATAGGACCGCCCGGAGTGCCTTCGGCTCCGTAGCCTAAGGCGGGGGGAATGCGGAGCTGGCGTTTGCCGCCCACTCTCATGCCCGCAACTCCCTCGTCCCAGCCTTTGATGACCTCTCCGTTGCCGATGGTGAAATCGAAGGGCGTGCCCGCATCGACTGAGCTGTCGAATTTCTTGCCATTGGTGAGCCAGCCGGTGTAGTGCACGCGCACGTGGCTGCCTTCCTTGGCCGCCTGCCCTGTGCCAACGCGGATATCCCAATAGACCAGACCGGAGGGGGTTCTCACTCCATCGCCTACGACTTTGGTGGGGGCGTTGGTGTTGGGAGCGGCCGGCTTTTTCGTTGGGCTTTGCGCCAGGACAAAGATTGCGGTCAACACGAGGATGATTGCAATTCCTGCGATGTATTTTGTCATTCCTTGCCTTCTTTTTTAACAACTAGAAATTCTTAAACACAGAGGTCACAGAGGTGCACGGGGTAACTCTCCCTTACTCCAGGGCGATCACGTCGATTTCCACAAGAACGTCTTTGGGCAGGCGCGCGACTTCGACGGTGGAACGAGCTGGCGGGGCTGAGCTGAAATATTTGCCGTAGACCTGATTCATGGCGGCGAAGTCGTTCATGTTCTTGAGGAAGACGGTGCAACGCACAACTTTGCCGAGACCACTGCCGGCGGCTTCCAGGACTTCCGACAGATTGCGCAGCACACGCTCGGTCTGCGCGCCGATATCTCCGCTGACAACTTGCTGGGTTGCGGGATCGATGGCGACCTGGCCGGAGGTGAAAACGAATCCATTGGCTTTGATGGCTTGTGAGTAAGGACCGATGGCTTGGGGAGCATCTTTGGTGGAAATAATCTCGCGCATGGGGATGTCTGTCTGATTAACGCAGATGCGGGCGGATGAAGTCAAACCAGTGTTAAAGCCGCTACAAGAACCGCCGATAAAGACATTGGGGACACTCGTTCACGGGAGGGAAGATGAAATCAACATTAATCAACGAGCGCGTTCTGGGAAGGTCATCCAGCACTGCCGGCAGCTCTACCGATGTCGGATCCAAGTTCAAAGTCGCCTTGTCCCGGATCAATCAGGAATTATGGCTGGTGCTGTCTCTTTTTATCATCGCGGCCCTGTTCAATTGGCTGGTGGCGTCTCACCGGATGATTCTGGGCTTATACACACTGCCCACGATCTTCTCCGCGTATGTGTATGGCAGAAGACACGCGGTCCTAACCGCCAGCGCCAGCATCTTCATGGTGCTCATCCTTATATGGAAAAATGCCGGTCTCTTTTCGGGTTCAGCCCCATTTGTATTGAGTTTCGAGGAATGGTCCGAACTTGTCACGTGGGGCTGCCTGCTTCTGATTACCGCATTCGCAATGGGAACATTGTATGACCGAAAAGAGCTGCATCTTGCGGAACTCCGCCAAACTTACTTTGGCCTCTTGACGATTCTGCAGCAGTTCATCTCGAACGATAAATACACACACAACCACTCTTACCGGGTGGCGTTATATGCCTCAGCACTGGCCAAGCGAATGGGATTTGATCAGGAACATATCGACGACATTCGGGCAGCCGCGTTGCTGCATGATGTGGGCAAGCTTGAAACCAGCCGCGAATTGCTGCATAAAGCGGCCAGCTTGACTCCCGAAGAAATGGTGGAGATGCGAAAGCACGTGCAAAAGGGAGTCGCCATGCTCGAGCCGGTGGGCGGTTCGTTGCGCAGAGTGCTTCCGATCATTCTTGCCCATCACGACAAGTACGATGGTTCAGGGTACAGTCCTTCCAAAGGGAACGAGATTCCGATTGGAGCCAGAATACTGGCGGTAGCGGATGCATATGACACTTTGACCAGCGACCGGCCATATCGCCGGGCAGTTACCCCATTCGAGGCGCGGCAAATCGTCGTATCGAGTGCGGGAACAAACTTCGATCCGGCGGTAGTAGATGCATTTGTGGACGCTTTTGAACACGGGGAAATGGAAATTCCAGAGGCCCTGGTGATATGACCGATTCTGTAGTCAATGCCACCGGCATGGGATCTGGCAAAGAAGAGGCGCCGGCCGTAGGGGTTCGGGTCCTTCTGGTGAGCGGCGATATTCAGACCATTGATACGGTTTGCGAGTCGATGGGGAAAATGGCGATGAACGTCGAGGTATGCTCCGATCTCGCCTCGGCTACCGGCAAACTCTGCCATTCCAAGTTCGAAGCGTTGGTGGTGGATTTCAAGGACCGAGAAGAAGCGCTGGAACTGCTGAAAAAGTCACGGCAAATGACATCTCACAAAGCGGCAGTGGTGTTGGCCATCTTGAATAGCAACGGCGAAATGCCGAGCGCGTTCCGGGCAGGTGCGAGCTTTGTACTGGTCAAACCTCTGTCGCCGACAGTACTGATGCGTACGTTGAGGGTTTCCTATCCGCTCATGGTGCATGAAAGAAGGCGCTCCTTTCGATGTCAGGTGCAGATCCCGGTTTATGTCTCCATTGGATCACAGCCCGAGTATATGGTGACTTCCGCCAACATAAGCGAGGTCGGCATCGCAGTGACCAACTCACATGGGCTACAGGTCGGAGATAGAGTTGGTTTGCGCCTCACCCTTCCCCACACACAGGCTGCAGCGAGAATAACCGCAGAGGTGTGCTGGCATAATCCCGCGGGCGCCGCGGGAATGGAGTTCATTAAGATTCCTGGACCGGTAAAGGAACAACTGGTTTCGTGGCTGGCTGAACGGTTGGAGGAATATCTGCGCGGAGAAGCGGTTGCGAAGCGGTGACTAAATTTTCTGCAGTCTTTGCACTTCGTGCACCCCGGGGATTTTTCGCAGGCCGGCCATGATTTGTTCGAGATGTTTGAGGTCGGAGATGTCGAGGACGATTTCGACGCTGGCCTGGCTGTTTGCGGTGTGGGCTCCGATGTTGCGGATGTTGCTTTGGGCGTCGCCGATGACACTGGTGATATTTTTCAGCATTCCGAAACGGTCGTCGCAGTAGACGGTCAGTTTGACCGGATAGGCTGTAGGAGTGCTTTCGTCACGGGCCCACTCGACATCAATACGGCGTTCCGGTTCAAACAACAGGTTGGTCACGTTGGGGCAATTCACCGCGTGCACCGCGACTCCCTTGCCGCGAGTGATGTAGCCGGTAATGCTCTCACCGCGAATGGGGTTGCAGCAGCGAGCGCGGTAGACAAGCATGTCTCCCTGGCCCTTGACCATGATGGCGTTGTGATCGCCAAAGACGCGGCGCACGACGCTGGCGATGGCGCCGGGTTTGTTGGAGAGTCCCTCGGCCTCGATGTCCCCGGCCATCGAAGGAGTGGCACCTGCCGGTAAGAGGCGGGCGAGAACCTGGCGAGCCGAATATTTTCCGTAGCCGATGCCGGACATGAGGTCGTCGACCTTGCCGAGGCCATAGCCTCCGGCAACTTTCAGCAGGTCGTCATCCTTAATTTCTTTGAGCGCGATGCGATATTTGCGAGCTTCTTTTTCGATCAGCTTACGGCCGATTTCAATCGAACGCTCGCGCTGATGGACATTCAGCCAGTGCTTGATTTTATTGCGGGAGCGGGAGGACTTGACCAGACCGAGCCAGTCGCGGCTGGGCTTGTGTCCCGCTTGAGTGACGATTTCAACGATGTCGCCGGAATGCAGTTTGTGGCGCAGCGGCACCATGCGGCCGTTGACTTTGGCGCCGACGCAGGTATGGCCGACTTCGGTGTGGATGGTGTAGGCGAAATCGATGGGAGTGGCGTCGCGCGGAAGGACGACCACCTTGCCTTTCGGCGTAAATGTGTAGACCTCTTCGGGATAGAGATCGACTTTCAGCGCGGTGAGAAATTCGTTGGGGTCGCTGACGTCGCGCTGCCACTCGACCACCTGCCGCAGCCAGGCTAGCCGCTGTTCATCCTGCGCCGAAACTGGGCCATCTTTGTATTTCCAGTGGGCGGCGATTCCCTCTTCCGCCATCTTGTGCATCTCTTCGGTGCGAATCTGGATTTCGAACGGCGTGCCGTCTTCCGTGATCACGGAAGTGTGCAGCGATTGGTAAAAGTTGGGCCGCGGCATGGCAATGAAATCTTTGATGCGCCCTGGGACTGGGCGCCAGATGTTGTGAATGATGCCGAGTACGGCGTAACAATCTTGTAATGAGCGCGTGATGATGCGCATGGCAAACAGGTCATAGACCTGATCGACGGAGATGCGCTGCCGCTGCAACTTCTTGTGAATGCTGTAGAGGCGTTTGATGCGACTATCGACTTTGGCCTGGATGCCGGCTTCTTTCAGCTTGTCGGTGATGATCCCCTGCATTTTGCCCAGAAAAGCTTCGCCTTGCTTGCGGCGCGCGTTGACCGCCTTTTCAACCTGCTCGTAGCCTTCGGGATCGAGAAAGCGGAAGCCCAGATCTTCGAGTTCGCCGCGAATTTTTCCCATGCCGAGGCGGTGGGCGATGGGAGCGTAGATTTCGAGGGTCTCCTCAGCAATTTTGCGCTGGCGGTCGGGCTGGAGGTGCTCGAGGGTGCGCATGTTGTGCAGGCGGTCGGCGAGCTTGATGAGGACGACGCGGATGTCGTCGACCATGGCGAGCATCATCTTGCGCAGGTTTTCGGCTTGAGCTTCTTCGCGGGTGGCGAAATCGATTTTGCTGATTTTGGTGACGCCTTCGACGATGTGCGCGACCTGCTCGCCGAATTCTTTGCGGATGTCGACGATGGTGACGGAGGTATCTTCGACCGAGTCGTGCAGCAGGCCGGCGGCGATGGCGACCGGGTCCATCTTCATTTCGGCCAGCACAAGAGCTACTTCGAGCGGATGCACGAGGTAAGGCTCACCCGAGGCACGGCTCTGGCCTTCGTGATGTTTCAGGGAGTAGTCGTAGGCTTTTTTTACAATGGACAGATCGTCCTGAGGACGGTTCTCCTGAATCCGCTTCATCAGCTCGCGGAACTTGGTGAGCGTGAGGGCGGTGGTCGCGATCTGTTGGCGCAAGCTCGCCATGTAGGATTATAGCGTGCACGCCGATTGACGGTATGGGTGCGGAAGGCGGACGGGACGGGCGTATCGCCGTCGAGACGCCTTGGCCGTCAGAATTGTGGAAATCCCCAAAAACCTCAAAAACAGCAGCGAACCTCTTCCCGGTTTTCGGAATCCAAAACTCGAACCTTTTTCCGGACGCTGAAAATGAGCATCCCAGGGTGGCGGGAAGGTGCAGTTGCCGACTAGGAAAGTAGGTTGGCCGCTGGCCCGCGTTGCATAGCAGGGGAATACGGTATGAGTAGTGAATCCAGTCTCAATCGCGAATCTTTCCAGCGGCTGCTCGCTAGTGCATTCGCTGTGCAGGAAAGTCATATCGATAGTCAATTCCTTTCCGCCCTTGTGGAAGTACAACGGTTAATCACGAAGGAGGATCTCGGTGTGGACGGGACCATGAGTCTGGTGGTTGATTCTGCGCGAGATGTGGCCGGGGCTGCGGGAGTCGCCATCGGGTTATTAGAAGGAGATCGGCTCCTTTACCGGGCGGGAAGCGGGTGTTCCGCTGCCTACAAGGGCAATCGAGTGGGAGCGTCACTGACGGTCTCAGCCCATTCGAAGGCAAGACGGGAGATTCTCCGCGTCGAAAATGCCCAGACGGACACGCGGATTGAGGCGGCGATTTGCAAGCAATTCGGAGTGGAATCCTTGTTGATCTTGCCCATCTATGGCGAGGGCGCGTTAGCGGGAGTGCTAGAGATCTTATTTGAGGAGGCGCACGCGTTTCAGGATACTGAGATAAGCACCTACCGGCTGATGGCTGGATTGATTGAGACGGCGCTGCTTCGGGCCGTCCAGACCGAACAGCGAAAACCTCCAGCGCGAGAAATGCTCCCGAGGGTTGAGCAGCTGGCGCCGGCTAGACGGGAAGAGCATTCCGACGATTGGGAAGTGCTCTATCCGCAAAGGCGCTCGATCTACGAGCGGTGCGGATTGGCGCTGGCGGCGATCCGGGAGTTGCCTGCGCTCAAGCAGTCGGGCGTGGCGGCGAGAGCGATGATGCAACGAGCCAGGGAATTTCGTTCACACGTGCGCCACTGGAATGTAATCCTAGCCTCCGTTGCCGGAGTGGTCGCGATAATTTCCCTGTTCGCATTCGGTGGCCACCGGCCATCTTCGGCGTCGGGTTCGTCAGGCTCTTCGAAATCCGCTAGCGCCGTGGGACAGTTTGAACGTACGACGGAGTCGCCCGGGGATGGAACGGCGGACTCCTCTGGTCAGCCCGCGACAATTGTGCTGAAAGAAGCAAGGCTTACGAGCAATAGTGTCCGGCGCGTGCGGTTAGGTAGGGAGGAAATTGATTACCTTGGGGACGATGTCACGGTGCGGCATTTCGCGCATAAGACCCCGCAGCGAAGGGCGGTTGGAGCGAGCCGGGTCACTTATATAGGTAAAGATGTTACGGTTCGCTACTTCACGCCGAAATCCCAGGCCAACAGCAACCCGTGAAGCCGAAACGGTTTAGCGAGGGCGGTAAGTTTCCGGTACTTCAGTAAGCGGCACGATCAGTCGACCAAAGGGTAGCATTGGTCATGTCTACCCCTGCCAGCACACCAAGTATTACCGCTAGTCTCCGACAGACTGCCAACGCCACCGGGACCGCCACGGCCCCGGGCACCGCGCCGATGTCTACGCCGGAATTGCTGACGGTAATGTTAAGAACGTCGTCGAAAATCAGCGACCTGTTTTTTTCGCCCGGCAAACCTCCTCTGGTTGAAATCAACGGCAAGCTTTCTCCCGCGGGAGCGGCACGTGCCCTTACCCCTGAAGACACCAGGCGAATCGCTTCCGAACTTATCGGCGACAACCAACATGCGATTGGTAATTTGAAGGAACTGGGCTCGTGCGACGTTTCCTACAGCCTGCCGGGGGCTCATCGATTCCGGGTGAATATTTTTATGCAGCGCGGTACTTGTGCGGTGGTGATGCGAGTGATTCCGGGCAAGGTTCCGGACTTTGAATCGCTGAATCTTCCTGCCGAATTGGGGAAGATTGTGGAGCTGCGCAATGGAATCGTGCTGGTGACCGGCCCAACCGGTTCCGGCAAGTCGTCTACGCTGGCGGCCGTCATCGACAAAATTAATAAAGAACAGTCCTATCACGTGCTCACGATCGAGGATCCTATCGAATTCCTGCATCCGCACAAGAACTGCATTGTTCACCAGCGTGAATTACACAGCGATACGCCCAGCTTTGCTCTAGCTTTAAGGGCGGCCCTACGGCAGGCTCCGAAAGTGATTCTTGTGGGTGAGATGCGAGACCGGGAAACGATCGAGATTGCAATGGAAGCGGCAGAAACGGGTCACCTGGTACTTTCCACACTTCACACGATCGACGCCTCCAAGACGGTCGAGAGAATCGTGGGAGTGTTTCCCATGGCAGAACAGCACACCATTCGCAATCGTCTGGCGAAGAGTTTTCGGTACATCATTTCTCAAAGGCTTATTCCCCGCAAGGATGGTGGGGGCCGGGTGGCAGCGATGGAGATACTGAAGTCGACTCTGCGCACTCGCGACTATGTGGAAAAGGGCGAAGGGGATGGAAAGACTTTGCTGGACGCGATGCGCGTTGGCAGCCAGGATGGGATGCAGCATTTTGACGGCGAGATCGAGAAACTCATACGCGCGGGCACTATCGAAATGGACACTGGATTGGCTTACGCCACCAATGCCGGCAACCTTCAACTGGAACTGGCTGACCATGCAGCGGCGCCTGCCGATCCACTGTTAGAAACGGCCGGGACATAGGTTTCGAGCATTTCAACGATTTCAAAAACCCGTCCGCAGATTGGCGTGCCACTCGATGAACTGGTAGAGTGACATCCGATTCGTGATGAATTCCAGAATCTTAGTCAGCGGAGTTTCGGGGCCGATTGGGGCGGCACTTGTTCCCTCCCTTCGCTCAAGCGGGTGGTCGGTGGTGCGGCTAGTGCGGGGAACGGCAAACGGAGACGGGGAGATCGGATGGGATCCGGCGAAGCGGCTGGCGCCCGAGGCGGTGTCCGGGTTTGACGCGGTGATTCATCTGGCGGGCGAAAGCATTTTCGGACGATGGACAGCGTCCAAGAAAGCGAAGATTCGAGAGAGCCGCGTCTTAGGCACAGCGAATCTGGCGTCGGCGCTGGGTCGGACGGAAGAGAAGCCGAAGGTTTTTGTTTGCGGGTCGGCGATCGGCTATTACGGCAACCGCGGCGAGGAGTCCCTAACGGAGGAAAGCGCTGCGGGTAGGGGATTTCTGGCAAAGGTCTGTCAGGAGTGGGAAGAAGCGACCATGCCAGCTGTGCAAGCCGATATCCGCACGGCACACCTGCGAACGGGGATTGTATTGAGCCCCAATGGGGGCGCGCTGGGAGCCATGCTGCTTCCATTCAAGATGGGCTTAGGCGGCCGGGTGGGAGACGGGCGGCAGTGGATGAGTTGGATTAATGTGCAGGATATGGTGGGCGGGATTCATCACATCGTGAAAAATGATTTGCTGCAAGGTCCGGTGAACATGGTTGCTCCCAAGCCAGTGAGGAACGAGGAGTTTGTGAAAACTCTGGCGGACGTATTGTCGCGCCCGGCGATTCTGCCAATGCCGGCCTTCGCAGTAAAGGCCGTGTTTGGGGAAATGGGCGAAGAACTGTTGCTCAGCAGTGCGAAGGTGGAACCGAATAAGCTGATCTCGAGCGGGTATCCGTTTCGGCATCGCGATTTGAGTAAGTCTCTGCAGCATCTCCTAAAAACCTAGCGGGCGGCGGCTTGTGGCCTCATGAGACGGGTTGTGAGCTTAGTTGGAGCCAGGAGAACTCGAACCGCCCTCACGCCGATTCATTTCTTCCTGCAATTTTTGCAGTAGCTCGGCTCTTTGATCGGTACCCAGCTCGCGCTGCAGTTCTTCGAGGGCGAGGGCAACTATGTGGTAATGGTGGGTCCCGGCGAACCTGGGGTCGGTGGTGATGTTGAGCCAAAGTTTGTGCATGAGTTCGACATCCTGCGGTCGCAGGCGCGGGTTGTGCGGGCCGATGGCATACTCGCGGACGCTGCCGTCTGGCGCACAGACCTCTAGCGTGATGCGAGGCCGGGGCTCAGGCATGCGCTCCCAGGCATCGCCGGTGAGCTTAGCTTGCTCGTCGGAAGTAAGTTTGTTGGAGAGGCCGCAAATCACGCGCACGGAATCCAACCGCTGCGCGGTAACCATAATTGCTTCAAAGACATCGGTCGCGGGGACGACCAGCAAAGAAATCGGCTTACCTTCTTTTTCGGCTACAGCCACGGCGGCAGTGAAAAGTTCCTGCTCGTAGTGATCAAAGACCTGGCTAGCTTCCATGACCGCGCTGCCGCTGAAACTGTGCTCGCGATGGTAAAGGCGCGCGCTCATAACGACGACATCCTGACGGGTCGTGTCAGTGTGGCCCAGAATGTGCCGCAGGTAATACAGATTGCGAGGGTCGCGCACCGCGACCAGAACGTTTCCTGGACGCACGCCCATGGCGCCGCTGCCTAATTCCTGATTGCCATAGACGCGGAATTGATCGAGCTGCTCGGGCTTGCCGTGACGCTCTTTAGTGACGTGGCGTTCCGAAATGCTGAAGATGGTGAAAAAGACGGCGCTGAAAATTACTCCGGCAATGGTGGCCTCGTATTTCGTGAAAAGGTTCACCACGGCGGTGACAAGAAGCACGGCGGAGATAAGGATGAGGCCAACGGGGATTTCAGTCTTGCCGATATGAAGGTTGCCGGGCACTTTCCAGGCTCGGTTGCCGGGTTCGGTGAAACGCAGCACCAGCACGGCGATGGACTTCATGGCGAAGCTCCAGATCACGCCGAATGCGTAGAGCGCCGCCAGAACGTAGACATTGCCCAGGCTGAGCACGATAACGAGCAACTGCATGCCTACGATCAGATTGATGATGCGATAGCTGGTGCCGAAACGGTCATGAGGTTTCTGGAACCAACTGGTGAGTACTCCGTCTTCCGCCACGCGGTTGAGAACGCCGTTAGCGCCCACGATGGAAGTGTTTTGCGCGCCCGCCAGGATGAGCACGCCGACAAGCACTACGAAAGCGTGAAAAAGCAGCTTCAAACTTTCTGGCCCCGCCAAATACATGGCGATGCCGCCAATGAGGTTGGCGAAGTAGTCTGGGCGAACCTTGTCGGGGATGATCATCACCGCGAAGAACGAGACCAGCGAAGTAAAGAGCAGGCTGTAAATAAAAATGACCAGGCCGGTCTTTTCCAGATTCTTCAGCTTGGGATGTTCGATCTCGCGGTTGACCTGCGCCAGGGTTTCTTCGCCGCTCATCGCGAGAACGGAGTGGCCGAAGCCAACGAAAAGAATGATCCAGGTGATATGGCTGAACCAGGTGCCGTAGAGCCAGCCCAAAGATTCTTTGTTTATTGGGATCACGCCAGGGTGCAGCGGATTGGGCGGCAACTGAATGGGAGCGCGCAGGACAGTGATGGTGCACCAGATCAGCAGAATGACCACCATGACCGTGGTGATGGCCATGATCTGCAGGGCTTTCTGGCTGGACTCATGCATGCCCTGGGTATTTTTCCACCAAAAATAAGCCACGACGATAACGGCCAAACCTGCGGCAAAGTGGTCGTCGGAAAAATAAAGCGGGCGGTGCAGGTAGACGCCCATGTCTTTGATGAAGCCTGCAAGATATTGTCCGGCGGAAACCGCGCTGATAGGGCCGGTCAGCACATAGTCGAAAAGCAAGGCGGAGACGGAAAACTTGGCGAGCGTACCGCCCATGGCCTCTTTGACCACGCGGTAAACCCCGCCGCGCACGAACATGCTGCTTGATTCGATGTAGAGAGCGCGCACGGCATAGCTGAACAGCATCACCCCGAGGATGAACCAGGGAGCGCTCTTGCCGATGACCTTTTCGGCATCGCCACCGGCGTAGTACGCGGAAGACGCGAGGTCGGAGAGGACGATGGCGGAAGCCCGCCAGAAGGAGATGAAGGTCAACATCACCGTGGTGGCGACGAAGACTTTTATTGCCGGTTTGGAACCTTCAACCGAGGTGGCCATTATCTAGAGGAATGCGGGCTCGCTACTAGTAAACCCTTTGAAGATAGCATAGGGCAGGGCAGAGCGGGACGCACGGACGGCGTAAAAACTCCACTTCAGGACCTACCGCGATCCGCGGGAGCGAGGTAGGTGTGAGTGATGCGGTCATGCCAGCAGAGGGAATCTTCGTCAAGGAAGACCCAGCCATATCCCATGCCGAGAGAAACTGCCGAGAGGAATGAAGCGAGAACTCGCCAGCGGCGAAGGCGGCGGGGCGCTGGGGTTCCATCGAAGCGAGCTAATCGCAGTTTTACCAACCGCAATCCTGGGGTTGAGCCAGAATAAACCAGCAGCAGATATTGATAGGCAAACCAGAATAAAACCAGCAGGGCCGCACAAAGGCCGATCGTCTGAAATAGCGGAGGCTCAATGGCCGTCATCTTCCAAAAGATGAAACCGAAGATGGCGCAGGCTGATGCAATGATTACGGCGTCAATGGCAGCGGAAAAGATGCGGCGCGCAAGAGGGGCACTCTGCAGCGGAATATCGATGCCCGGACGTTTTTCCAGTTCCGGTTGAAGGATGGGCTCGATGGTGATTCCGCCCAGCGATGGCGGGGGCGGAACAACTTCCGGGGCTTCCAGAATCCGGGGACGGTCGATCACGGGTTCAGCCAGTGCGTCGAGCGCCTCCGGTGGGGGCGTCCAGAAGCGGGGGAATTCGAGGATCTTCGCCGTGGCGGGACTTAGAGCAGTGTGCTGCTGCGAAAAGTCGTCGGCTCGACTGAAGGTGGCGCGCGGATCCTGTGTGTTAACCAGGGGCAAACGCCCTGGGATTTCGGATTCGCCGACCGAGGCCGCGCTTTCCGCGAAGTTATCCAAGGCCAGCGCGTGGCGCGAAGAAGCACTCTGGGAAAACGACGAGGATTGGTCGGAATTGGCGTTCGCAGCGCTCCTGGCGTCTGGTTCCTCGAAACGCAGGCGCAGCGAGGGATAGCGGGGCGGGCGCGGCTTGTGTTTGGCTTGATAACGATTCAGCTTTGCAGCCAGCTCTTGCCGCCAAGCGGGAGAGTCTTCTGCCAAAGAGTCGGCGGGATTGTCAGGGCTCGCAGCAGGCGGAGGGCCCTCTTCGACCACTGAGGCTGGTAACGGTTCTGAGACGGCTGCTGCGAATAGGGGAGCATCATCGGCCAACCAGCGAGTTGAGGCGGAGGAATCTTCTTCAGACCTGCAGCGGCAAATGTCACCACAAAGCGGACAAGGCATGAGTCACATCTTATGAAAACGTCGAACTTTATTATGAAAACGTCGAACTCTTGGGTCAACGGATAACCACGAGCAGGCCGCAGGAATCCAAGATTTCTGGCGGCTTTGCCTCGCAAGGCGCAAGCGTGCTAAGTTCACGACGGCTGCTGCCTTTCGAGGTGTCGAGCGCTTCTTCCATGCGCTCGACGATCTTTGTTTCGACAATCTTTGTTTCGACGATCTTGTTTTCAACTTTCAACGATCTGGTTTCGATGATCGCGTTCCGATGACTCTTCGCAACAGATTCCTTATCACGGCTGCGGTGCTTTGTCACCTGCTTCTGGTTCCTCCCTTAGTAACCAGCCAGTTGCCGCCTGTGAATAACGAGTCGGCAAAGGCGGCCGCGCCTCCGCAAAAGCCAACGACCCCTGCAACCCCTTGCGAACAGGCGGCAGCGGAGCAAAAAGAGAAAGGCGAGGTCAACACTATCTGTGCGATCGAGCAGGAAGAGGAAGGAGGAATCTATAAGTTGCACGGGGCGGTTGAAATCCATTATGGAAGTTATGTTTTGCGGGCGGACGAGGCTACCTACAACTCCGAGACCAAGGAAGCGACTGCGCAGGGACACTTTGCGCTGGACGGAGGCCCCAACGACGACCATATTCGAGCGTCGCACGGAACCTACAACCTGGAACTTGAGACGGGGCGTTTTTACGATGTGGCGGGAACGACCGGGCTGCGTTTTCACGGCAACAGGGTGATCTTAACCTCCACCGCTCCGTTTGCTTTCACCGGCAAAGTTGTGGAGAAACCAAGCCCCGATCACTACCTGGTGTATGACGGCACCATCACTACCTGCGAACCGCCTCATCCCAAGTGGCAATTCGAGGCGCGCAAAGTGATTGTGGACGTGGGTGGAAATGCCAAGATCTACCACAGCAAATTCCTGCTGCATGGTTTACCAGTTCTCTACTTCCCCTTCGCCACACATCCAGTCGAGAAAGAGGCACGCCAATCCGGATTTCTGATTCCCTCCGTCGCCCGTTCTTCGACCAAGGGCAATGTGATTGGCGAAGCGTATTACTGGGCGATCAGCCGCATGATGGATATGACTCTGGGGGCGGAATATTTTTCTCTGCGTGGCTGGTCGCAGAGGGGAGAATTTCGGGCGATGCCGAGCGAAACTTCGTATGTGGACTTGAGCTATTTCGGAGTGATTGACCGCGGCATCGGCACGCCCCCTCTCAAAGAAGGCGGAGAAAATGCGCGCCTGAATGCGGCGGGCCACGTCGATGGGTTTCGCGCGGTGGCGAATATCGATTACCTGAGCTCGTTCCTGTTCCGACTGGCTTTCAACGAGATTTTCAGCCAGGCCGTTTACTCGGAAGTAAAATCACAAGGGTTTCTTTCAAAGTCCACGAACGGTTTTAACGTGAACGGATTTACTGAGTACTATCAAAACTACTTGAGCACGACTCCGGGGCAAGTGATCAAGATTGAGCACGTCCCGAGCGCTGATTTTTCAAGCGTCGACCGGCAGTTGGGACATACGCCGTTCTTCTGGTCGTTTGACGCTTCCGCGGCTGGTTTGTCGCGCAGCGAACCAGAGGAGTGTTCGACGTCAGTCCCTCCAGTTTGCACTCCTCCGTTCCGGAGCGGATTGCTGGGAAGATTCGCGCTGAACCCTGACATCTCGCTGCCGCTGCATTACTGGGGATGGTCCCTGCGTCCGGAACTCACGTTGCACGACACTTATTACACGGAACGGGAACCTCCTGCAGGCGCTGGACTGGCGGTGAGCGATCCCATCAATCACAGGTCACTGGAGACGGCAGTGGAATTGAGACCGCCGGCGCTGGAACGCGTATTCGATAAAGAATTTCTGGGGAGGAAGTGGAAGCACGTCATTGAGCCGAGAATGGTTTACCGGTTTGTCACCGGTATCAATGAGTTTGCGAACACGATAAAGTTCGACGAACGCGACATACTCACCGACACCAACGAGGTGGAGTATGGGTTTGTGACGCGATTGTATGCCAAGCGGACTTCCGGGAAGCAGGATTGCCCGGCCAATCCATTGGACGTGATGATGTCGGGCCTGAGGGTGGGTGGCGCGGCGCCGGAATCAAACGTGCCGTGGGTGCGCCCGATTGCCGCGAACCAACCGTGCGAACCAGGGCCGCAGGTGCACGAGGTCGTGACTTGGGAACTGACGCAGAAGTATTTTCTTGATCCGACTTTCGGAGGTGCGGTCATTTCCGGTCAACGCAACATGTTCACGACCACGGCCGATCTGACCGGGATTGCCTTCGTGACTGAACCCCGTCACCTTTCGCCTCTGGTCTCGCGATTGCGCGTGGAAACCAGCGCTCACACCGATGCGGAGTGGGACCTTGACTACGACTTCCAGGGCTACAACGTGAATGCCAGCACATTGCTGGCCAACTATCACGTTGGGCCGGTGAGCATCGGCGGAGGCGATGCCATCCTCAACATACCCGCGCAGGCCGTGACATCGTCCACGGGTCCGGCCACGCCCGCGCGCTTCAATCAATTTCGTGCAGCCATAGGCTATGGCCAGGCGACGAAACGCGGCTTCAGCGGCGCTGGCAGTTTCGGTTTTGACTCGGAAAGCAACATATTGCAATTCGTGGCCGCGCAAACTACCTACAACTGGGACTGCTGCGGCGTGACTGCGGAATACCGCAGCTACAATGTGGCCAATGTGCGCCACGAGAATCTGTACCGCTTTACCTTTACCCTGGCGAACATCGGCGGGTTCGGGAGCTTGCGGCGGCAGGAACGGCTGTATTGAGAAAACACTGGTCCGTAGTCAGTGGTCGGTGGCCAGTAGAGAGGATGAAAGTCATCTGACGAGTGGTCACTGGACACGGAATGCCTATATCGGTACTCGACTTAAGGGCACGATGAATTGAATGCCGGGGACGTGCTTGTCCTGCAAACGTGTGTCATTGGTAACGAAAAGGTCGGTGGCCGCGCTGCCCGCGCAAGCCAACTGAATTACGTCAGGCGCTTTCAAAATGCGATCGCGCCGGATCGCGGCGTAAATCTTAGCAACCTTGGTATCCAGCGGAATCAGCAATGCAGCGCTTGAGATTGCGTCTTCGTATTTTTTACAGAGCGCGGTATTTCCCGCCACCGTGGGCTTGACCAAAATTTCCGCAAGGGTAAGCGTGGAGGTCAAAAGTTGATCTCCGCGGCGAAGCATTTTTAAACGAAGATCTTCCACGGCCTGCGACAGCTCGCCGTAATCCTCCCACAGGTAAATGAAGAGGTTTGTGTCCCAGAAGATGCGGCTCATTCCCAGCCCTCTCGCATCCTGCGTACGTACTCGTCGGCGTGCTCATCGGCCCAGAGTTTCTTGCCGGAACCGCGCAGTACCAGGAGAGGATCATTCTTGATTCTGTCTTCCGCGCTGTCTTGGCTCCAGTCGCTATACCAGTCCAGCAGAGACGAATATCGAGAAGGAATGTCTTCTCTAGCAGGTGTGATCTTCGCGCCTTCTCGGGCAGTGTCGTAGTTGTCTCCACTGCGAAACAGGCGGCGGCGACCTGGAGCAGTCTCGAAGAGCATGCGATAACGGCCGGGATTCGGAGGCCGGTTCGCCACGCAGTGTTGGACGATATGAACATAAACTCCGGGTCGAAGAGGTTGTGGTTTAGCTACTTTAGTCGCGCCAGTCATGATCTCTTCAATCGTGAAATCCGCTTTGTCCGGACACTCTCGATGGAGAAGCGCCGTCGCGATCCAGACCTCATCAGCTACCTTAATTCCTATTTTCGATGCGGTTGTCATATCTCCTTTCAGGCTCCTTACAAGGCTCGAAACACCAGCTTTTCCCGATCACCGCCGTGGGTATCTGGGCGTCTGCTGAATTCCAGACTTACATTATACTATGTTGTTATGTATTTACCATATTTACTTAGTAACAAATCTTAGTTGACTTACCCGTGTCTAACTCTCGCGCACCCGCATCCGACTGCTAACATGAGGAATATGCAGACAGTGAGAACCGAGGTCGAGCAAAAAGGCGCAACGCTGCTGGCGCGACTCGGGAAGCTGGGACGGGTGCTGGTCGCCTACTCGGGCGGGGTGGATTCTGCTTATCTCGCGTGGGCTGCTTATCAGGCATTGGGAGAGAAAATGGTGGCTATTATTGCCGATTCTCCCAGTCTGGCGCGCACCCAGCTTGCGGATGCGGTCGCTTTTGCGCGAGAGCAATCGATTCCGCTGGAAGTGATTCCTACGGGTGAGCTTGACCGGCCTGAGTACGTGCGCAATGACGCGCAACGCTGCTTCTTCTGCAAGGATGAATTGTTCACGCTGATGGAAAAGTTTCGGGAAGCGAAGGGATTTGACGCGATTGCATACGGCGTGAATTTGGACGATCAGGGTGACTTCCGGCCTGGACAAAAAGCTGCGAACGCGCATCAGGTTGTGGCTCCGTTGCTGGATGCGGGGCTCGGCAAAGAAGACATTCGCGAGCTGGCGCGGCAAGCGGGGCTGCGGATTTGGAACAAGCCTGCGTCTGCCTGCCTTTCGTCGCGCATCGAGTACGGTCGGCCGGTCACCAGAGAGGCGCTTGCGGTGGTAGAAAAAGGGGAAGATGCTTTGCGAGAACTTGGATTTTGCCAGTTCCGGGTGCGGCACCATGGCGATATCGTGCGCATCGAGGTGGCACGGGAAGAGTTGGTGCGGGCGCTCGATCCGGAAATGGCCGCGCAGTTTACCAGCATCTTCAAGGCGCTGGGCTTTAAATTTGTGACGCTCGATTTGGAAGGATTTCGTTCGGGATCGATGAATGCGTTACTGCCGGCGATGGACTTGATACGAAAAACAGGTTGAGCGCGCGCCGCTTCGCGCAGGTAAAATAGCTTTTTCTTCGGCGAAGTTCCCCTGCGGAGGCTTCTGCTCCCCGCTCTGGCGCTGTGAGATAATCAACTTTGAACTTGTGATATTAAGGCGGTTTTTGGTGACTTTAATACGACGTTCTTTTCTCCTGCTGCTGGTAGTTTGTCTGGGGTGTGTTGCCCAATCTACGTCTCCTGAATTAACGAACAAAATCGAACGCCAGGTTCGCGCCTATTACAAGATCCCCCCTGAGATTCACATGCTGGTGGGGACGCCGTCGCCGAGTTCGGAATTTCCGAATTACGACACGGTCGTTGTGACGGTTGAAAACGGCGAGAAGAAGCAGGACCTGACTTTTCTGGTTTCGAAAGACCGCGCTTCGATGATGCGGCTGATCAAATTTGACTTAAGCAAGGATCCTTTCGCGGAAACGATGAGCAAGATCGACACCAGCGGGCGGCCTACTCGCGGAGCGAAAGCGTCCAAAGTTGTGGTGGTGAATTTCGACGATTTCGAGTGCCCGTTCTGCTCACGCATGCACCAGACTTTGTTTCCGCAAATTTTCAAAGAGTATGGCGACCGGGTGACCTTCATTTACAAAGACTATCCCCTGACGGAAATTCATCCCTGGGCCACGCATGCTGCGGTGGACGCCAATTGTCTGGCGACGCAAAACGGCGATGCCTATTGGGATTTTGCAGACTACATCCACGCCAACCAACGCGAAGTGAGCAACGAAAAGACGCCTGCAGCGAGAGTGGAGGCGCTGGACCGGCTGGCCACTCTGCAGGGCCAGAAACACAATCTTGACCTGGTGAAGCTGCAGTCCTGCATAAAGGCGCAGGATGAGAGTGCAATTAAGGCGTCGATCAAAGAGGCGGAAGGACTGGGGGTAGAAGCCACGCCGACGATGTTCATCAACGGACAGAAAATCGACGGAGCCGTGCCTATCAGCGAGGTGCGGGCCGCGCTGGATCAAGCTTTGAAGGGCGCCAATCTGCCAGTGCCTGAACATACTGCAGTGGCTGGGGCGCCCCCCGCCAAATGATTCTGGGCGATTCTGTTAATAGTTTCTGGTGTCTGGGGCGCTGGGGAGTGCCCAGACTTTCCTAGGGGAGAACTCATTTGAAAAAGAACGCGCGCTTTGTCCGTCTGGCGACGATGCTGTCCGTGGCCGCTCTATTGGCGGCGTTGCTTGGCTGCAAGTCGCAGGTGAGCGGTGATGTAGTGGCCACGGTGGATGGCCGTAAGATATTTCATTCGGACATCGACAAGTACTACGACAACCAGGTTGCTAGCGCGCAACAGGCGCCGGTTGGGGAACAGGCGACGATTCTGCGGCTGAACATTCTGCGCCAGCTGATCGATGACGAAATGGTGATGCGACGGGCCGAAAAACTCGGCTTGCTGGCCACGGAAGAAGAAGTAGACCGCAAGCTGAATGAGATCAAATCGCCTTACTCGCAGGAAGAATTCGACAAGCGGCTGCAGGAAAAAAAGATCAGCCTGGAAGATTTCAAGCGCGACATCCGGCGCTCCATCACAGTCGAGAAGGTGATGAACAAGGAAGTATCGTCGAAGATCAATGTCACCGACCAGGACATCAACGATTACTTCACTGCGCACAAGTCGGAGTTCAATCTGATTGAACCGCAGTATCATCTGGCGCAGGTATTCGTTACGCCCGCACCCAATCCGCAGGTGCACAACCAGAACAACAAGGCGCAAAACGAGGCCGATGCCCGCAAGAAAATCCAGATGATTAACAACCGGCTGGACAGCGGTGACGATTTTGCCACGCTGGCGATGAACTATTCCGAGGATCCGGAAACCTCGGGCAACGGCGGAGACCTGGGAACGATTCCTGAATCTTCTCTACGCAACACCGACCCGGGAACGAGGGATTTAGTTCTCAAGTTGAAGCCGGGGCAATACAGCCCGATCATCACCGTAGTGAACCCCGCGACGAAGCAGGCGGTAGGGTTTCGCATCGTGAAACTAGTCTCGAAGGAGCCCGCGGGGCAGCGCGATTTATCCGATCCGCGCGTGCAGCAAGCTATACGCTCGCAACTTCACGACCGGCGGGAGCAGTTGCTGAAGGCTGCTTATTACGAGGTGCTGCGCGACTCCGCCAAGGTGGAAAATTACTACGCGAAGAAAATTCTGGACAGTAACGGGTTGATGAAGTAGAGGCCTATGCCGCGGCTAATGACTACGATTACTCTACGATAGCCAGGACGTCGCCCGCATTCACGGGAGTGCCTTCACTGACCAGGATTTTCTGTACCGTTCCCTTCTTCGGTGATTTGATCTCGTTCTGCATCTTCATCGCCTCAACCACTGCAACGCCAGCGCCGGCTTCAACTGAGTCACCTTCGCGAAGCAAGAGGCGCACGACCTTGCCCGGCATTGGGGCGATTATTTTTTTGGGCCCCTTGTCATCCGCGGCGCGGGAACGGCCGCGCAGAGAGCGCGGATCGCGAACTTCGACGGCGAAGCGTGTGCTTCCCACCCAGAGATGCAGATCGTTAGCGACCCGTTCCGATTTCACCTCATATGCCAAGTTGCCGATGCGAAGTGAAAGCACATCTGGACGGGCGAGAATGGCTTCAACCTCGACGGCGCGGCCGTCGAGACGACAAGACCACCGTCCGTCTGCACGGCTGAGATCCAGCCGGTAATTCTTGCCGTCGATAGTTACGTCATAGAGCATAAAAAATAACTAGCCTGGATCAGCGGCCAGTGCCCAGTTTTTGCGGCTTACGCTTCCTCAACGCAAGGCTTCTCGGCGGCTGGTGGCCTTCCATTTCGAAGGCGTCGCTTCCGTCGTGCGGGAATCGCCGCTGGAGACGCCGTTCGCCATGCCGCTCGAAGGTGAACCCAATGCGGCGAAAATGCCGGCAGCGATGACGGCAACTTCCGACTTTCTCGAATCTAGCGGTGTGTCCTCAGTTCGCTTTAACATGCGGTCCAGGAATCCGGTATCAAGTTTGGCGGCACGGAAGTCGGCATCGCGCAGGATGCGGCGAAACAGTGAAATGTTGGTCTTGATGCCGCCTACGAAATATTCGCTGAGTGCTCGGGTCAGGCGCGCGATGGCTTGATCGCGGTCGGTGCCATAGCCGATCAGCTTAGCCAGCAGCGGATCGTAGTCGATGGGGACGGTCCAACCTTCATACATGCCACTGTCGCGGCGAATGCCCGGGCCCGAGGGTGCGAGCAGCAAAGTGATTTTACCGGGGCTGGGAAAATAGTTATTGTCGGGATCTTCCGCGTAAATGCGGCATTCGATGGCGTGGCCGCGGATGCTCACATCACTTTGCGTGAAACGAAGGCGCTCGCCTGCGGCGATGCGAATCTGCAAGTGAACCAAGTCGAGACCGGTGATCAGTTCCGTCACCGGATGTTCCACCTGGAGGCGCGTATTCATTTCCAGAAAATAAAAATTCTTCTGCTGATCAACAAGGAATTCGACCGTGCCAGCATTCGTATAGTTGGCTGCCTGAGCTACGCGGACAGCAACTTCGCCCATGCGGCGCCGCATATCGGGGTCAACAATGGGGGACGGCGCTTCTTCGAGCACCTTCTGGTGGCGGCGCTGCAGCGAGCACTCGCGCTCTCCGAGATATACGGTGTTGCCGTGCTCGTCGGCAAGTATCTGCATCTCGATGTGACGTGGATTGACGATCGCCTTCTCGATGTAAACTTCGCTGTCGCCGAAGGAACGATCGGCTTCGCTGCGTGCTGCCTCCAGCGATGACTTGAGCTGATCGGGAGCGTGCACCAGTCGCATGCCTTTGCCACCCCCGCCAGCCGCGGCTTTCAACATCACGGGATACCCAATCTTTGCAGCTGCGCTTTCTGCCTCGGCGAACGACTCGACCCCGCGTGATGTGCCTGGCACGAAAGGTACCCCGGCTTTTTCCATGGCCTGTCGCGCACGGGTCTTCGATCCCATAGCCTCCATTGCAGCGGCGGTGGGGCCGATGAATTTCACTCCCGCATCGGCGCAGGCTTGGGCGAACTTCGCATTCTCAGAAAGGAATCCGTAACCGGGATGAATGGCATCGGCGCCGGAGCGCGCGGCGACATCGAGAATTTTAGGAATGTTGAGGTAAGATTCGCTGGCGGCGGCGGCACCGATGGGATAGGCTTCATCGGCCTTGCGCACATGTAGAGAGGCGCGGTCTACGTCGGAGTAAACCACAACGGCGGCAATTCCCATTTCGTGGCAAGCGCGCAGCACGCGCACCGCGATCTCGCCTCGATTCGCGATGAGAATTTTCTTGAACAT
>Ga0209422_1000018_pt1 | contig 46406 bp, 49 predicted proteins | sample BlaSpr_A8_OM2_M3_FD_187983 | JGI IMG/M metagenome (GOLD analysis project Ga0209422, IMG submission 187983) | Forest soil microbial communities from Thunder Bay, Ontario, Canada - Black Spruce, Ontario site 2_A8_OM2_M3 (SPAdes) (version 2) | ecosystem: Environmental > Terrestrial > Soil > Boreal... | reverse complement strand
CGAGAACAGAATCCGCTCCGGCCCGCTCTTGTCATGGATCTTTGCGGTCTTCTTCTTCTCGTCGGTGGCGGCGGCCGCCGGCGCGTCGGCATATTCGATCACCGCCAATCCTTCCGCGAGCTTCAGCGCGGTCTCAAAACTCTCCGCCAGCCGCTGGCCGATATCCGGCCGCACCACGATGCGGTCGACCACGACGTCAATGTCGTGCGGGAATTTCTTGTCGAGAACAGGCGCCTCCGCCAGCTCGTAGAAGGTGCCGTCGATCTTGACCCTTTGAAATCCCTTCTTGAGATATTCGGCGAGCTCCTTCCTGTATTCGCCCTTGCGGCCGCGCACGACCGGGGCCAGCAGATAAAGCCTTGTGCCCTCCGGCAGCGCCAGCACACGATCGACCATCTGCGAGACGATCTGGCTCTCGATCGGCAGGCCGGTGGCGGGCGAATAGGGCACGCCGACCCGCGCCCACAACAGCCGCATGTAGTCGTAGATCTCGGTCACGGTGCCGACGGTCGAGCGCGGATTCTTCGAGGTCGTCTTCTGCTCGATCGAGATCGCGGGCGACAAGCCGTCGATCTGGTCGACGTCGGGCTTCTGCATCATCTCCAGGAACTGGCGCGCATAGGCCGACAGGGATTCGACGTAGCGGCGCTGGCCCTCGGCATAGATGGTGTCGAAGGCGAGCGAGGACTTTCCGGAGCCGGACAGCCCGGTGAAGACCACGAGCCTGTCGCGCGGGATTTCGACGTCGATGTTTTTCAGATTGTGCTCGCGCGCGCCGCGGATGGTGATCGCGCGCGCGCCGGAGCCTGCCGTCTGTTGGCGCTTCGCCCTGATCACTTCATCCATAACGGCATTTCCAGGCGCGAGACGCGCTTCAATCAGGCGCACATCACCGGGAAAAGGCCGGGATCAAACGCCAATGGGTGAGCTCGGAACATAGGAAGAACGGGCGCGGATTTCCAGTCTCACGTGCAAACCATCAACGGTTTGTTGGATCGTATCGCGCGAGGAATTGCAGTTGGCAGCAGCCGGCAGCAGCGGCGCGGAACAAGGACAATGATCACGCAACAAAAAAGGCCGGCGCGAAGCCGGCCTTTTCCAAAATTGCGTTGCGAAAATCAGTACTTCGCGACCACCGGACCGCCCCAGCGATAGTTGATGCGGGCGGTGACCATGTCGACGTCCTGACGGATCGTGTCGGTACGCGACGCGCCCGGGACTACCGGCGAGGCCAACAGCAGGTTGGCGGAGCGTGAGCCCATGAACAGATGATCGTATTCGACCCCGACCGACCAGCTCGGCGCGAAGCTGTATTCAAGACCGGTGCCGACGGTGCCGCCCCAGCGCGTTTCGCTGCCCTGATCGAACGGGATGCCAGTGGCCGTGATGAAGCCGGTGTACTTGTCGGCGGCGACGGCGCCGCCGCCCTTCACGTACCAAAGCACATTGTTCCAGGCGTAGCCGACCTGGCCCGTGAACAGGCCGAGACCGTTGACGCGGGTTTGGTTGGTGATGCCGGGAAGAAACAGGCTGAAATTCTGGCCTTTCAGACTGGCCCAATCGCCCTGCGCTTCGATGCCGAACACCACGGGTCCGCTCTGCCAGCGGTAACCGATCTGACCGCCGGCCATGCCGCCGGTGGCGTTATTGCAGCCTTCGGGAGCGCTCGGGATGGTCGCGCCACCGAGCACGCTGGTGTTGGTCCAGCATTTGTGGCTCCAGCCGCCGCCGCCGTTGAGACCGATGTAGAAGCCGCTCCAGTCGTACATCGCCGGCATCATCACCGGCGGCGCCTTGCTGTAGGGGCGAGCGGCGAGATCCGCGGCAGACGCCGGCGCAGCAATGCCCAGCGCAGCGAGACCAACCAGACCCAGCAAAATCTTCTTCATCGTATTCTCCAGCTCTTCCGTTCTTTTTTCGCTTCTGGTTTCAGGCCGAAGCGTTTCAAAAATACAGACGCGACCGCGCAGGCAGTCCATGTCCCTCCCTCGAATATACCCGATTCCAGCCCGAAAGCCGTCTCCGAAATGCAACACTCGCGGACGAAGTGAGGCGAGCGGAAGTTAATGATTTATTGGGGGTTTCGGGAACCCGGGGGAACCCGACCGGTTCCAGAAACGGCGGTGGGTCCGGGCCTGACCCTGATACCCTTTGGCGGTTGTTTCCTGGTGGGAACAAAACTGGAACATTGTGCCGGCAAATGCTATATGTGGATAACCGGGGATCGCCCAGCGCCGCGAGCGGCGAGCGTATAGGGTCGGGTTCAAGGTCGTCCCCGAGAAATCAGGCAAGGGACGGGGTGTTTCCGAGAGTGGAGAGCGGTAATGGCGGGAAGCGTGAACAAGGTGATTTTGGTCGGAAATCTCGGCAAGGATCCCGAAATCCGGCGGACCCAGGATGGGCGGCCGATTGCCAATTTGAGCGTGGCGACCTCCGAAAGCTGGCGCGACAAGGCGACCGGCGAGCGCAAGGAAAAGACCGAGTGGCACCGGGTGGTGATTTTCAACGAGGGCCTCTGCAAGATCGCCGAGCAGTACCTGAAGAAGGGCGCCAAGGTTTACCTCGAAGGCCAGCTGCAGACACGCAAATGGACCGACGCCAGCGGCGCCGAGAAATATTCGACCGAGGTGGTGCTGCAGGGGTTCAACTCGGCGCTGACGATGCTCGATGGCCGCAGCGGGGGTGGCGGCGGCAGTTTCGGCTCCGACGAACCAGCCGGCGATTTCGGAGCCTCGACGGCGGCGCCACGCCGCGCGGTTGCAGCCGGCGCCGGTGCCCGCAATGGCGACATGGACGACGACATTCCGTTCTGAGCGGAGGGCGAAGGGAACCCTGCCTCACCGCAGCATCGGCTGGATCTGGGTTCTCCTGATGGCAAGTGTCGCCATCAGTTCGTTCTGGATACACCAGATCCGCCTGTTCGGTCCGTGGAGCCCGATCCACCTGCTGTCGATCTTCACGCTGACCATGCTTCCGTTCGGTGTGTGGGTGGCGCACCGCCACCGCGTCATCGATCATCGCCGCATCATGATCTCGATTTTCACGGGCGCGCTTGTGATCGCCGGGCTGTTCACGCTGCTGCCGGGGCGGATCATGCGCGCGGTGGTGTTCGGCCCCTGAAGGCGGCCTGAAATCCGCTCTCCGGCGGGGTGTTCTCGCACCCAAAAGGGGCCGGGTTCCAGGCTCGCGGCGCGAGGCGTCGGGGCCTACGTAAGTCTCTGGAAAAACGAGAGGAAAAAGCGCTCGCGCGGGGCCAGTTAAGGGTGGTTTTGGAGGCCTCGATACGCTATATGATTCGAACGTAAAATTGACCGGATTCCCCCTTTGTCTGAGCCTGAAGATAAGCCCCCCGGCGAGCCGCCGGCGCCTTCCGATATTCGTCCGGTATCCATCCTCGACGAGATGAAGCGCTCCTACCTCGATTACGCCATGAGCGTGATCGTGTCGCGGGCGTTGCCCGATGCGCGCGACGGCCTCAAGCCGGTGCACCGGCGCATCCTGTATTCGATGTATGAGCAGGGCCACACGCCCGACAAGAAGTACGTCAAGTCCGCGCGCGTCGTCGGTGACGTGATCGGTAAATATCATCCGCACGGCGACCAGTCGATTTACGACGCGATGGTGCGGATGGCGCAGCAATTCTCCATGCGCGTGCCGCTGATCGACGGCCAGGGCAATTTCGGCTCGATCGACGGCGACCCTCCGGCGGCCTATCGATACACCGAAGCCCGTCTCACCCGATCGGCGCTCGCGGTCCTCGGCGATATCGACAAGGACACCGTCGATTTCCAGTCGAATTACGACAATTCCGAGAAGGAACCGTCGGTTCTGCCGGCGAAGTTTCCGAACCTCCTGGTCAACGGCGCCGGCGGCATCGCGGTCGGCATGGCGACCAACATCCCGCCGCACAATCTCGGCGAAATCATCGACGCCTGCGTCGCGCTGATCGATGACCCCGCGCTTTCCATCGACGATCTCGTCAACATCATTCCCGGACCGGATTTTCCGACCGGCGGCATCATCCTCGGACGCCAGGGCATTCGCGGCGCCTATCACCTCGGGCGCGGCTCGATCGTGATGCGCGGCAAGGTGTCGATCAACACCATCCGCAGGGACCGCGAAGCCATCATCATCAGCGAAATTCCCTACCAGGTGAACAAGGCCACCATGGTCGCGCGGATCGGCGAGCTGATGCGCGAGAAGCAGATCGAGGGCATCGCCGAACTGCGCGACGAATCCGACCGCGAGGGAATTCGCGTGGTGGTCGAACTGAAGCGCGATGCGATGGCCGACGTCGTGCTGAACCAGCTCTACCGCTTCACGCCGCTGCAGACCAATTTCCCCGCCAACATGCTGGCGCTGGATTCCGGCCGGCCGCAGGTGATGAACCTGAAGGACCTGCTGACGCTGTTCATCGCATTCCGAGAGCAGGTGGTGACGCGGCGCACCAAGTTCCAGCTCAACAAGGCGCGCGACCGCGCCCATATCCTGGTCGGCCTCGCCATCGCGGTTGCCAATATCGACGAGATCATTCGCGTGATCCGCACCTCGCCCGATCCGAACACGGCGCGCGACACCCTGATGTCGCGCGACTGGCCGGCGCAGGAGGTCTCCGCGATGATCACCCTGATCGACGATCCCCGCCACCGGCTCGGCGCCGACGGCACCGCGCGGCTGTCGATGGAGCAGGCGAGGGCGATCCTCGACCTGCGGCTGCAACGGCTGACCGCGCTCGGGCGCGAGGAGATTTCCGAGGAACTGGACAAGCTGGCGCTGGAAATCGCCGACTATCTCGACATCCTGCGTTCGCGCGCCCGGGTGCAGGCGATCGTCAAGACCGAACTGGCCGAGGTGAAGGACGAATTCGCCACCCCGCGCAAGACCGTCATCGTCGAGCAGGAGAACGAGGTCGAGGACGAGGACCTGATCCAGCGCGAGGACATGGTGGTCACGGTCTCACATGCCGGCTACGTCAAGCGCGTGCCGCTGTCGGCCTATCGGGCGCAGCGCCGCGGCGGCAAGGGCCGGGCCGGGATGCAGACCCGCGACGAGGATTTCGTCAGCCGCCTGTTCGTGGCCTCGACCCATACCCCGGTGCTGTTCTTCTCCTCGCGCGGCCAGGTCTACAAGGAGAAGGTCTGGCGCCTGCCGGTGGCGGCGCCGAACGCCCGCGGCAAGGCCCTGATCAACATCCTGCCGCTGGAGCAGGGCGAGCGCATCACCACCATCATGCCGCTGCCGGAGGACGAATCCTCCTGGGCCAATCTCGACGTGATGTTCGCGACCACCGGCGGCAATGTCCGCCGCAACAAGCTGTCGGATTTCGTCGACGTCCGCCGTTCCGGCATCATCGCCATGAAGCTCGACGAGGCCGAGGCGATCGTCGACGTGCAGATCTGCACCGAGCGCGACGACGTGCTTCTGACCGCCGCCGGCGGCCAGTGCATCCGCTTCCCCGTCACCGACGTGCGGGTCTTCACCGGCCGCACCTCGATGGGCGTGCGCGGCATCGCGCTGGCCGAGGGCGACAAGGTGATCTCGCTCGCCATCCTGCGCCACGTCGATGCCGATGCCGAGGAGCGCGCGGCCTATCTGCGCCGCGCCAACGCGGTGCGGCGCGGCGGCGCCGAGGAGGAGGCGGGAACCGATACCGAGGACGCCTCCGGCGCGATCGAGCTCGGCGAGCAGCGCTATGTCGAGATGTCGGCCGGCGAACAGTTCGTACTCACCATCAGCGAAAATGGCTATGGCAAGCGCTCGTCCTCGTTCGAATATCGGACGACGGGGCGCGGCGGCAAAGGCATCGTGGCGATGTCGGTGAACGGCCGCAACGGCAAGCTGGTGGCGTCGTTCCCGGTCGAGGACAGTGACCAGATCATGCTGGTGACCGACAAGGGCCAGTTGATCCGCTGTCCGGTCGAGGGCATCCGGATCGCCGGCCGCTCGACCCAGGGCGTCATCGTGTTCGACACCGCCGAGGACGAGCACGTGGTCTCGGTCGAGCACATCGGCGAGGACGCCGAGAACGGCAACGGTAACGGCGGCTAAGGGCTCCTGCCCCGGCCTGTAGTGATCCCTGAGTGGACATCGTGCGGTTGGCGTCAAGCATCCCGGCCCAGATCGCGCAGGCTACTGCTACAGTGCGGGTTCAGGAATCGCTCGGTGTTCCCGCGGAGCCTCAGGGAAGCTCAGGCAGACCGTTGTGCCGCGCCCCGGTGTCGATGTGACCGTCAGCGTTCCCGCGTGAGCTGTCATAATTTCCTGGATGATCGACAGCCCTAGTCCGTGCCCTACCTTTGCGGTCGCGCCAGTCTGGAACGGCTCAATAACCTCAATAACATTGAGTTGAGCGGCTGCGGAAAATCCAGCACCATCGTCGCTGATCGATACGCTCCCACGCCCGAGATTAGCTACGATGCGTGCGGCGCCGCGCGCATGGATCAAGGCATTGCCTACCAGGTTTGCCAAGGCACTGCGAACCGCAGCCTCGACTCCAAGCACGACGACACTGCCTTGCGGAGCGCGCTCCAGCGAGAGCTCGACCCCGGCATCCAGCGCCGACGGGCCGAAATCCGCAAGGACCTCCCGCGTCAGGACTCCGAGATCGATGGGCTGCTTTTCGATCGCTTGATCCTGCAGCCGTGCCAGGTCCAGCATGGCTGAGACCAAAGACGTAAGGCGACGGACATCCCACACGAGCTCGGCCTTCAAGGCGGGCTCCGGAACGTCTTCGATTTTGGCGCGCAGCAAAGTCAGCGGCGTTCGGAGCTGATGTGCGGCATTGCCCAGGAACCGGCGTTGCCTTTGGATGTATGTATTAATCTCATGGAAGGCGCGGTTAAGCGCGCTGGCCAGCGGCTTGAGCTCGACCGGAACCTCATCGAGCGATATCGACGCCTGAGGCGCCCTCGGGTCGATTGCGAGCGACAGCCTTGTCACGCGTTCGATGCTCCGCGTCACAATGCGCGCGGACAGGAATGCGCCGGCCACTACGGTCGACGCAAATGCGCCGGCCAAAAGAATGATCGAAAAAAGATTGCGGAGCACGAATGATTCCGCGACCTCGCCGAATTGGATTTGCTCACCTCCGATCAGCAAAACGAGCTTGGACATATCCCTTTTCACGACTGCCACGCAGAAGGAACTCTCCTGGTCAAGCGTGTTGAGAACTGACAATCCGATCGGACCGGCATAGGGGAGCGAGAACGGCAGGGCAGGTCGGCGGTCCTGTCCAAACTCGCTCATCAGATTGTCATAGGACACGACGTACCATAGATGCGGGCTATGAGATCTCAGCTTCTTGAGGCCAGTAGAACGGATAATCAGTCCGCGTCCAGGATCGACGACCGTGGCGTGATTGAGGATAGCGGTGGCTGTTTGGCAGTAGGTTTGCTCGCGCTCGCGCGCCAGATCGAACCAGATGACGATGCCGAGCGTGACGAGAAAGATCGCCGTTGCAGTCAGGCCGAGCGAAAGCGCCAGTGTCCTGGTGATCGACGTCATCGGGTATTTGCCGTCCTGAGAATATAGCCGATGCCCCGCATGCTCCGAATCTCGACGTTGCTGCCAAACTCGGCCAGCTTTTTGCGGAGCCGCGACACCTGCGCCTCAAGCGTATTGGACTCGATCTCGTCATCGAAGTTGTAGACCGCCTGGACCAGGACTTCGCGCGCGACGACGCGGTCGCGTCGCATCAGAAGAGCTTCGAGGATTAAGGCTTCGCGGCGGCGAAGGAGGGCCTTGTTGTCGGCCACAGTGACCTCGTTGGTGCCGACGCGAAGTTCGACGTTCCCGAACGACAGGACCGACGGTACGAGAAGTCGAGGCCGCCGCAGGACGGCTCTTACCCTGGCGATGAATTCTTGCGGCTCGAAGGGCTTGCCAAGATAATCGTCCGCCCCGCCGTTCAGCCCGTCGATCACGTCTTCCTTGGCGTCCTTGGCCGTCAGCATGATGAAAGCTGGCCGTTCCGGCAATTGGCTCAGCGCCGTGACGATATCGAGAGCATCGCCGTCGGGCAGCATCCGGTCGACGATGGCCAGATCGTACTTGAAATTGCCAAGCGCCTGCCTGGCATCCGAAAGGGATCCGACGATGTCGACAATCCCGCGCAACTGCCCGAGCAAACGGCCGAGATAGGCGCCAATCTGCGGCTCGTCTTCGATCACAAGGGAGCGCATCGATCGTCCTTGGAACGTGGGGTCGATGGATCAGGCAGATCGCGTGTTTCCCGCTCGCCGCACTCGACGCCCCCGCGAGGCGAAGTGTTTCCCGTTATGTAAATCAGGGCAAGCCTCAGAGGACCGGCCATCCTCCGGCTCACGTAATGGTGAAGGGTTGCTTGGCCTGAGCAATCTTGGGGCAATGTTGGTGGGTGACCCAGTCTCTCGAAATAACACGGGTCGTTAGTACTTTTTGAAAACGCGGATTCTAGCAACGACCAGCGAGGGCGTGGAAAACCTCGTGCTCTGCTGCTCTGGTGCCCCCACCAACATCCCGTTGGGGCAATCGTGCCTTGGAGGCGTCAGAAATTAAACGGAGATAGAGATTAACATGATTGAACGTAAGCTTCCAAAAGCCAACCTGGACATTGGGGCCGTGCGCGAATTTGCTGACGGCCTCGACACGCACGCAAACTCCGATGTGCCGTCCATCGCTCCCCAGAGCATTCAAGATCAGCTTACTGAGACGATTTCGCTGAGCGAACAGTTGCTGGACGAGTGGAACCATAGGCTCAAGAACAACTTGCAAATACTCATTCGCCTCCTGGAGTCGGGATACCGCAAGGCCCGCAGCTCGGAAGCTCACGAGGTGCTGTCGGATGCAATCCGACGCATCGGGGCGATCGGAACCGCGCAACAGGCCTACTATTTCGCGGGTGGCTCTACCGACGTGAACGGGCAGGACCTTGTCAGCGCTATCTGCGCCAATGCCCGAACTCTGTTCGGCAGCGACGTATCGATCGATTGCAAAACGGCCAGGGGGGATCTTCCAAAAGAGACAGCTATGCCGCTCGCTTTGATCATCAATGAATTATTGATGAATGCGGTAAAATACGGCGGCAACCAGCATGGGCAAGTCACTGTCACAGTCGACTTGAGCCGGCGCCCGGGACTATACGAGCTCTGTGTGCAAGACGAGGGGTTAGGCTTCGATTTGGAGGACCCCAAAAGTCGCTCGTCGGGTCTCGGATTGGTCAGGGCGCTCGCGCAACGGCTCGGTGGGAGCTTCATTGTGGAGCGAACTCCGGGAGCGCGTTGCACTGTAAGATTCCCAGATCGGTGACATGCGCCTTCGTGGCCGATCACGCGTGCCCGGTGGCCTCGCAAAAGGCGAAACCGCGGTACGTCCTCTCACAACAAGGACGCCTGCGCGCTTTAGGCTTTGATCCATCAGACTTCGACCTGCACGATGTCGCTCGCGTAAGCGGAGCCGTGATTCTCCGACTCTGCAAAGCCGGCTTGCAAGACCTCTTCGCGTTTATGCCGAAGGTGCGTACGCAAGATGTGCGCCAGGCCCACGCCGTCACGGCGCTGCACCGCATTCAGGATTGCTTCGTGCTCGGTGATAGCCAGCGCCCAGCGGTGTGGCTTCATCGGGGTTACATAGCGCGCGCGCCGGATGCGGGCCGTTACTGAACCGTACAGCGCAGCGAGCACCGGATTGCCGGCCGCTGCGACGATTGCTTCGTGGATGGCGCGATTGCAGCGGTAATACTGGATCAGGTCGCCTTGATGATGGTGTTGCACCATCGCGGCATGGTGGCCGGCAATCTCGTCGATCTCGGCATCGGTTATGCGTTCGCAGGCCAGTTCGCCAGCCAGGGCTTCAAGTCCCTGGCATACCTCGAACAGGTCCCGCACGTCCTTGTCGGTAAGTTTTGCCGCGCGCGAGCCGCGGTTGGGCAGCAGCTGCACGAGACCCTCGGCCGCAAGCACCTTCAGCGCCTCGCGCAGCGGTGTGCGCGAGATTTGCAGCCGCTCGCACAATTCGCGCTCGGGGATCCGGGCACCCGGCGTAATTTCGCCGTCGAGCAGGATCGCGCGGATGCGGCTGACGACTTCCTCGTGAAGCATGCGCCTAATCTCTATTTTGCATTCAAAATTAGACGTTATCAGCCCACCGTTACCTTTTCCAGCTTGAAATATCCAAATATTGAATGCAGAATTGAGAAAACTACAAGGACCAAGAAAAAATGGACCAGCGGGAAGCGGCGGCGGAAGACCTCCTTTTCGAGATCGATGGCGGCATTGGGCAGGTCACGTTCAATCGTCCGCACGCCAGGAATGCCTTCACTTTCGAGATGTACGAGCGGCTGGCGGAGATTTGCGAACAGGCCAACCGGAACCTTGCGATCAAGGTGTTGGTCCTCCGTGGGGCGGGCGACAAGGCCTTTGCCTCGGGCACGGACATCAATCAGTTCCGCGCGTTCAAGACACCGCAGGACGCGATCGACTATGAGAACCGCATTGATCGCGTCATCACCACGCTCGAGCAATGCCGGGTACCCACCATTGCCGCGATCAACGGCGCCTGCACCGGAGGCGGCGCCGGCATCGCCGCCGCCTGCGATTTGCGCATCGGCACCCGGAGCACGAGGATGGGATTTCCCATCGCCCGTACGCTCGGCAACTGCCTGTCGATGTCGAATGTCAGCCGTCTCACTGCGCTCATTGGGCCGGCGCGGGTCAAGGACCTGATTTTCACCGCCCGGCTGGTCGAGGCCGAAGAAGCTGCCGCGGTCGGCCTGCTCACGGAGGTCGTCGCAGATATGGCTGCGCTCGACAAGCGCACCGGCGAAGTAGCCAGGCTTGTCGCCGGCAACGCGCCGCTGACGCTCAGCGCGACAAAGCAGGCGGTGGCGCGCCTGCAAAAGCGGCTCACGCGCGACGAGGGCGAGGACCTCATCCTGATGTGCTACACCAGCCAGGATTTTCGTGAAGGACTCGACGCTTTCCTCAACAAGCGCCCGCCGCAATGGCGCGGCCAATAGGAGTCCGCATGCCGACAGTGAAAGACAAGGCGGCATCGCTGCCGCGTGCGTCGGGGCCGCTGGCCGGGCTCAAGGTCGTCGATCTCACCCATGTCATGGCAGGACCGACCTGCACGCTGATGCTCGCCGACATGGGGGCTGACGTCATCAAGATCGAAAAATCGCCGAATGGCGACGACACGCGGCATTCGGTGCCGCCGAAGATCGGCGACGAGGCGGCTTCCTTCCTGATGATGAACCGCAACAAGCGCGGAATCGTGCTCGACCTGAAAACCGCGGGCGGCAAGGAAGTGTTGCGACGGCTGATCGCCGCGGCCGATGTCCTGGTCGAGAATTTCGCGCCAGGCGCAATGGAGCGGCTGGGCTTCGGCTACGCGGAACTGCACAAGGACTTTCCCGGGCTGATCTATTGCTCGCTGTCCGGCTTTGGGCGCACCGGTCCGTACCGGAATCGCCGCGGCTTTGACCTGGTCGCGCAGGCGATGAGCGGCATCATGAGTTTCACGGGCGAGCGGCCGGATGGCCCGCCGGTGAAATGCGGGCCGCCTCTGTCCGACATCACCGCCGGCGTGCTGGCGAGCATGGGAATCCTCGCTGCCTATGCGCATCGCCTCAAGACCGGCGTTGGGCAATGGGTCGAGACATCGCTCTACGAGGCGGCGCTGGTGCAGACCTATTGGCAGTCGACGATCGCGCTCGCCACCAACACGGCGCCGCGCGCCATGGGCTCGGCGCATCCTCTCAACGCGCCGTACCAGGCCTTCGAGGCGTCCGACGGCTGGCTGGTAGTCGGCGGCGCCAACAAGAAACACTGGTTGCTGATGCTGGAAGCGCTCGGCGCGACGGAATTGGCCGTCGATCCGCGCTTTGTCAGCGGCTCCGACCGCATGGCGCACCTCAAGGAGCTCGAAGCTGTGTTGAGCCGGCATTTCCGCAGCCGGACGCGGGCGCATTGGCTGGCTGCGCTGGACGAGAAGGGCGTCCCGTGCGGCCCCGTCCACGACATGCTGGAGGCGCTGAACGATCCGCAGACACTCGCGCGGGAGATGGTGGTCGAAGTGGAGCATTCGACGGTGGGACCGGTGAAGACGATCGGCCTTCCGGTCAAGTTCTCGGAGACGCCGGGCAAGGTGCGTTCGGGCGCGCCGGTTTATGGTGAACATACCCGCGAGGTGCTGCGCGAGCACGGGTTCGACGAAAAGCGGATCGACCAGTTCGAAAAAGAAGGGGCGATCGTTTCGGCCCCGATCGGCAGGGAGAAACGGATCGCCTGAGGTTTCGTCGGTACAACGCGTCGCAAACAGAAGAAAATAAGCCGGAGGACACCATGAATATTTCGTCACGACTCTTGCTGTCACTGTCCGCAACCGGGGTCATGCTTGCCGGGGCGCTGCCGGCTTGCGCGGCCTGGCAGCCGCAAAAGCCGATCGAGTTCGTCGCCACGGCCGGGCCGGGCGGCGGCACCGACAATCTGGCGCGCGCGGTTCAGAACATCATCACCAAGTACAAGCTGACCGAGCAGCCTGTCGTGGTCGTCAACAAGGGCGGCGGCAGCGGAGCGGAAGGTTACGTCTACGGCAAGGCATCGGCCGGCGATCCCTACAAGGTGATCTTCGGCACGTCGAACGCCTGGCAGCAACCGCTCGTGTCGAAGGTTGCTTTCAACTACACCGATCTGACGCCGATCGCGGCAATGGCACAGGACGAGTTCCTGCTCTGGGTCAAGCAGGACGCGCCGTACAAGACGGTCGCCGACTATCTCAAGGCGGCGGCCTCGAGCGAATTCAAGATGGGCGGCGCGCAGTCAAAGGACACCGACGAAGTGCTCACCCGGATGATCGAGAAGGTGGCGCACGTCAAATTCACCTACATTCCCTTCAAGAGCGGCGCCGAGGCGGCCGTGCAGCTGGCCGGAGGCCACATCGACTCGCACGTCAACAATCCAAGCGAAAGTCTTGGGCAATGGCGCGGCTCGACGCAGCGTCCGCTCTGCGCCTTCAGCCCGAAGCGATTGCCGCAGGGACCGAAGATAACGGCAACCGAAGGCTGGAGCGACATTCCAACCTGCGTCGAGCAAGGTCTCGCGATCTCCCAATATGAACAGCCGCGCACGGTTTGGCTGCCGGGCAAGGTCACTCCCGATCAGGCCGGATTCTACGTCGATCTCATGAAGAAGGTGCAGGCGACACCGGAGTGGAAGGACTACATCGAGAAAACCTCGCAGGTCGATACGTTTCTGACCGGTGCCGAGTTCGATAGCTTCATCAAGCAGGATCTCGAGCATGTGAAGCAGGTCGCGGGCGAACAAGGTTGGCTTGTCAAGTGACCCGCCGATCGAGCGTTCTGCAACGCGCGTCGTCTCGCGTGATGAACGGCTGGTGCCGTCGATGATATCGCGCCGCGTTCTCGAGATATCGACGGCTGTCCTCACCGGTGGTTTCGGGGTCGCGGTGGCCGTCTCCAGCCTCGACAACGGCATCGGCTGGTCCGCTGCCGGTGTGGATGCGGGCACGTTCCCTTTCCTGACCGGCGTCATCATCGTTCTCGGCAGTCTCTACAATCTGGTAGTGGGCGCGCTGCCGGGCGGGACGCTGGCGAGCGTCCCTGTCGCCGTCACGCGCACCGAGCTGCGTCGTGTCGCGGGACTGTTCGTCCCGGCCGCGATTTACGTTGCCGTCATCCCCCTGATCGGAATGTATCTTGCCTCGGCCCTCTACATCTTCGCCGTGCTGGCGCTGCCGCGGCATCAATCGATGCTTCGGTCGCTTGCGATGGCGGTGGCGACCCCGCTCGCGCTCTACGTGGTGTTCGAGCGCATGTTCCTGGTGAGCCTGCCGCACGGTGCGCTCGCGGCGGCATTCGGCCTCTGACGGGAAAGCCGATGGACAATCTCGAACAGCTTTTGCACGGCTTCACCATCGCGGTCACGCTGCCGCACCTGGCGCTCATGGTGATCGGCGTACTGCTCGGAATTCTCGTCGGGGTGCTGCCGGGACTGGGGGCGCCGAACGGTGTGTCGCTGCTGTTGCCGTTGACTTTCGGCATGCAGCCGGTATCGGCGATCATCCTGCTCTCGAGCATGTATTGGGGCGCGTTGTTTGGCGGCTCCGTGACCTCGATCCTGTTCAATATCCCGGGAGAGCCGTCATCGGTCGCCACGACCTTCGACGGCTATCCGATGGCCCGCGACGGCAGGCCGACGACGGCGCTCGCCACCGCCTTCGGCTCGGCGGCCTTCGGCGCCCTGGTCGGCGTCATCCTGATCACCTTTCTCGCCTCCTGGGTGGCGCAGGTGGCGCTGGCGTTCGGGCCGCCGGAGTATTTCGCGGTCTATTTTCTCGCCTTCGCCAGCTTCGTCGGGATGGGCGGTGCGCCGCCGATCAAGACCGTTGTCGCGCTGGGCATCGGCTTTGCGATCGCTGCGATCGGTATCGATACGGTGTCCGGCAGTGTGCGGCTGACGATGGGTATCGACGAACTGGTCAAGGGAGTGAACTTCGTCGTGGCAGTCATGGGACTGTTCGGCATCGGCGAGCTTCTGGTCGCCGTCGAAGAGGAGTTTCACGCGCACGCGGTGTCCTCGAAGATCGATTGGAGGGAAGTGTTCCGGGCCGTCGCGCAGCTGCCGCGGCATGGCATCGCACTGTTGCGCAGCGCCGCCATCGGATGCTGGATGGGAATCACGCCGGGCGGTCCGACCGCGGCGTCATTCATGAGCTACGGGATCGCCAAGCGCTTCTCGCGCCGCGGCCGGCACTTCGGCACCGGCGAAGTCGAAGGCATCATCTCGCCGGAGACCGCCGACCATGCCGCCGGCACCAGCGCGTTGCTGCCCATGCTCGCCCTGGGCATTCCCGGCTCGGCCACGGCAGCGGTGATGATGGGCGGCCTGATGATCTGGGGACTCAATCCCGGACCGATGCTGTTCGTCGACCAGAAGGACTTTGTCTGGGGCCTGATAGCCTCGATGTATGTCGGCAACATTGTCGCGGTCGCGCTGGTGCTGCTGACGGTGCCGGTGTTTGCCGCCCTGATGCGAATTCCGTTCGCCGTGATCGCGCCGCTGATCGTGATCATCTGCGTGGTCGGCGCCTATTCGGTCTCCAACTCGTATCTCGATATCGTCCTGATGCTCGGCTTTGGCGTCCTGGGCTATCTTTTCAAGAAGCTGTTTTATCCGCTGGCGCCGCTGGTGCTGGCGATCGTCATCGGCGACAAGGCCGAGGACGCGTTCCGGCAGTCGATGCTGATGTCCAAGGGATCGCTTGGCATTTTCTTCCAGAACCGGCTGGTGACGACCCTTGTCGTCGCGGGCATGACGCTGCTGCTGCTTCCGCTCGTCCTGCAGTTCGTGCGTCTCCGGCGCAAACCCGGCGATGCCAGTCACGGCGCAGCAAGCGCGGAGAAGGTGAAGGTCATATAAGCGCAAGGCCGATCATTGCGGCGTTCTGGAGCGTGACCCCATAGGCCCGCAGCGAATGTCCGGCGTGGTGGCGCTTCCGTCGGCTCAACTTTAGGTGGCTTAGTCAACAACGAACATGTTAGGCTGGGATCCGCGATGACCAGGTTCCACCGCGCGATCATCGTCACCAGCCATGGCCTGACATGAAGTTCGTCCTTGTTGTTGCGATGTTGCTGACTTCTCAGGGCGCTCTGGCGTGCGACCTGTCGCTGGTCGCGCCGGCGAAATCAGCTCTCAAAAAGCCGGTTCAGGTCCAGGCCTCGCTTGCGGACGATACCTTGACAGTCAGCTATACCGTGACGGCGCCGGCATTGAACGCCAGGAAAGTTCTCGGCCCTCAGCAATTTCCCTACATGTTTGACGTCGTGGAATTGTTCGTGACGTTTTCGGACACCGGATTTCCGTATTTTGAATTTGAAGTCTCGCCGTTCAACCAGACCTTTCAGGTGAGGATCCCCGGTCAGGGGCAACCCTTTCAAGAGGGAGTTGGTCTCGGCCTGATGTCGACCGCGGCGCTTCGGCCGGGCGGCTGGAATGCGGAATTGAAGGTTCCCCTCAAACCGCTCGGCTGGGACGGCGATCCCAAGAAGATCAGGGGAAATTTCTATTCCATTCTGGAACGGCCTCCGAAGCGCAGCTTCTGGGGTTCATTCCTGCCGAAAGCCGCCAAGGCGAATTTTCATCAACCGCAGTTTTTTCAAGCATTGCTGCAATGCGGGTAGCGCGAAGGGAGACGAAATGAAACGACGCGATTTCCTGAAGGCCTCCGGCGGCCTGTCGGCGCATTTGATTGTGGGTGGTTCGCTGCTTTCGATCCGCAGGGCGGAGGCCGATACCGGCCTGCCGATTGCGGCGCTGAAGGCGCAGCTCGATCCCAAAAAGGATCTGGTTTTGCTTCCCGCGGACAAACTCTCCGCCGTCAAGAACATGTCGTTCAACAAGCGAGTTCAGATCGCGCCGCGCGTGCGTGTCATCGCCGGGAGCGCCAAGTCCGTCGCCAGCACCATCCTTTGGGCCACCAGCAACGGCGTGAACTTCGCGGTCCGCTCCGGCGGCCACTCCTATGAAGGCTATTCGCAGAGTCCGGATCTCGTGATCGACGTTCGCGGCATGGCCGCCATCAAGCTCTCGGCCGACAACAAGTCGGTGTCGGTGGGTTCCGGCGCCAACCTCGGCTCGGTCTACAAGGCGCTTTGGCCGAGCGATCTGGCGATCCCGGCGGGAAGTTGCTTTCCGGTAGGGGTGGCGGGCCACTCGCTGGGCGGAGGCTTTGGGCTGCTTGGCCGTCCGTTCGGGCTCGCATGCGACAGTATCCTGTCGATGGAAGTGGTCGACGCGGCAGGGCAGATTCGCAATGCGAGCGCCCAGGAAAATCCCGATCTGTTTTGGGCGTTGCGCGGTGGCGGCAATGGAAATTTTGGCGTCGTCACCAATTTCAACTTTCGAACCAGCCCGGTCGATATGGTCGCCAGATTCAAGATTGTATGGAGCAGCAGGCCGATCCCGCAGGCGGTAAAAATCGTGCAGGCGTGGCAGCAATGGCTTGGCGATTTGCCGCCCGCGATCACGGGCACGCTTCACCTGGATAAACTTTCCGGGGGACAGATCGGTGTGCATATGTCCGGGCTGTCGGTGCAATCCGAAAGCAAGCTGATCGTTGAGTTGAAGCGCCTGCAAAATCTGGCCGGCTCGGCGGAGCAGGCCCCCACAAAGACCCAGACGTTCAAGGCGGCTGCCACCGTCTTCGATGGCGGCGGCCCCACCCAGGTCTTCATGAAGGGAAAATCCGACTACGTCACGGATCCCTTGTCCGATCAGGGGATCACGACGTTGCTGAATGGTCTGCAAAAAGCACCGGGGGCGATTTCGGTGCTGTGCGACACCTACGGCGGCGCGATCAACTCGGTTGCATCAGATGCGACGGCCTTCGTGCATCGCGGCAACACCAAATACTCGATTCAGTATTACAAGGAATGGACCAGCCAGGCCGCTTCCGATGCCAACATCGCGATGATGCGGACCCTGTATGACTCGATGCGGCCGTTCGTTTCGGGAGGGGCCTATGTGAACTATTGCGATCTCGATCTCGGCGATCGCTATGCGAAGGCCTATTGGGGCGACAACCTTCCGCGGCTGACGCAGCTGAAGGCCCAGTTCGATCCGAAGAACATCTTCAAGCACGTCCAGAGCGTGCCGCTGAGTTAGGGGTGATCGCTAAATTCGGAGAGGTGGGCGGCGGCGGATATCGCTTTACCTCGGGCTCGTCCGCGGCAATACGATCTTGAACTCCGTGAAAAGCCCGGGCTCCGTCTCGACATCGATGCTGCCGCCGTGCTGCTTTACGATGATGTCGTGGCTCATCGACAGGCCAAGCCCGGTACCTTCTCCCGCGGGCTTGGTCGTGAAGAACGGATTGAACATCTTATCCCTCACCGCGAGAGGGATACCGGTTCCGTTGTCACGAATCCGGATTTCCACCCCGTCGCCGAGATTTTTTGTGGCCGCACTGAGCACAGGCTCAAAGGTCTCGTCTGCCGCTTCCGACTTGCGTTTGGTGGCGGCGTAGAAGCCGTTGGAAATCAGGTTGAGCAGCGCCCGCGTCAGCTCCTGTGGGTACAGTTCGACCGCGCCCGCGTCGGGATCGAGGTCGCGCTCGAGCGTGATGTTGAAGCCGGACTTTTCCGCCCGCGCCCCGTGATAGGCAAGGTTGAGGCTCTCGTCGACCAAGCTGTTGATGTCGGTGGAGCGGTATTCGCCGGAGCCCTCGCGCGAATGCAGCAGCATGTTCTTGACAATCGAGTCCGCCCGCTTGCCGTGCTGCACCACCTTTTCAAGGTTCGACTTCAGCATCCGCGTCACTTCGCCGACGTCGCCGCGGGTCTTCTGGTCGAGCGTGGCCGGCGCCAGCATTTCGTCGAGTTCGTCGATCAGTTCGGCCGACAGCGCCGAGAAATTGTTGACGAAGTTAAGCGGATTCTTGATCTCGTGCGCGATTCCCGCGGTGAGCTGGCCAAGCGAGGCGAGCTTCTCGGTCTGCACCAGCCGATCCTGGGCGGCGCGGAGATTGTCGAGGGATTGCGACAATTCGCGGGTCTTGGCCTGCACCTCGTCAAACAGGCGCACGTTTTCGATGGCGATTACGGCCTGGTCGGCAAAGGTCGTGACCAATTCTACCTGCTTGTCAGTAAACGGCCGCATGTCCCGTCGCAACAGCACGAGTGCGCCAACCGGATTGCCTTCGCGAAGAAGGGGTACTCCCAGAAATGTTCGGGGGTTGCCGCTCAGTTTCTGCGCTTCCGAAAAAGTGTAATCGGGATCGGCAAGCACGTCGGGCACATGGACCACCGTTCCCTCCAGCAGCGTTCGGCCCATGATGCTCGCGCGTTCCGGCTTGACCGGAATGTCTTTGACGTAATCCATGAACTCCGGCGGAAAGCCGTATGACCCGGCGCGGAAATACTCGTCCCCTTTCTGGCGGGTAATCGCCGCCATATCCGCCTCGCACAATCGAGCCGCCGAGGCGACGAGGGTGTCCAGCACCGTTTGCAAGTCGAATGCCGAGCGGCTGATGACCTTGAGCACGTCGGCGGTCGCGGTCTGCTGTTGCAGCGATTCCGTCAGATCGCGGGTTCGCTCTTGCACCTGCTCAAACAGGCTGACATTCGAGATCGCGATGACGGCCTGGGCGGCGAAGGCTTCGAGGAACCCGACTTGCTTCGGCGTGAAGGGCCCCGGCTCGGGTTTGCGCAAGACGATCGAGCCGATCGCTTTGCCTTCCTGCAGCATGGGCGCCGCGATGGCCGCCTTGTGTCCATGAATCGCCGCGAACTTCCGCGCCGTGGCGTATTCGACCGGATCGAGAAGATCGTAGTCGGGGACGTGAACCGTGCAGGCATCGACGATCGACAGCCCCATGGCGCTCTCCCGGTTCAGGGGATAGGCGTCCTCAATGGGAGACGTGAACATCCCCGCATGGGCGGTGGACCTCACCATGTCACCGTCGCGAAGATGTATGACCGCGTCCGCCGCTCCGCAGAAGCGCAAGGCGGCACTGGCGACGGCCTCGAGCACCGGACCAACGTCGGTCGGAGATTCCGATATCACACTCAGGATCTCGGCGGTGGCCGTCTGCTGGTCGAGCGACTCCTCCAGCTCTGTGAACAGCCGCGTGTTTTCGATGGCGATCACGGCCTGGTCAGCGAAGGTCTTGAGCAGACTCAGTTCCTTGCCGTTGAAGGGCGTATTCGGCTCGCGCGTGACCGCAATCATGCCGACACCGCGCCCCTCCCACAGCATCGGCGTGAGAACGTCCGAGAAATTTCCGATGACTTGAGCGACGCGGCGAATGCTTTGCGGTACATTCGCGCCATTCAATGCGTCGGGATAATAGATCTGCTGGCGGGCTCCAACGACAGCAGGGACCGCGCTCTGCTCGATCGGCTGCGGGTAAACCTTGTCCATCAATTCCATGTTGATCCCGCGGCGGGCAGCCAGATGCACCAACCCGTCGCCCGGAGTGAGAAAAATTGCGATCTGCCGACAATCGAAAAGCCGCTCGATACTGTTGACGATGCGTTCAAATACCGGCTTGGCGTCGGCCATTGAGTTGCCGATCACCTGCAGCACTTCGGAAGTCGCGGTCTGATGCTCCAGCGCCTCCCGGGTCTCGTTGAACAGCCGCGCGTTCTGGATTGCGATCGCGGCCTGATCGGCGAAGGTCTGCAACAACGCGATCTGCCGCTCGGTAAAGGGCCGGATTTCCCGGCGATAGATCGTAAAGGCTCCGAGCATGCCTTCGTCGCCGCGGAGCGGCACGGCGAGGTAGGTACGCGCCCCGGCACTGTCGACCCAGGGCGCGGCGCACCGGGTTGCCAAGCCGGTATCCCTCGTCGTCCGAGGCGTCGGCGATATGAACGAAGCTCTCGCCGCGCACGAGGCGACCCATACCGGTCTCGGCACCCAGACGGACCGGGCCGCCCTGAAACAGGTCTGTGACCTCGGACGGCATGCCCCGCGTTGCGACAGCCCGGTGCATGTCGTCGCCGTCGTAGGTGGAGAGGGCGCCGAAGCTTGCGCCGCAAAGAAGTGTTGCCTTCTCGAGAACCGCCTCGAAGACCGGCGCCAGATTGCCGGGTGAACTGTTGATGACCCTCAGGACATCGGCCGTTGCAGTCTCGCGCTGCAGTGACTCCTGCAGTTCCGCGGTGAGCCTCGCCAGTTCGGCTTCCCGGTTGTTTGCCGACGAGCTGCGACCGCGCTTGGCCCTGGGCGCGCTGCGGGGAGCACTGCTCGTTCGCTTGAGGCGTCGCTTCCCAGGTTTGCCTGCAGCTTTTGCGCCTCGCCCCATATCCGCCCCTCGGTGCATCGAAGGGATAGTATCGGCTCTGCATGGGGGTCGGAAAGAGGGCGAAAAATCCCGGCAGGCTGGCGGCCTGGTTATTCGTCCAAAACGAAAATGGAGGCCAGCGCGCCCGCCTGGCCTCCAGTCGAATTCAGAGTGATCGTTTGGCTCCGGCGGCCGCCTTATGGCGTGCGGTCGGCGGTGACCAGCCGGGCTTCCCGGATCACGGTCTTGGTGCCGGCAATGCGCAGGCAGGAAGCCTCAAAATTCGGCCAGGCCTTTTGCGAACAGCCCGGGCCCACGCTGTGGATATCCAGCCGGTCGCCCTTGGCGAGCGCCTGCGGAACGCTGGCTTCCACCTGCGGGGCGAAGCCGGGAAGAATGGTGAGAGCGGCAGCGACAAACGCAGCAATAGCAACGGCAGAAATTGCCTTGATCATGATGGTCCCCTGTCATCTGGGCCTTTGCGGCCCGTCGTTTCGTTAACCAACTGATACAAACCGCCCGTTTCCGGATGTCTTCGCGGGGGCAGAAAACGGTTTCATTCGGCCCGAGTTTTGTTTCGTTGGCCCCGCCGGGACGAAACATGATCCGGTTGCCTAGAAGACGCCGCGAGCCTGCAAGTGGTTCATTGGCCGACGAAATATAAAAACGCCGCGGATGCCTCCGGCCAAGGGAACCAGCCCGGCTTGCGGGGCCGCCCGGGGCGGGGTAGACGGGTTTATGCCCCGCATTGCGCTTTATCCCGGCTCGTTCGATCCCGTCACCAATGGCCATCTGGACGTGGTCCGGCACGCCGTGGGGCTGTGCGACCGACTGGTCGTCGCGATCGGGGTCCATCCCTCGAGAAAGCCGCTGTTTACGGTCGAGGAACGGCTGGCCATGCTTCAGGAGGTGTTTGGGCCGGTGGCCGCAAAGGCCGGCTGCGCCTTCGACAGCACGACCTTCGACGACCTCACTGTCACAGCCGCGAAGCGGGCCGGCGCTACCATTCTCATCCGGGGCTTGAGGGACGGCACCGACCTCGACTACGAGATGCAGATCGCGGGCATGAACGAGACCATGGCGCCGGAGGTACGCACCGTTTTCCTGCCGGCATCGCCGATGGTTCGCCCGATCACCGCCACACTGGTGCGTCAGATCGCGGGCATGGGCGGCGATGTCTCGAACTTCGTTCCGCCTTCGGTCGCTAAGCGCCTCAAGACCAAATTCGCCGGCAAATAATCCTCGCCACCTTCAGCACTCGCGGAGTTGTCATGATCCGAGTTTTCGCCTTTATCGTCGCCCTGATCTGCGCCGCGCCCGCGATCGCCCAGCCGCTTCCTGCCGGCCTCGACAAGCAGAATGCGATCGTGATCGACACCACCAAGGGCCGCGTCGTCATCAAGCTTCGGACCGATATCGCGCCCCAGCATGCCGAGCGCATCAAGCAACTGGCGCGCGAGGGGTTTTACAACAACGTGCCGTTCCACCGCGTGATGGACGGCTTCATGGCGCAGACCGGCGACGGCAAGAATTTCGACGGCACCGGCGGATCGAAATATCCGAACCTGAAGCAGGAATTTTCCAGCGTTCACTTCAAGCGTGGCATCGTCGGCATGGCGCGGCGCGGCGACAGCGTCGATTCCGCCAATTCGCAGTTCTTCATCATGTTCGCCGACGGCGCGAGCCTCGACGGCCAGTACACCGTGATCGGCGAGGTGGTGTCCGGCATGGACGTGGTCGACAAGCTCAAGAAGGCGCCGCCGGGATCGCCCGGCGGCGCGGTGACCGATCCCGACAAGATGGTGAAGGTGCAAGTCGCATCCGACATCAAGTGAGCGGCGGTGGCGCGGCGTCGCAACCAGTCCATCGGCTTTGCGGCGGTGCTGCTGCTGGCGTCGCTTGCGGCCTGCGCACAGGCCGAGGCGCAGCAGCAGGTCAATACCATCCATGAGGCGTTACAGCGGTTCTGGAGCTGCTGGAAACCGCCGCCGCTGTCGCGCGCCAACCCCATCGACATCACCGTGATTGTCAGCTTTAACCGCGCCGGCGAGATCCTGGGCCATCCCCGGATCACCTATGAATCGGAACAGGCCACCGACAACGACCGGGTGCAGTACCGGATTGCGGTGATGGAGGCGTTGCAACGCTGCACACCGATGCCATTTACCGACAGTATGGCCGGCGCCGTTGCCGGCCGGCCGTTCGCGGTCCAGTTCCACAACAGGAAACCTTCACCCAAACCCGCAGAGAAGAGAGCATGGCTGACACCGAAAATACTTTGATCCTGGAAACCACGCAGGGGCCGGTCACCATCGAGATGCGGCCCGACCTTGCCCCCGGCCACGTTGCCCGGATCAAGGAGCTGGTGCGCGAGGGGTTTTACGACGGCATCGTGTTCCATCGCGTGATCGACGGTTTCATGGCGCAGACCGGCTGTCCGCAGGGCACCGGCACCGGCGGCTCCGGCAAGAAGCTCAAGGCCGAATTCAACAACGAGCCGCATGTGCGCGGCACCGCCTCGATGGCGCGCGCGGCAAGTCCGGATTCCGGCGACAGCCAGTTCTTCATCTGCTTCGACGACGCCTCCTTCCTCAACAAGCAGTACACGGTCTGGGGCAAGGTGACGTCGGGCATGGAGAACGTCGACAAGATCAAGCGCGGCGAGCCGGTGAAGAACCCCGACAAGATCGTCAAGGCGCGCATGGCGCTGGACGCGGCGTAAACTTCAGTTGGTCATTCCGGGGCAGCCCGCGGGGCTGAACCCGGAATCTCGCGATTCCGGATTGCCGCGCCTCAAATAAGCAGAGGCTCACTTCGCTGAGAGCTGACGGACTGCACCGAGCCAATCCTCGATATGATAGGTGCGGACCATTTTACCGCCTTCGAGTGTGTGAACGTCGATTGACATCAATTTGAAGGACTTGCCGGTGTAGGGCACGCCCATGAATTCGCCTGCCGGTGTGCCGGTGGCCTCGCCGCGCACGGTGACCTGATTGCCCGAGACCAGGATTTCCTTGATTTCCCATTTCAGGTCGGGAACGGACTTGAGACGTTGTCCCATGCCCGCCAGAACCTCATCGCGGCTGACGCAGATGTCATTGCCCCGACAGGACATCCACTGCGGCGCGGTCGATTGCCTGATGAGTTCGGGGCTGTCTTTGGCGAATTCAGCATTCAGGGCCTTGTAGAACGGCGCGACACTGGCGCGGGCTGCCTCAGTGCTGATCTCCGCCTGGGCTGACGATGCCGAGAGGCCGATGGCGGCAACTGCGGCGCGGGCTGCGGATATTCTTTTCATGGTGGCTCCAAGGATTTGATTGCAGCCCCCGCCGGTGATATGCGCTTTAGTCGATAATCGATCCAATGAATAATTATGGCCTGCCATGAATGAAATTGATTTACGCAGGTTCGATCTCAACCTCCTGGTGGTGTTCGAAGTTTTGATGATCGAACGGAACGTCACCCGTGCCGCAGACCGGCTTGGAAGGACGCAATCGGCTGTCAGCCACTCGCTGTCGCGATTGCGCCGTCAGTTGGGTGATCCGCTGTTGATCAAGGCGGGTGCGCGGATGCAGCCGACGGCTTTCGCGCTCGATCTGATCGAGCAGGTCCGGCCAATGCTGCGCGGGATCGAGCGCGTTCTTTCGCCGCGGCATGTCTTTGATCCCGCATCTTCGCGGCGGGTTTTCAGGTTCGTGGCACCGGATTTCACGCTGACCCTCTTTGCGAGCTTGCTGGCGCGCCTGCGGTCCGATGCGCCCGGCGTTTCCATCGAGTGGACCGCGCCGCGAGAGCCGACACCGCTGGATGTGGCGGACGGGCAGGTCGACATCGCCATTGTGCCGGCGCAACTCCGACTGCCCGGGGGCGTCAGCAGCGAAGCGATCGGCGAGGTGAAATGGCGCTGCTTCGGCCGTCAGGGACATCCGGCGTTTTCCCGATGGGGACGCAAAAGCTGGTCGCAATGGCCGCATCTCGCCGTGCGGGTTGGCGACAGCCTGACAAGCCCTGTGAATCTCGCGGCGGCCGCAGCGGGGCTGGCGCGCAGCATCGCCGGTTGGGTGCCGCATTTCTCCGCCATCGCCCCTATTCTGGCTGGCTCGGATTTGCTGACCACCCTGCCGTCGATTGCGCTCGCCGAGTCGTTGGGCCCTTATCGGCTGGACAGCCGAGAGGTTCCGTTTCCGATTGGGCCGCTTCCGCATGTAATGATCTGGAGCACCGCTCGAAGTGCCCATGCCGAGATCATCTGGCTGCGCGATCGGCTCCGACCGATCGCCAAAAATCAATTTGCCGCTCCGCCGCCTAGAAGCTGATCCGATCATGCGACAGAACCCTCCCGGTTTGAGGGTCGAAATAACGGTGTCGTGTGTTACACCGACCACCCTTACGCGACGCACTTATCTGCATCGCGAGGACAATCAAGACTCGGACAACATGCGCACCGACCTTTTCGATTTCGAACTTCCCCCATCCCGCATCGCGCTGCGCCCGGCGAGCCCGCGCGATGCGGCGCGCATGCTGGTGGCAGAGCCGGACGGCGTGTTGCGCGACCGCGCGATATCCGATCTGCCGGATTGGCTCGAGCCCGGCGATGCGCTGGTCGTGAACGACACCAAGGTGATCGCGGCCCAGCTGAAAGGCCGGCGCATCGGTCGCGAGACCGAGCCGAAGATCGAGGCGACATTGATCAAGCGGCTCGACGGTTCGCGCTGGCAAGCGCTGGTGAAGCCTGCAAGGAAGCTCGTGTCGGGCGACGTGGTTCGCTTCGGCAATGAGGGCCGGGTATGCCTGCTCGGCCATCTCGATGCCGAGGTCGAACACAAGGGCGAGGACGGCGAAGTCACGCTGTCGTTTTCATTTCACGGGCCGGCGCTGGATCAGGCCATCGCCGATCTCGGCAGCCCGCCGCTGCCGCCTTACATCGCCTCGAAACGCACGCCCGACGATCGCGATGCCGCCGACTATCAGACCATGTTCGCGACCCATGAGGGCGCGGTTGCCGCGCCAACGGCGGGGCTGCATTTCACGCCGGCACTCGAAGCCGGGTTGCGCGGCCGCGGCGTCGAACTGCACCGGCTGACGCTGCATGTCGGGGCAGGGACGTTCCTGCCGGTCAAGGTGGACGACACCGCCGGCCACAAGATGCATGCCGAATGGGGCTGCATCTCCGCCGATACCGCCACCGCGTTGAACGAGGCGCGCGCCCGAGGCGGCCGCATTGTCGCGGTCGGCACCACCTGCTTGCGGCTGCTGGAGAGCGCCGCCGCCGAGGACGGCACGATCCAGCCGTTTGACGCAGAAACCTCGATCTTCATCACCCCGGGCTATCGCTTTCGCGCCGTCGATATTTTGCTGACCAACTTCCATCTGCCGCGTTCGACGCTGTTCATGCTGGTGTCGGCGTTCTCAGGCCTCGACACCATGAAGAGCGCCTATGCCCACGCCGTCAAAAGCGGCTACCGCTTCTATTCCTATGGCGATGCGTGCCTGCTGTTTCGTGCTAAGTCGACGGCATGACATCCGCCAATCATTTCGTACTGCTCCGCCGTGACCGCCAGGCGCGCACCGGGAAACTGACCACGCCGCATGGTGTGGTGCGGACGCCGGCCTTCATGCCGGTCGAGACCAAAAGGGTCGCCCTACGGCATCGTACGACAGGAAATGACTGCGGCAGCAACCGACCTCGAAACCGGTGGCGATAATAGCGAGCTTTACGACAGAAGACTTTGCCCAAATCCAGCGCAAGGCTCTCACTTGAAGCGCCCGATGATCCCGCAAAGACGGTCGCAGGATTTGGCGAGATGCTTGTTTGGTACCGTCGCGATGCCCAGAAGAAGCCCCGATCGTCCGGAAGCCGGCCGTGCATACCAGGTTGACAATGCGGCTGGTGCCATTCCAAACGCCAGGGTTTCCCTGGCGATGGATGTGTCCGGCGCGCCGTCGGGCAATCGCAGCAGCGCAGCCAATCCCGCTGTTGTGATGCTGGCAGCTTTGACGTGCAGCTGAAGGCACTCCAGCAACGCGTCACGCTGAGCAGAGTAGGCACGCTTGGTACGCCGAAGATGGCGCAGGTAGTGACCTTCGCGCACAAACTCGGCGGTCGCGAGTTGCACGGACGGCCCGGGCGGCGGCGCAAGGCACGCCGCGACCTCCATGAAGCGGGACAGCAGCGAAATGGGCGCGACGAGGAAACCGAGCCGCAACGTGGGACTGATGGTCTTGCTGAAGGAGCCGATGTGGATGACGCGCCCACCGCGATCAAGTGAGGCGAGCGCCGGCGCGGCTCGCCCCTTCAGCTGCAGTTCGCTCAGGTAGTCGTCTTCGATCACCCACACGCCTTCTTGAGCGGCCCAATCGAGCAGACGCAATCGACGTTCCAGCGATAGAGTAACCCCGAGCGGCGCCTGCTGCCCTGGGGTTACGACAACCAGCTTCGCATCCGGGACGTGGCACAGCCCATAGTCGACATCGATTCCGCTGGCGTCGACCGGGATTGGCGCAAGCGATAATCTTGCGAGTTCCAGGCCCCGACGGGTGAACGGGAAACCGGGGTCCTCTACCCAGACTTTCTGTCCCTCGAGGCCAAGCACGCGGAGCGCCAGTCCCAGGCCGCTACTGTATCCCCCGGTTATGATGACCTGCGAGGGCGAACATTCGATGCCACGGGCGATGGCAAGATAGGCGGCGATTTCCCGGCGCAGTTCAAGTTCACCTCGCGGATCCGGGTAAATGGGTGCCGCGCGTGCTTCGGCACGAACGGCATGGCAGCGGATTCGTGCGAGCAGGGTGGCCGGAAATGTCTCCTCTGCAGGTACCCCCATCTGAAAGATGGCCGGTCCCTGGGTCATCTCCTTGTACATCTCCATGAACGAGCCCGGATCGGGTGGCTGTTCGGACCGGGTGACTGTGCGAGGCCGCTCCGCGACATGGGTTCCGGTCGCCCGCGATGCGACGATGAGCTGCGCTGCGGACAGCTTTTCGTAAGCCGCGCGCACGGTGCCGCGGGCGACGCCAAGCTGCGCCGCAAGGTCCTGCCAGGACGGCAAGCGCGCGCCGGGTGCGAGCACACCACTCTGGATCGCCACGCCGATATCTTTTCGGATCTGCTCAGCCAGCGGCGTCTTCGCAGAGCGGTCGAGTTCCAATTGAAACGGCTTGGTCACGGGCTCGTAGTACACGATTTTTGTGCGTTCTTGGTGCTTTTTTCCGACCCAAGAAAAGGCATTTATTCGAGCGGAAGGAGGAGAGCCATGAAGATGCGAACTATCATCGGCGCAGCATCTGCTGCCATTGCCCTTGCAATCGCTGCGGCCGCCTCCGCCCATGATGTCGGCGACAAAGTCACGCCGAACTTCGCGCAGGCGATATCCAACATTCCGGGCAAGTCGCTGATCGCCGTGGTCGTCGACTATCCGCCGGGTGGGGCCTCGGTGCCGCATACCCACGCAAAATCGTCCTTCATCTACGCCTACGTCATATCGGGAAGCATCGAGTCGAAGGTGAACGACGGCCCAACACGGATCTACAGGGCGGGCGAGAGTTGGTCCGAACCGCCCGGCGCCAGCCATCCCATCAGCCGCAATACCAGCAAGACCGCGCCGGCAAAGCTGCTCGCGGTCTTCGTCGTCGATACCGACGAAAAGGAACTGACCACACCCGTCAAATAGAGTCCAAGGAGCAAGAAGAATAACAATGGGCAAACGTCTCGATTACAACCAAGTCGCTCCGAACGGCGTAAAGGCCCTTGGCGGGGTCTATGGCTATGTCCTGCAGAGCGGCCTTCCCGCCGAACTGGTTGAACTTGTTTATCTGCATGTCTCGCAGATCAACAACTGCGCCTATTGCCTCGACATGCACACCCGCGACCTCATCAAGAAGGGTGTGAAGATCGAGAAGCTGGCGCTGGTGCAGGCCTGGGCGGAAGCCGGCCATCTCTTCAGCGAGCGTGAGCGCGCCGCGCTCGCCTGGGCCGAAGCGGTGACCCGCGTATCAGAGACCGGTGTGCCGGATGAAGCGTTCCAGGCCGCGCGCGCGGTCTTTGAGGAAAAGGAACTTGTCGATCTCACGATCGCGATCGGCCTGATGAACGCCTACAACCGAATGGCGATCAGCTTCCGAAATACGCCACGGGCTGCGCTCGAGCAGCAGGAGCATGGGCGGCCTGCGGAAACCTGATCTCCCCTCGGGAGCTGATCGAGGGTTCGCCGCGCTTCGCGGGAGGATGAATTTATTCCAGTGGTGGAGATTTCCACCCATCAGAGAGTAAGCCAGGGAGATCTTGTAATGACGAACGCCGACGTGGAAGCGAGGCACGATGTCACGGTAGCTGTCGTGCGGGAGAAAGGGGCTCGGTTCCAGATCGAGAGGGCCAGTATCGACCCGCCTCGTCCGCACGATGTAATCGTCCGGGTGGTCGCTACCGGCGTCTGCCATACGGACATGCTCGTTCGAGATCAAGATTATCCCGTGCCGCTCCCGGCGGTGCTGGGTCACGAAGGTTCCGGCATCGTCGAAGCGGTTGGTTCGGCCGTGGTCGGCGTAGGGCCTGGTGATCACGTCGTGATGACGTGGCCGTCCTGCGGGAAATGCAGATTCTGCGTCCAGGGCCACCCGACCAGTTGCGAGAAACTCTTCGAACTCAGCTTTGGCTGTGCGCGACCAGATGGCAGCAACGCGATACTCGACCAGGATGGCCATACGCTGCACGGCCATTTCTTCGGGCAATCATCTTTCTCAAGCTTTGCGGTTGCGAGCGAGCGCAACGTCGTAAAAGTTACGAAGGAAGTGCCGATAGAACTGCTTGGGCCGCTCGGCTGCGGCATTCAGACCGGCGCCGGTGCGGTATTCAATGCGTTAAAGATTTCGCCGGGAGCACGTCTGGCTGTCTTCGGCGCGGGCGCGGTCGGCCTGAGCGCGGTGATGGCCGCTCGCGTCGCGGGCGCTTCGATGATCATTGCCGTTGATGTCGCGCCCAAGCGATTGGAACTCGCTCTGGAACTTGGCGCGACACACGTCATCAATAGCCGCGAAGCCGACCCGGTCGCCACGATCCGGGAACTGGCGCCTGGAGGGACGGATTTCTCATTAGAGAGCAGCGGTCGGCCAGCGGTTCTGCGTCAGGCGGTCGATGCGCTTGGCAAGCGTGGAACCTGTGGCGTCGTGGGCGCTCCTCCGATTGGAAGCGAGGTCAGCTTCGACATCAATCACATAATGGTCGGCGAGCGATCAATCCTCGGCATCATCGAGGGAAACTGCGTCCCGCAAGTGTTCATTCCGGAGCTCATCGAGCTCTATCGGCAAGGGAGGTTTCCCTTCGATAAGCTCGTCAAGTTCTACCCCTTCGATCAGATTAACGAGGCCGTTCGCGACAGCGAGTCAGGGGTGACTATTAAACCCATTCTGACCTTTCCGAAATGAACCAAAGCTCCGGTTCGGTCGGCAATAAAAAAGCCCCGGACCTGTTCGGGCGGGGCTTTGGTTCAGGTGATGCGACCGTCCAATTACGCGCGCACGCCTCCCAAGGCCCAAGCAGGCTTTGCGGTTTTGGTGGTGCGTTTGGCGGTCGTCATCATGGGGCGGAAGCTTATGCGGAAGACTTCGGCCGCCGTCAACGGTTTTTGGGGGTAAAATCGGCTTCAACGAGGTTGAACTGCATGCCGTTGTTACGCGATAAGCCGATGCATGAGCCTTCCCAATCATTTCGATCTCGTGGCAACCGACGGCGCGGCACGCACCGGCAAACTGACCACGCCGCATGGCGTGGTGCGGACGCCCGCCTTCATGCCGGTCGGCACCGCCGGCGCCATGAAGGGCATGCATTGGCGCGAGGTGCGCGATGCCGGCACGGATATCGTGCTCGGCAATACCTATCATTTGATGCTGCGGCCGGGCGCCGAGCGCATTGCCGCGCTGGGCGGCCTGCAGAAATTTACTGGCTGGAACGGGCCGATGCTGACCGACTCCGGCGGCTTCCAGGTGATGTCGCTGTCGGAGTTGCGCAAGGTCAGGGAGCAGGCGGTCACCTTTCGCTCGCACATCGACGGCGCCATGGTCGAATTGTCGCCGGAGCGTTCGATCGAGGTGCAACTGCTGCTCGGCTCCGATATCGCCATGCAAATGGATGAGTGCGTGCGGCTGCCGGCCGAGCGCGGCGATATCGAGCGCGCGATGCAGCTGTCGCTGCGCTGGGGCGAGCGCTCCAGGCGCGCCTTTGAAACGGCGCCCGCCGGATGCCTGCTGTTCGGCATCGCGCAGGGCGGCGACATAGCCGAGCTTCGCCGCGCCAGCGCGCGGGGCCTGGTCGAGACCGGCTTTCATGGTTACGCGATCGGGGGGCTCGCGGTCGGCGAGCCGCAAGCGGTGATGCTGGCGATGATCGAGGAGGTCGCGCCGATCCTGCCCGAGGATCGGCCGCGATATCTGATGGGCGTCGGCACGCCCGAAGACATCCTGGATGCGGTTGCGCGCGGCATCGACATGTTCGACTGCGTGATGCCGACGCGCAACGGGCGGCACGGCATGGCGTTCACCCGGTTCGGCCAGATCAATCTGCGCAACGCGCGCCATGCCGACGACCCGCGGCCGCTCGACGAGGAGAGCGCATGGCCGGCGGCACGCAGCACTTCGCGGGCCTATTTGCATCACCTCGTGCGATCCGGCGAGACGCTGGGGGCGATGCTGTTGTCGGAAATCAACATCGCCTATTACCAGCGCCTGATGCACGACATCAGGGACGCCATCGCAAAGGGAACTTTTGCGGATTTCAGCCAACGCACACGCGCCGGCTGGGCCAACGGCGATATCCCGGCGCGCTGAAGTTCAACGGCCGAAGTTCAGTCGCGGAAGTTCAATTTTAATTCAGTTGCAGACAAAACGCCTGAGCGCATGCTTGGTCACAAAACCGTAACCGCAGGTATCGCAGGTCCAGAGATAGCTGATGATGTTGTCGGAAACATAGGCGGACGCTTCCGCGGCGACCATTGAATCGGCGCACACCGGACAGGTCGGCAAATCACAGCCACGCGGATCGGGGCTACGCGTATCGGTCGACAGGACTTCAGCAACAGCTGACATCGTGACCTCCTTGCGATTTGAATTGCGATCTGAGCCCAGCTTCACCATACACCAATTTGCTTGACAGTGTAGCAACACAATTGCGTTGGTTTTGCGTTATTCGGTCGCTCAAAACTTTTGCATTGCAGCGAATATCGGTCGGTCGGATTCTGACTTGCACCCGGGCGCAAGCTGCCCGTAATGAGAGAAGAGCCTCTATTTGGCGCACATTGATGAAACAGGAGTCAGTCATGGACGCACCGACAACCATTAGTGCAGTGCACCGTCCCGGCCGCGGCCGTGTCTTCGACTCGATCGTGGACGCGGTCGGCGACACCCCGATCGTTCGCCTGCGCAAATTGCCGCAGGCGCACGGCGCGCACGCGACCATTCTCGCCAAGCTGGAATATTTCAGTCCCGCGGCCAGCGTGAAGGACCGCATCGGGGCCGCGATGGTGATCGCGATGGAGAAAGCCGGCCACATCAACGCCGACACCGTGCTGATCGAGCCGACCTCGGGCAATACCGGCATTGCGCTGGCTTTTGTCGCCGCCTCCCGCGGCTATCGGCTGAAGCTGGTGATGCCGGAATCGATGTCGATCGAGCGCCGCAAGATGCTGGCGTTCATGGGCGCCGAGCTGGTTCTCACCCCGGCCGCGCAAGGGATGAAGGGCGCGATCGCCACCGCCGAGGAGCTGGTGCGCACCACACCGAATTCGGTGATGCCGCAGCAGTTCAAGAACCTCGCCAACCCCGAAATTCACCGCCGCACCACCGCGGAGGAAATCTGGAACGATACCGGCGGCAATATCGATTACTTCGTCGCCGGCGTCGGCACCGGCGGCACCATCACCGGCGTCGGCCAGGTCCTGAAGCCACGCAAGGCGTCGCTGCGGGTGGTCGCGGTGGAACCGGAGGAAAGTCCGGTGTTGTCCGGCGGCCAGCATTCGCCGCACAAGATCCAGGGCATCGGCGCGGGCTTCGTTCCCGACATCCTCGATCGTTCGGTGATCGACGAGATCATCAAGATCAACAGCGCGACCGCGATCGAAACCACGCGCGCGCTGGCGCGCAACGAGGGCATTCCCGGCGGCATTTCGTCGGGCGCGGCGATTGCCGCCGCGATCCAGATCGGCAAACGCCCGGAAGCCGCCGGCAAGACCATCCTGGCAATCGTGCCGTCATTCTCCGAGCGCTATCTGTCGACGGCGCTGTTTGAGGGAATCTGACCATGGCGGATCAACCGAGACGGCCGCGAACCCTGAACGACGCCCGCACCGAGGCCGAGGCTGCGTTCAAGCGGACCACCACCAAGGTGGCGGAGGCGCCGCCGAAGGCGACCGCACTTCCCGGCGTCAAGGAACTGGTCTCGCTGCGGATCGACCAGGACGTGCTCGAGCACTTCCAGGAAGGTGGGCCCGGTTGGCAGGACCGCATCAACGACGCCCTGCGCAAGGCGGCCGGGAAATAGCCGGGACAGCGGCGTCGCGACGCCAGACACCTCGAAGACAAAAAAGCCCGGCATCAAGCCGGGCTGTTGGTCTGACGGACTATTGCAGGAGTCAGCGGCCGAACATCATGCCATGCATCATCCCGCCGATGAAGGCGCCGGGATTGCCGCCGCCACCCCCTCCGCCACCGCCGCCGCTACCGCCACTGCGACGACCGCCGCCACTGCCACCGCTGTGGCGACGGGCCGGCCTGTCGTCGGAGTCGTCGCTGGAGCTGCTCGAGGCCGCGGTCGTGGCGACGATCTCGGTCAACAGCGCCTTGTGCTGCAGCTTGTTGAGGAACCCGCTCGAGGGATAACCGCGAGCGGCCTGCCAGCGCCTGATCACGGAGCGTGTGTCGCCGTCAAACTTCCCATTCACTTTGGTATCGAAGCCAAGCCCGGTCAGCCGGCGCTGCACGTCACGGCGCTGGCCCTTGTCGAGGCCGATCTGGTCTTCCGTGGTCTGGTTGGACTCCTCGGTGAAGGTCGCCGGATCGATGCCGGTGGTCAGGTTACGCGTCGTGGTCGACGGCCCGTTCTCCAGCGAGGCGATCCGGGCCAGCGCCAGCGACTTGAACTGACCGTTGGGATAGCTGGTCAGATAGGCGTTGAGCTCTTCCGGTTTGTTGGATTCCTTGACCGAGCGCCAGAATTCGAGCTCGACGTCTGTGCCGGGAGAGCTGGATGCAACGGCGGCCGGCGCCGAAGCGGTCGATGCGGCAGCGCCAGGCGCAGGGACGGGAGCCGGGTTCAGATAGACCGAACCGATCAGGTTGGTGTGCCCCCAGGGCAGTTGGCCCTTGTTGGTCTCTTCGTTGACCTGGGCGCGGACTTCCGTCATCGCCTGCTGGATCTCGACGCCGGGCGTCGCGATGTGGGCGATCAGGGCGCGGGTGAACGGACTGTTGGTGCCCTCCTGGCCATCGAGCGCGGTCTGCCCGGGACCGGTCGCAAACGCGATCAGGGTGCCTTCGCCGGATTTCATCTCGGCCAGGCCGGACTGGACCGACACGCTGCGGGTCGCGGAGTTCGACTTGATCTTGGCGGCAAAGGGGTTGTCACGGCAGGCATCGAGGAACACCAGCTTGACCTTGGCGTCGCTCATGGTCTGGTCGAGTGTGAGATCGATATTGATCGCCGCGCCCAGCTTGACGTCCATTTCCGATTTGATGTCGGCATCGACCGGCAACAAATAGTTGGTGCCGCTGATCGCGATGCCATGGCCGGCATAGAAGAACACCGCGACGTCGGCCCCTTGCGCCTTCTTGCCGAAGTCGAGCAGCTTTTCAGTCATCTTGTCGCGGGTGAGGTTGGTGCCTTCGACCACCTCGAAGCCGACATTACGAAGCACAGCCGCCATCGCCTTGGCGTCGACCGGCGGATTGGGAAGTTGCGCCACATTCTTGTAGGCGCCGTTGCCGACGACAAAGGCGACGCGGTGGTCGGCCTTGGCGGCGTTGGCGGTAAACAACATGCAAATCAGGGAAAGAAGGACGGTAAAAATGCGCATCGGAAATCCCCTGGTGGAATCGAGCCGGTTGGGCTCGTCATGCTTCGCCACAGACTACACGAAAAAACCATACTTCGCGCCACAAAAAATTGGATTGATACCCAATTCCCGGCGGTAGCCATCCATGATGCGCACGATAATTGAATCGGCGCGAAAGCTTGCGTGATTTAGATCACAATTTTGGCCAGCGCGGCCGCAAAAAATGGGGGATGGGGATGGCTAGCGGCATCTGGCCGCTCAGGTCGCCGTGCGCACCGGAACCGGATCGGCGGCCCGCAGATTCAACAGGTTGCCGGTCAGGATCATGGCCGCGCCCAGCGCGGTGAACAAGTCCAGCCGCTCCGCATAGATCAGCCAGCCGAGGGCCGCGGTCAGCGGAACCCGCAAGAAATCCATCGGCAGCACCACAGTGGCGTCGGCATGCAGCATCGCGCGCGCCATGCAGTAATGGGAAAAGGTTCCGCAGAACGCGACCGCGGCAACGCAGCCAAAGGCATAAGCCGACGGCCATCGCCAGACGTAAAGCGCGGGGAAAAATCCGGCTGCGGACTGGATCACCAGCATCCAGAAGATAATCGACACCGTCTTTTCGGTGCGGGTCAGCGACTTCACCATGGCGACGGAAATGCCGAAGCCAACCGCGGCCGCCAGCGCGATCAGTTGGCCCGGATTGACGTCGCCGGTCTCGGGCCGGACGATCACGGTGACGCCGATCACGCCGAGGACGATCGCCGCGGTCTTCCAGACCGTCATGCGCTCGCCGAGAAAGCTTGCGGCGACGATGGCGGTCCAGATCGGCATGGTGAATTCGATCGCGACCACCTGGCCCAGCGGTATCAGCGTCAGCGCGAAGAACCAGCCGAGCCCGGCGGCATAGTGGATCAGGTTGCGCCCGACATGCTGCAGCGGCCGCAAGGTCCGCATCGCGGCGAACCCGCCATTCATGCGCACCAGGGGATAGAGCATCAGGAAACCCAGCAGTGCGCGCAGTTCGGTGACCTGAAATACGTTCAGTTCGCGCATCGCCTCGCGGCCGGCGACCGCCACGACCAGCATCAGGGCGAGCCAGCCCGCCATCCACAGCGCGGCCCTCGGCTTGGAGGGCGTTCGGTCCATCGATGAAGGGGGGCCAGACATGCTGCAGATCGGGAGGTTGAAAGACGAGGGAGGCTGAAGGTAAGCGCGCCGGTATCGGCGACCGAGCGGCGATTTGCAACGCGCAAATATGCTGACGCAGCGATGCGCCCGCCCCAATTTCGAGGTGGGAGAATACGCGCGATCGGTGCTAAGGGGACATGTTTGTCATTCCGGGATGGTCCGAAGGACCAGACCTCAGATGCGCAATTGCGCATCGGGGAATCTCGAGATTCCGGGTTCGCGCTTCACGCGCCCCGGAATGACGATCAATGGCAATCCGGGAGAAACTGCTCATGCGTATCTTGCAACCGGCCGAATGGTCGAAGCCGCGCGGCTTCTCGCACGGCGTTGAAGTCACCGGTCCGGGCCGCTGGATCGTGCTTGCCGGCCAGACCGGCGGCGACGAGAAGGGCGAGTACGCAACCGACATCGCCGCCCAGGTCGCGGTCGCCCTGCGCCGGATCATCAAGCTTTTGGCGGAGGCCGGCGCGGGACCCCAGCACATCGTTCGCCTGACCTGGTATTTGACCAGCCGCGGCGAATATGAGGCCGCCGGCCCCGGCATCGGCGCGGCCTGGCGCGAGACGCTGGGCAAGAACTTTCCGCCCTCGACGCTGCTCTACATCGCCGGCCTGGTCGATGCGCGCGCCAAGGTCGAGATCGAAGTCACCGCCTTCGTGCCGGGCGCATAGGAGACATTGCGATGAACAACCGATCGACCTCGGCCGACTTCGTCACCGCCTTCGCCACCGGATGGCCGGAGAACCAGCCCGACATCATGGTGCTGTCCCTGACCACGCATAAGGGCGTTCAGGATTTTGCGCTCAACAAGGAACAGGCGCAGTTGATCGCCAAGACCATCAAGGAAACTGCCGCTCGCCTCGCCAGGCCGAAGCGAGATTAGAGCATGATCCGGAAAAATGGACGCCGGCTTTCCGAAAAGATCATGCTCCATCAAAAAGTCAGAGCGGGATGACGATTCGAGGAAAAGTCATCCTGCGCTAGTGTCGCGATAGTGCGATGGAGGCTGAACGGAACGCGCCCTGCGAAGTGATCGAGATCGATTGCCTCGCGCCGCGGGTTGCCAGCGCAATGTTCGCGACGAAGCCGGGCGCGCTTGCTGTCACCTGGAAATTGCCGTTGGCGCCGCGTCCCTCGAGATTGCCGTTGATGCCGCGGCTGCTTTCGCTCCACGAGCCCGACAGCGCGCCGCGATCGGCGATGACGTCGCCTCTGAGATCGAATCTGTAGCTGTCGCTGGCGCAGACCAGGCTCAGATTGAGGCCGTTGCCGCCGGCGCCGACCGCATAGGACGACCGGCATCGAAGCCGCTCGCTGGAACCGTCGTCGAGGGTAACGGTGCCGCCGCCGGACCAGTTGCCGGCCATGCCGGCGAACGGCCCCGATTGCGCGTAGCTTGGGGGACCAAACAGGGTGACGGCGAGCAGGGTGACGAAAGCAAGGATCAGACGTCTGACGGCCACATGCGCGCCAGACGGTGGGCTCGTCTTATTGGCGTTATTGGCGCGAAGCTTCCCAACGGCCGCTGCACGGGATCCCCGCAGAAGCCCCATTCCATTTACCCGATCCGGCATTACCACTGAGTTGGCCATTCGCATATGCACCACCGATTGAGACCCGGACCACACCTTCGTGTCCGATGCTGCCGGTCACGTCAGCGCCGGCCGCCGAAACCTTACCGTCAGTGATGGTGAGCGTCGAGCGGGTCTGCGGTTCGCAGCTGCCACTCTTGGTCACAACCGTGACACTCCAAAGACCGTCATACGGCGTCTGGGCAAGGGACGGAGCGGCGGTGAGGGCCACGGTCAGAGCGGAAGCACAAAGAACGGTAGCAATGCGATTGGTGCGCATGAATCAGATCCCCGATGTGTGTGATGACGCGGCTTTTCCCGGTCGATTGTGGCCAAAATTTGCTGCGCCGCAGTAACTATAAAAGTTCCTGCCAGATCAAACATTTGATCAGAGGGCCGGTTCCCGAGGGGGGACGGGAATTCTGGGTGGGACGACCAAAAAAACCTTAGCTGGGGCCGATTCGGTACGATCTTACTCCGAAAGGCTCGGCGCCCTGGTCGCGAATTGCTCGTCCTGGGGTTTGGCGGGCAGGCTGCCATGGGCCTTGGCGTAGTCGATGACCTCGCCGAGCAGCTTTTGGCCGAGCGGGGCCAACGCGCGTTCCCACAACTCCCGCGCGGTTTCGCCTTTCCTGACAAAGCACCATTCCTGCGCGGCGATCGCGCCGGCATCCATGCGGTCGGCGAGGTGGTAGACGGTGCCGCCGGCGATCGGATCGCCTTCGCGGATGGTCCATTCCACCGCGGCGATGCCGCGGTGCCGCGGCAATAGCGAGGGGTGGTAGCCGATGCCGCCTAATCTTGCCTTGGCGAGCGCCTGCTTGCTGACGCGGGCGTGGCTATGCGCGGTGACGATCAGGTCGGTGCCGTCGGCGATCTCCGCGGCCACCACCAGCTTGGGATCCGCCTGCACCACGACCTCGATTCCGCCGGAGCGGGCAGCCACCGCGAGACGGTCCTCGGCATCGGCGACGACCACCCTGACAATGTCGACGCCATGCTGGCGCAGCATGTTCAGTGTCGTCACGCCGAAATGGCGGGAGCCGACGAGGGTGATCCGCATCCTGGTTCTGTCCGTCGTTGCTCAGGCCAAGCGAGGGGATCGCGGCGGCCCGTTGGCGTCTTGAATGCCCATGGACGGCGGAAAGTGCGAGGGGCTAAACGCGTCTGGCGGGCTTGATCCACACCTTTTCGGGGATCGTTTCGGGATTATCTGGTGGATCACCCGCACGGCGGCCGAACGATCCGTCGCGCCGCCATTGGGGCGATCAAACAGGCCAAGGCCTGTCAGCGCGACCAGTAGCCGTCGACGGCGTGGGCGATAAAAATACCGGCGCTGATAACGCCGAAGAGCGCAGTGACTGCATCCAACATGGCGAAGATCCCAAATCCCAGCGGATCGACCTAACGGCAGAGCTCGCTACACAGTCAAAAGAATTCCGGGGAAAGCCGGATTTTGAGAATGGGATGAGGATTTTAGGCAACAGGACTGACCCAGTCCGGGACAATTTTGGGCTGGCGGCATCGCCTGTGATCGACGCGTTCGCCGATCAACGGGCAAGGCGCGCGGTGTCCGGTCTTTTCAGGGCGCGGCTGAAAAATCTCTCAACAGTTGCGCTTCAGTCACAGTCGGATCGAACGCGCGCTGATAGGTTGTAACCCCTCGTTGAGCGGAACGGTGCGATGAAAAAAATACTGCTGGGAGCGGTCGCGTATTTCGCGGCGACGATAACGGCCTTTGCAGCCGATCTGGCGGCGCAGATTCCGCCGCCGGCACCATTGCCGGTACCGATCATCTACAGCTGGACCGGATGCTATCTCGGCGGCGAGGGCGGCGGTAACTGGGGCCAGAGCCAGCAGATCGCGCGTTCGGGCCCGAACGCCGCTTTGGCCATCACCGGAAAATTCAATTTGAGCGGCGGCATCGCCGGCGGCACCGTGGGCTGCAACGTTCAGTTCAGCAATTTCGTGGTCAGCATCGAAAACGATTATTCCTGGACCAACAAGAAGGGCAGCGCGAACGACATACTGCCGTTCAATCCGGCGGCCATCAGCTCGACGCGCGAGAAATGGATCGACACCCTTCGCCCGCGCTTTGGCTATGCCATCGACCGACTCTTGGTCTACGGCACGGTCGGCATTGCCTGGGCCGGGACCAGCGTGAACGTCGCCAATCCCACCATCGGCGCCTTCGTGACGGATTCGAAAACCCGAACCGGCTGGACCGCCGGCGTCGGCGCCGAATGGGCGGCCTGGGTCGGCCCCTGGGGCGCAGTGACGTTCAAGCTCGAATATCTGCACGTCGGCTTCACCGACAAGCAATACATCAATCCGCCCGTCGTCTTCGCAGGCGGAACGGTCCTCACCCGCGATGCCTCGTTGTCGGACGACATGGTGCGCGTCGGCATGAACGTGAAATTCAACTGGGGTGGGCCGCTGGTGGCGAGGTATTGATTGCATTGTTCCCGTGCCAGCTTTTGTCCGAGGTAGACCAAATTTGACGTCCTCAATCCTGGGATGTACGTTTGGTTATGGCCTCACCGATCATCAATTTCCAAAGCATCTCCGGGTTTTCGATTTCCGCCCAATACGAAAACCTGCCCGCGGGTTCACGGGTCGTGCTGGTGGACAAGACCAGCGGAAAGGCCATGCCGAGCCCGATCACTCCCGCCTCCGGCAGCGGGCCGCTTAGCATTCAGCTTCCAAACAGCGGCCCGAACAAATTCCCGCTTGGTGCTTATGTCCTGCAGGCTCAGGATAAGGCCGGCGTTTTTCTCGCGCAAAGCGTCGAGTTTTTCGTTTCCTGACTTTTTCGGTTCCCCCTGACAAGGCCCGCCATTTCGCGGCGCGCATCGCGCGATATCAGATCGCTTTGTCTCTGACCGATACGATTTCGCTAACAAGACCCCACGCGCTGGAACCTTCGCGCCGCTCGCCGGTTATCATGGCAGCGGCGGAACTGGGAAACCGGCAGTCGCGTAGGAGGCCGCACGGAGTCATGCCCGGGCGGCTTTTTTTGCGTCCCGGCACCGGTTCCGAAATGTGCGAATTCCAACAAGGGGAAGCCATGTCGTCCTGGTCCTGGTGGCTATTGCTGCTCGTCCCGTTTGCCGTGGCTGGATCCTTATGGATCTGGACCGCCATTATTGTTTTGATGGGAACGCGCAAGTTCAGGCGAACCGGTTTAGATCCGGTGTCGCGTGACCACGGGTTGTTTCTTTAGCGCGGCCAGACCGGGCGCCGATTTGCACCAAACCCCGTTTCAGGGGAATAATACCTGGATGCGGCTTCCCTATCACGATCGTTATGCCTACTCGCCGATCATTGACCGCCCGGACTACTCCTGGCCGGACGGCAAGCGGCTGGCCGTCTATCTCGGCCTCAACATAGAACACTTCGCGTTCGGTGCGGGCGAAGGTCATCTGCTAACCGTACCGGGAGTTGCTCCAGACGCTCGGACGTTCGCCTGGCGGGATTACGGCAACCGGGTCGGGGTTTGGCGCTGCCTCGAACTGTTCGATGAACTCAACCTCCCGGCGGCTCACCTCATCAACACGGCGGTCTTCGACTATGCGCCCCGTATCGTCGACGCGCTAAAAGCGCGCGGCGATGAGTTCATCGGGCATGGCCGCACCAACGCCGAGCGCCACGGCCAGATGTGGGAATCCGACGAGAAGCGGTTCCTGCAGGAGGTTCGCGATGCGATCGAACGCGCGTCCGGGAAGCCGCCGAGAGGCTGGATGGCTCCATGGATGGCCGCGACGCACCGGACGCCCGACCTGCTGAAGGAGGTCGGGTTCGATTTCCTGATGGACTGGCCGGCCGACGATCAGCCGCTCTGGATGAAGACGCGCTCCGGTCCGATCATGAGCGTACCGTACCCGCTCGAGATCAACGACAGCCCTCAGATCCTGGTGAGGCATCATTCGCCGGAGCAATTTCGCGACTTCGTCATCGGTCAATTCGAAGAGTTGCTGCGCCAGTCGGCAAAACAGCCGCTGGTATGCGGCATAGCATTGCACACGATGATCGTGGGCCAGCCCTACAGGCTTCGTATGCTCCGCGAGGCGTTGCAGCACATCGTCAACCATCCGGAGAAGGAAAAGGTTTGGTTCACCCGGCCGTCCGCGATCTACGACCATTGCGCCGGATTGCCGGAGAGCAAATTTCCGGCCGCTTAGCCGGCGAGGCGTGCGCCGACCTTTCAAACGCCAATTTTCGCAAGCTTCATAGTCCGGGTTCGCCTGTCAGCAGCCCCGGCAAATGGAGCTGATCATCTTGTCGACCTTCGCTTCTTCACGGTCGATCGCCGGATTGGTGCCAAGCAGCGGCCCTTTCATGGGGGCCATCGCCGACGCCGGATGACGGAAGTGCCGTGCCCGACGAGTTTGTGCCTGGCGTAGCCGGGCTGGTGCCAAAGGCGCCGCCGGTTACCGACATATGCCCGCCGCCCCGGGCCAACACGGCGCTGGTCGAAAGGCCAAGGCAGAGCGCGACGCAAAGAACGGAAAGCCTTTTCATGGCGAAACTCCTTCGAATGCGCGATCAACGGGAGTTACCGCCGATACGCATGCATCCGATGTAGGTTCGCCATTCGCCGACACCATTAAATTGAATGTTATTCGGGAAGGCGCCTCGGCATCGCGTGTAACGAGGTAAACCCCGCCGTCATGCGGAGGGGCCGTCTGAACGCAGCTTGAAACCGGAAATCGGTATCTCGGCGTATCGCTGTTCGGGTGTGCCGTCAGCTTTGAACCCGAGTTTCGCCATTCGGAGCTCTTCTTCCATCGTGATCAGGACAGGCGGATATTCACCAATGATGAACGCCGCCCTTTCAAGGGTGAGGGTTTCCCTCTCATCCAAGAGCATCTGATACATCTTGCTCAGCGGGCGCACGTGTTCAAACGTGACGGCTCTTTTCCAGTCCTTGTCGCCCGACCCTCGAACCTGCTTGGCGGCATCACTGACGCGGTGGTACGTACGCCAGTTCTCCCTCGTGAAACTTCCGCTTTCCAGGTAAAGCGAGATTCCCCAGAGCATCTTGTTGATGGGGAAGCTCGGTTTGAGCCCCGCCTTTGCGCAATCGACCAGCGCGTTGATCAATATGCGAGCTTTCTTCGCATCAAGTGTTTTACCGTGAATCGGGTGCCGCATTTTCGCAACCACAATGATGTCATGAATGTTGAGCGTGCTGCTGTCTCGGCGAAGGCCATAGGGAGGATTAGCCGACTCGTCCGCCGTAGCTCAAGAGCCAGGGCGGACTTGTCCGCCATAGCTTAAGAGGGAGGGCGGACTTGTCCGCCGTAGCTCATGCGAAGGCGGAAGGCGTAACCCACTTTTTCACGCATGAATGGCGGATTACGCCTCGCTAACCCGCGCTACGGGATAATGACTTCGGGATAATCGGTCGCACTCTAACGTTCTCCCGCATCCAAAATCCACGTCCGGTCTGCGAACGCCACATAAATCCGCTCCTGCCCAAGTGCTGCGCCAAGTTCGATCGACAGCTCGTTCAACATCGCCTCGATCGCCTCGTCGGACAGATGGCCGAGATAGGCGTGGACGGCTTCGCCAGTGAACAGCGCGACCGGTTCGCGGTCCGATCCAACGGTGCCGTCCGGGCGAGGCCACGCGTAGGTGACTTCGGCACGGGTGAACATGCCGGACAAAGCGGGCTGGCCTGCTTCCACCCGGCGTTTCATCCAGGCGCGGGCGGTGCGCACGGCCTCTGACACGTCGAACACGCGGCCATCGGGGTCCCAGCCCTCGCGCAAGCCCACGCTGATGCGAAAATCACGGCGAGGACCCAGCGAGCCCGGAACGACAGAATAGTCTTCAGTCTTGGGCGCAGCGGGTCGGCCGGTCATTTCGCTTCACCTTCGTCGAGAGTCCGTCGGGTGGGTTAGCCAACTTGTCCGCCGCAGCTCAAGAGCGAAGGCGGAAGGTGTAACCCACCTCTTATCGGTGAAGGCGGATTACGCCGGAGCCTGTCATCGGGCCGCGCTTTGCGCGGACCCGTTGGGCTCCAATCCGTCCTACGTCCCACGTGCTCGACCCGGCGGGTTTTTCTTTTTCTTTTGCGGGGCGCGGCACGGCGTTGACGGTGTCTTTCGAGACGATGCTTTTGGGCGCGCCCGCCGCAACCGGCGGGACAAATCTGGCGGCCCATTTCTGCTCGCAGCGTCTTTGAAGGTGAAGAGGGATTGCGCTCATAGCCAATCTCCTGGCTCCGGACCGCCCCGGTGAAGGCTTCAACGCAAACCATCGATTAAAGGTCCGCCAAAACGCTGCACACCGTCGAAATCAGGACGACGAGGCAGGAGAACGGCCCCAGCGTGGGGGAGCTGAGGCCGCCTTAACAAGAGCTCCCGATGGAGGGGGGCGTGTTCCAGCCGGGTGCCCCTTGCGCCCGGCGCTGCCAAGCGCATGCGAGTCCAAATCAAAGTCCCTGTCGATTGTTCCCGGCTGCTGGACCACGCTGGCGAGCCCGGCACCGGGCGCATGGCTTGGGTCTGCGCCCCCGCCACGTTCGATGAAAAGAGGCCGCCAACTAAGGCGGCCTTACTCGCGGCATTTTGGCAACAGTCAGCCACAAATCGATCTCGGCGGTGGCCTCGAATGGATGTTCGCGCCCGGCTGGTCGGTGTTCGGCGAATACAATTACATGGACTTCGGAACACGCACGCTGACCTTCATTGCCCCTCCTGGACTCTTCCCGGTCGGTGAGCACGTCAACATTTCTGAGAGAGTTCAAACCGCCTTGTTCGGTGTGAACTACAAGTTCAATTGGGCGCAGCCGGTCGTCGCGAAGTACTGAGACTTACTCAGGCCAGGCAAAAGCCCCGGCAGCGTCCGGGGCTTTTTTGTGCCTGCGGTTCAAAACAGGCCCACCAGTTGATGCAAAAGAGAAGCGCGCAGATCGCTCGCAGCTAAGACATGGACGGGCTATCCGGACCTCGTGTCCGGGTCTGCGCCGGCCGGGGAGGGCGGCAATCGATTGATAGACGCTAAGCCCGCCGACCCGACCCCGCGGGTTTTTCTTTTGCTTTTGCGGAGCGCGGCAAGCTGTTGACGGTGTCTTTCGAGACGCTGCTTTTGGGCGCGACCGCCGCAACCGGCGGGACAAATCTGGCGGCCCACCGCTGTTCGAGGCGTCTTTGAAGGTGAAGAGGGATTGCGCTCATGGCTTCTGGCTCCGGACCGCCCCGGTGAAGGCATCAACTCACACCATCGATTAAAGGTCCGCCAAAGTGCTACACGCCTTCGGCATTCAGGACGACGAGAGGTTCACAGCGGTAGGCCGCCTCGGGAACCTTTGCGCGGCTCGCCCGTTACCGCGGCAGCGAGGGAACTGGGAAACCGGCAGTCGCGTACGAGGCCGCACGGAGTAATGCCTGGGGCGGCTTTTTTGCGTCCGCCAAGGTCCCGGGGTGGCAAACGGACGGGCCGCACGCCATATAAACTGGATGGAAAAATTCATCGCTTTGACGTTCGTGGTCGTAATCGTTGCCTTTGCGGCGGCCTATTCGTTGTCAGCTTTGAAGGGCCGACATCCCTGATGACCCATCCTAAATGCCTTGCGGACTCCACCAGCAGCTGATCGATCGACTGACGGACAATTCAGTTCGCCAACCGGACCCGCACCGACGGCCGCGGGCCGCTCGGCCTGCTACGTTCGTAGAGCCGTAACTACGTAACCACCTCACGACATTCTTTGAGCGGAGGAATCCATGCTACGCTTCATCACGAGTCTGGCGTTTTTGATTTCTGCGCAGGCGGCCGGGGCGCAAAATCAACCGCCGCCGCCTTTTGTGGGCGGCGCCCCAACACCGCCGACAGATCTGCCATCCGGGATCGGCAACTACTGCATATATGAGAGCCTTATCTACTCCATTGGCTCGCCTCTTTGCATTGGCAAGGCAAGTTACATATGCGCTCCGACAACAGACAAGGAAGGGTTCAATCAGCGGGGGTACTGGACGTCTAGACCAGCTGATCCGAATCTTCTCGTCGCGGCCGCCTGCCAGTAGTTCGGCCTGTCGCCATCCTGACGAACAAGTCCCTTGTCGATCAGGGCTGTGTTCGCAAGTCGTGGCGTGTTGCTTTGCGGGTGGATGCCGATGTCATCCGGCCAGCGGTCGCCGCTCATGGCTGCGTGGTGACTGCATCGATAATCGCAACAGTAGATCAGGAGGCCGCGAACGCCAGCGGCGCGCATCTCTGCGAAGGTGATCTTCTGGTTCGGGCGGGTGAGGGCCGGCATGCGCCATTGAAGCGCGGCCTGAACTGGCAGGCAATCAATCTACGCGCGAAACACGCGGGATCACGCCTTAAGGGTGTTCTTCCTTCGGAACGATAAAAATCGCGATCCTCACCTTTCCTCAGCATCAAGTGAGTGCGAGACGTGATGCAGTTCACATCCGTTCGTCGCTTTATGGGGCATCGATCACCTGTGATTGTTGTGATGCCGAAAATGGAGACCTAAGATGCGTCTCAAAATGATTGCCAAATTGTTTGTGGTTTCGATCGTCATATTGACCGGTTCACCTGCGCTCGCGGCGCAGATTGCGGGCCATGATGCTCACTGTCGTTCCTGTGAGCAAAACGCGGGTGCCTGTCGTCATCGGACATTCGGGACGTGCATCACGCGTGTGAGCGATGCGCCACGTTGGAACGGTGCGTATGCAACGCACGATTGGCCGGCCGTGATGATCCTGGAGTAACTTCCGGATCGCGCGACTAGCTCTGGGCTACTGCCTGTCGGGAGGCGTGCGGGGGATCGGGCGCTTCTTCGGCAAGGGGATATGCCCAGCGATTGATCGCTCACCGGCGGACGCCT
>Ga0209422_1000017_pt1 | contig 46655 bp, 50 predicted proteins | sample BlaSpr_A8_OM2_M3_FD_187983 | JGI IMG/M metagenome (GOLD analysis project Ga0209422, IMG submission 187983) | Forest soil microbial communities from Thunder Bay, Ontario, Canada - Black Spruce, Ontario site 2_A8_OM2_M3 (SPAdes) (version 2) | ecosystem: Environmental > Terrestrial > Soil > Boreal... | reverse complement strand
CGGCTCTTTCCAGGTCTCCCATAGTCCCAGCGAAAGCGAACAGCTCACCTTCGTAGACCTCAAAGCAGTACGGCTGCTTAAGTTTTTTGGCCTTCTGGCACTCATAAAACCATCTGCAGGAATGAGACATCTGCGGAGTTTCAACGCATCGCGGAACGCAGGTTTCGCCGCCGCTGGTTCCGATCTCGCGTTAATCATCCCGGCCGCACTGGACGAATCTTTAGCCCACCAAGGAATTAGGCTGCGTCGACCAACGGGCGGGACAGAGGGGTAAAACACCCAAGCGCATTCAGAGCAACCCTACCCCTCGGCATTCTCTCCTTCGATCCATACCAATTCGCGGGAGGAACTTTCTTCGTAAAGCCTATCGCCCTCACAGGCGTACACAAATTGTATGCCTGAGCCAACGTGCAAGAAAAATGTCCGAAGAGGAAAAAAGTTGATCTAGATCAAAGAATTGCGGCCTACAGCAGGAGCCAAGTGTTCACCGCATCGGCAACGCTCTATGGCAATCTGGAATCCCAGCACTTGCACAGATGTGGAATAGTGATCCGAGTGTCTTCGGGTCGTCCGCAACTGCGATAACAGGGTATCAGTACCACGCACTATCCGAATTCGAGCGCAAACATTTCCTATTTACGCGTACATCGAGGGATACGGCTTCGGAGGCATTAACGGAGTAATAGTGAATCACCCCAGAGGAATGCAAGATCACAGCTCACTGGTAAGTGAACGTCAAATTATCCAGGTACACGCTGTACGAATCCTGCTTGTTATTGCCGTCCATCTGGTAATTGACGGTCACCCCATACCAGTTGGCCGGCGCCGGACCGGGGGCGAAGGTCCAGTTGAGATTACTAGTGACTCCATTCAACGTGATCGACTGATACAACAGTTCGTTGTTTGAAGTACGCTGTACTTGGATCGTTAGATGGTTCCACGCATTGTTATTCGGGTGGCAAGGAATTCCAGTCGGGGTCCAGTGCGCGGTCTGATTGTTCCAAACGTCCCACTCGCTGCCGCCCGCTATGCGACACTCGTGCCCCCAGATGAACCCCATGCTGTTGAAGAACTGATTAATGTCGAACTCCAGGGCTTGGGAAAGCGCTAGGTTACTTCCGAAAAAATACACGTCATACGTAAAGTCATGCAGCGTCGGAGCCAGCGAGTGACTCGTGTCCGGCAGGCCCTGCGAAGAAAACGGTCCGATCAAGTGATTATTCCACAAGCCGTCATTGTAAGGAGCAGTTCCTCCGAGGCTGTATTGAGTGGACTCTCCGCTCATCGAAGGAGACTGAATCCCCTGCTGCATCGAGAAAGTGATGCCGTCGCACGGTGACGGCGAACAGTCAACAAAGCTCGGTGGGCCCTGGCCGTACTGGCCCCAACCGCTGCTGCTCTGGAGGTTGGAGAATGTCTTTCCTCCATTTCCTCCGCTCGTGCTGGTGCTCGCAGCGCTTGCGACCGATATTTGTAGAGCTTGCTGTTTGGATAATCCCTTCGAATCGGAAACTGAGATGGCAAAACTAAAACCTCCACTTGCGGTAGGCGTACCGGAAATGGTTCCATTCGTAGCTGCGAGGAGAACTCCTTCGGGCAATTGTCCGGACACGGTAGAAAAAGTGTAAGGTGAAGTCCCCCCGGTTACTGTGACGGATGCGTTGTAATTCAAGCCGACGGATGCCGGAGGAAGGTCGGCGGAAATGGTCAGATTAGGTGTTGAAGTGGTTGTCGAGTTGGCGGGCGGTATAGTGCTGCCGCTAGTGGGGAAAGACCTGCCTGCACACCCGTTGAATAGTAGAAGCGAGGAAAGGACGGCAATCAGAACCTCACACCGCAAAACGATGTTTCGATTCGCATGTCCTTCGTGCGTGGGACCTGTTAAGCGGTAGAACATCTATCTTACCTCTCGAAGGGGGTTCAAGAGGACGCTCAACCAGGAGAGTCCTTGAATTGGACTTTATCCAGTGCGTGACGAGCCTACTAGGTAACCAACGGCCATAAGGCAGGGTGGAACTTGCGAGTGCCCGTGACTAATCTTTCGACTCCGAACTCCGGTTTTGTTTTCTCGCCGCTGTCAGACAGCGCGAGGTCGACTAGGGAAAGTGCCGCTTCCAACCGGCACACCTGTTTGGCCAGGTCTCGGCTTGCGCCGATACACTTCGCCTTGCGGCGCCCGCCACGATGATGAACGGGCTTGGCGCGGGGCTGTGCCGACCGGCCCTCGCACCCGTCCACCGCGACCGGGAGTACTTACCGATGCCCGAAAGTTCGATCTAGATGTGATCTTTTAAGAAGAAATCCGCGGTGGAGGATAAGCCGGGCGCTGTACGACAAGTGACTGATCGAATAATGTCGCTCAAAATCTCATCATTCCACGATCTAAGACCGTCAGGCCCGCGCGGATTTGCCGAGTTGCCTGCAATCTTCCACTGAAGCGGCCGAGTGATAAAGTGGAACCGTAGCTCGCATGCTAGTCCCCCCTCCATCGGATTCTATTTCCAGCCTGCCGTTCAATTCGCGCAATCGCTCGCGCATGCCCGCCAACCCGACCCCCGTTTCCGCACTCACTCCCTCAAGACACCGCAAGCGCTCTTCCGGTATACCACTTCCGAAATCTCGTATCTCCAGAATCACTGCTTCGGCTTCATGCTTAAAATGGATGCTCGCATCGGAAGCCCCGGAGTGGCGATGCACGTTGGTTAAGCTCTCTTGCAGCACACGAAAGAGAGCGATCTCCGTACTCTTCGACAATCGTTTCGGAGAAGGCGTGATATTCGCTGTTACGTTAATTCCGCTTCGCTTGGCGAAACCCTCGATATACCATTCGGCCGCGCAAGCGAAACCTACCTCATCCAAAAGTGGCGGATGCAGCAAGTATGACATGGTTCGAATCTCTTCGATGGCCTGATCGGCCAGTTGTGCAACGTCGGAAACCATCGCCAGCCTGGCCGGTTCTGCCCTGCAATCCTCCTGAAGCAGGGAAAGGCTCATTTTTAGCGCAGCCAGCGTTTGGCCTGTACTGTCGTGCAGGTCGCGCGCTAGCTTCCGCCTTTCCTCATCTCGCACGTTAAGCAGACGCTGAGAAAGCTTTTGCAGCTCTGCTGTGCGTTCCAGAATTAGCTTCTCAAGTTCGGAGTTTGTTACAGCCAATAGCCTTGAACGCATTGAGCGAATCCACATAAGTCCTCCCAGAGCGGTGGTTAAGACGCGAGCGATCCTCTCGTTCAACTGTCTATGTTGCAACCCATCTGCCAAATATAGTAAAGATGTACTTATCCAACTATCGGTTCGCTCGCTTCGTGGACAAGATCCCCAGATGAAACGCAAAAGCGTGCATCCGTCGCGCGGCAACTGCGGGTAGTTGGCTGATGTGCACAGCCCACTGCCGCCATGCAGTCGTAGTTGACATAAGCAAGGTGGTTACTCTCATTGAGAGATTGGCTGGCTGGTCAAAGGACGTATTGCCGATGCATTAACCCTTATCAAGGCTTGGCACATCCGAAGCTTGTGCGGGGCGTAGCACCCTGCGTGACTTCATTCTCGGGGACAAGTCCTTTAAGAACCAGTCGGCCATGTCAATCAGTGCAATTGAGGCTACAACAAGGTTCATGGCTATCCGGAGGAAACGTCACTCTCGACGCCCAGGGTAACGCGAACGCTATTTTCATCTTCCAGATAGGGTCCACACTCACGACCATCACAAGTACGCCGGTCGTTCTGGTCGGTGCCGTCCACGCAAGAACATCTTTTGGTTGCACCAAGCCAGTCGATCTCATTGTCGATCTTCCCGCCGACGAAAACAGCAAGGCCGTTCACGAGTACTTACGTCAAGCACATCACGAGTCCAGCGGCCCTGCTACTCCGATGAGTTGCTAGGCTTCGCTTTCGTACTCGACATATTGGATGGCTAATCCGAAGCATTCGCGGAGCGCATCTCGAATTGCGCCAGCCTTACCCTGCGTTCCTCAATCCGAATTTCGATCACTTCCTGGATGCGGCTATCGGTACAGCGTTTGAGGGTGGATTCCAGATTTTGAGTCTCACTTGGATCTTCGCAAAGTTTTGCCAGTGAGCACGTGGGAAGTGCCGCTTGTCAACTTGTACGGCCTTCGGTAGTGTCCTGAGACTGCGTCTCACCGGAAGAATCCAGCTAGTAACGTCCCGGTTGCGCCTCAGCACAAGGGATTTGAGTAGGAGCGACTTTGAAATTAGAGGAAGTTCAGATGGCACTGTGATTGCTTGAGCAGTGTAATGGTGTGCCTAGACGAGCAAAATCCCCGGCTGGCACCGGGCTGCTTTAGGTCTGCGTTGCGACACATAGATCGATCGCATGGGAGAGTCTTCAATGCAAAACGGAATCAGCTTGGTAGTATCATCCAAGAAGACAAGGCAAGATCATGAAACTTTAGCAAAGTTTCGTCTGCTTACTGAGTATGAGTGTGAGCGAGCTTTGACCGCGATTGAGTGGGTGGCGAGAGCACAGAAGCCGATTGTTGAAGCCGGCGGCTATCTAGTGGCGAATTGTGATGTTCGATCACTAGCTCATGACCTCGACCGATGCATCACCATGAGTGGAGAGACCGTGCGTGGGTTCATTGTGCCAACTAAGGATTCTGGGTACTGCTCCTATGGATTCTATCGGTATGCTTGGGCCATCAAGGCACTGCTCGCCGTCTGGGGAACGGAGCCCGTAATTGACCCGTATGGCTCGTTATGGCTGCAGGGCCTCGTGTTTGGATATAGCCCCGCCTCCATTCAACGGCTTATGTCGTCTTCGTCCGACGGCCGAGAGTCCAAGTTGCATTCGGCCCCTTGCATCCGTAGTGGCCGCCACCGCAAGGTGGAAATTTACGGTATTCTGGCACGGCTCGTTCAACGCCGCAACACCTCCACCAGAATTGCGACTGTTTGACTATCGACAGCCCGAATGCCGCATAGGTTATGGAGCTTGGAGTGGTTTTCCAGCCGATTAATACTCCGCGCATTAACTCCGAAACGCTGATTTCGAAACCCTTGGAAAGAATTTCCAGCATTGGCAGGCAGACGTTTTTCTTCCCGCGCTTAGATCGCAGGAATTAAATGTCCCTTAGAGTCGCCAGCGTGAGCACTCTTGCACAGTCCCGTTGATTTAGGCGATTTAGATTTGGAGTCAGAGGAACATTCACATGACACCACCAGAAGAAGAAAAGTATAGGTTGCCTTCGGCTGACTCCGTGACGGACCAACACTTAGCCTCGCTACTTGGATTTAATGAAAGACTTAATAGCCTGCTGGGAGTAATATCACCCCCGGCAACGCCTACCGATACCACTCCAAATCTTTGAAAACCAAATCCACGCTTTTCCACAGACGCACCACGTTCGTTCGTCACAGACTGCACTTCAAAAGCACCGTTACAATCCGCTGAATCCCCGTATTCAGCAAAGGGGATCAGGGAACGAAGCTGGCTGCTCGACTGATCTTCGTTCCCTGCTTCTTATCATCTTGCCCTAGGCGTGTGCTTGCCTCATAGGATTGCGTCCTCGGAGATGCTAAGGGTCCACACCTAGTTGCCCAAAAACGCGCACAGGCAGACAGACTACAGTGAAGATGTGGGATATGACTCACTCAATCCGATGAATGGCGAGGGCGCCGAAGTTGCGCCCCGAAATAGGGCGGCGGATAGTCTGAGTCCGTGCGGGCAGAGAAAGAATGGAAGCGAGTTTTTGATCGAGGGATACCGCGGGCTGCTGGAGGCGGCTCCGGATGCCATGGTCATCGTGAACCAGCGCGGGGAGATCATGCTGCTGAATGTTCAGGCAGAGAAGCAGTTTGGATATGGCCGCGACGAACTCGTTGGGCAGGAAGTGAAGAAAATCATTCCGGAGGGTTTCGGAGAACGGCTGATTGCGGACGGCAACCGGACTGCGGCTGAGGCGCTAGCACAGCAGATCGGTACAGGGATTGAGCTCTACGGGCGACGGAGGGATGGAAGTGAATTTCCCATCGAGATCATGCTGAGCCCGTTGGAAAGCGCGGAGGGAATCCTAGTCGCGGCGGCCATCCGGGACATCTCCGTGCGAAAGGATAGGGAAAAGCATTTGGCACAGATGGAGGGCAGATACCGAGGGCTGTTGGAGGCAGCTCCGGACGCGATGGTGGTGGTGAACCAGGGTGGGGAGATCGTCCTGCTGAATGTTCAGGCGGAGAAACAGTTCGGATACCGACGCGATGAACTCGTAGGCCAGAAGGTGAAGAACATTATTCCGCAGGGCTTCGCGGAACGGCTGATCGCAGATGGCACTCGAAGCGCGGCCGACGCACTGGCGCAGCAGATCGGCACGGGCATCGAGCTCTCCGGACGGCGGAGGGACGGAAGTGAGTTTCCCATCGAGATCATGCTCAGCCCGCTGGAAAGTGCCGAAGGAATCCTAGTGACGGCAGCGATCCGCGACATCAGCTTGCGCAAGAAGGCGGAAAGACATCTGGCGCAGATGGAGAGCAGACGCCAGCTTGTGGAGGACGCGCTCCGAGAAAGCGAAGAAAGATATCGGATGCTCCTTGATGGAGTCCAGGACTACGCCATCTTTATGATGGACCCGCGGGGCCAGGTTGTCAGTTGGAATGCCGGGGCCGAACGAATCAAAGGTTACACAGCCGATCAGATTATCGGTCACAGCTTTTCCTGCTTCTTTCCTCCGGAAGATATCGAGCGGGGCAGGCCGGAGGAGGTACTTCGGATTACCGCCGCAAGTGGCCGGCACGAAGAACAAGGCATGCGCGTGCGGAAAGACGGGTCACAGTTCTTGGCGAGTGTCACCTTCACCGCATTGCACGATCCCGCCGGAAATCTGAGAGGGTTTTCTGAGATCAGCCACGACCTCCGCGAGAGCAAGGAGTCGGAAGCGAAGTACCGCGGACTGCTGGAGGCGGCTCCGGACGCGATGGTGGTGGTGAACCAGCGTGGGGAGATCACCCTGCTGAATGTTCAGGCGGAGAAACAGTTCGGATACCGCCGCGATGAACTCGTAGGGCAGAAGGTGAAGAACATCATCCCCGAGGGCTTCGCGGAACGGCTGATCGCGGACTCTCTTCGATCCGCGGAAGACGCCCTGGCACAGCAGATCGGTACGGGGATCGAGCTCAATGGCAAGCGAAAGGATGGAAGTGAGTTTCCCATCGAGATCATGCTCAGCCCACTGGAAAGTGCTGAAGGAATCCTAGTGACGGCAGCAATCCGCGACATCACCACGCGCAAAAAGGCTGAAGCGCAGATGATCCATGCGTCCGAGCACGACTTTCTCACCGGTTTGCCCAATCGCATGCTCCTGAACGACCGGGTTAATCAAGCAATTCGCTTGTCGGAGCGCTACCGGAGAAAACTCGCGGTCCTGTTCTTGGATTTGGATGGCTTCAAACACATCAACGATTCCCTGGGACATCCCGCCGGCGACAAACTTCTTCAATCCGTCGCGAAACGCTTGGTGGATTGCGTACGCGGCTCGGACACGGTAAGCCGGCAGGGAGGCGATGAATTCGTCGTGCTGCTTTTAGAACAGGAGCATTTGGAGGATGCCGCCATGACAGTGAGAAGAATGCTGCAGGCGGTGGCCGAAGCTCATTCCATCGACCAACACGATCTTCACGTCACCTCCTGCGTTGGCGTGAGTGTCTATCCCAACGATGGCTTGGATGCGGAGACGCTCATCAAGAACGCGGACACCGCCATGTACCAGGCAAAGGAAAATGGGCCTCAGACCTATCAGTTTTTCAAGTCGGCCATGAATGTCCGGGCCGTGGAGCGGCAAGGCATTGAGGAGAGTCTGCGGCGCGCCTTGGAACGGAAGGAATTCGCGCTGCACTACCAGCCTAAGATCAATCTGAGGACAGGAGAGACTGCCGGCGCGGAAGCACTGATACGTTGGACGCATCCCACTCGAGGGCGGGTCTCACCGGCACAATTTATTCCGGTTGCGGAAGACTGCGGTCTTATTCTGCCAATCGGCAACTGGGTCCTTCGTGAAGCCTGCCAGCAAGCCCGAGCCTGGCTGGATGCAGGACTGCCCCTCGGTACGATGGCGGTGAATATCTCGGCAATGCAGTTGCGAGACAAAAACTTTCTTGAAGGTGTGTTCGCAATCCTCAAGGATACGGGCTTGGATCCGAGATCTCTTGAGCTGGAGCTGACCGAGAGCATTCTTATGAAGCATGCCGAGTCTACCGCATCCATCCTCAAATCACTGCGAAGCAGCGGAGTGCAGTTAGCGGTCGATGATTTCGGTACGGGTTACTCTAGCTTGAGCTACCTTAGAAAGTTTCCCATCGATGCCCTCAAGATCGACCAGTCTTTCGTCCGTCAGATCACTACCATTCCCGACGAGACGATCATCGTGGAGGCAGTGATCAGCATGGGCCGGAGCCTTAAGCTTCGGGTGGTTGCCGAGGGGGTGGAGACGCAAGAACAACTGGCATTTCTTCAGGCTCACCAATGTGACGAGGCACAAGGATACTATTTTAGCCGACCGCTTCTTCCTCATCAGTTCGCCAACATGCTCGAAAACCAGCTTGCGGGGAGCCGTGAAGTGAGATTCTGGACGAGTGTTTGAATGCTAAGTCTAGCGGAGAGCGCGTGGTGTACAAAAGACTGAACTCAACGAAAACGTTGATTCAGAGAACAACTATGGAGGCTCCTCAACGGACATTATGTATTACATCGAGCTAGATGTTCACAAGAAGACGATCAGCCACTGCGTCAAGGATGGAAGCGGTCTGCCCTAACGTTTCTGGGAGGCACGGGCTGCTTGATTTGTCCGTTTCCGTGCAGCAGCCTGCCTTCAAGAAAAAGAACTTGATCTGGATCGGCGATCAGGACGACCGGCCATGGACTTCTGCACGATCTGCTCGGCGAGTTGATTGACTTGCTCGGGATCGGCTGCAGCCACAATCGCGACTTCTACGGGGAAGTTGCCTCTTCCGGGAAGTTGCGTTGGTGCCGAAGCTGCCTGACACGAAATGCTGAGATAAGTTCAATTGTCACAGCCCAACGTTCATTCGTCACAGACGGCGTTCCAAGTAGGTCGCTAGACTCCATGCTCATGACTATTTCCCTCTAATGGGAAAAGCAGGGAACGAGGCTGGCGTTTGAGACCAACCTTCGTTCTCTGCTCATCTTTGGAGTTGACGACACTCTTTATCGATTTTGGGAAGTTTTTACAGTCGGAGCGGGCATCGGCGGGCTGCGTGTCTTCATGCACAAAACGGGCATCCACGCGGCATTTCAGAAGGAAATGGGAGATCAATTGGACAAAGCCCTCTTCGATTCAGTACCACGCGTCCAAGTGCAGGACCGCAAGTGAGCGAGTTCCGTTCGGATGGTTTCTACTCGATCCAGCCTGCTGGTAATCGGCTCTCGCTTCAGAAATCACGGCTTCGCCTAGCTTCCAATAAAAACAGTTGATGTGAGGAATGTTGTCCATCTCTTCATGCAAGGCCACCGTCTTCGCTTTCTTTTACGAAGTGGGTTCCATCGGCCCCTGCTCCTCAACACATCGGGCACTTTTCCCACAAGCTTTGTTGGTCGCATATCCTACCCCCGATTCTGACCCGAGTCTGTTACATTTGTGCGAATTACGTCGTCCTCCCCTCAGACAGAGTCGGAAGACGTGTTGCGTGCGAGAGCTAGTAAGGAATCATCAGGCGAGTGTTGGATGTGGTGCGTAGGATGCGTGATAGTAATAGCACAATAGCCATGATGGGTAGTCTTGGCCCAAGCCGCCAGGGTAGGCGACTGTTGGTAGAAAGGTGTACCTGTTTATTCCGAATGAAACGCGACTGATCAGGTTGTGCCTCAGCTCGCCCAGAAGGCAATTGCCGAGATCAAAGCGGTGCCGCTCTAGCCGCTGCAGCTGGGACGCGAAACGCTTGTCGGCCACCAATCGGATACTAACCAAGGAAGAGAAGTCCGTGCCGTTCAGCCCGCGTGTAGCACAAGAAGTGAAATGTGATTTGAAAACAAATGGCCAAACGACAGAACCGATCCGGGATCGGAAATATTGTTACGCCGCCTTATTTTCGAACAAAGTGACAATCGAAGTCGTGCTGCACTCGTGCAATTGTGTGATCACGGGTAATAGTTGACTAGCCAAACTGTCTTTCGCGATGAAAACGTCTACCAGCTTCAATGCCTGGTCCGGAACATCTATCGCTGCCGAAAGCATGATGATTGGCACTTCCGGTTTAAGCCGCCTCATTTTCGTGGCAACCTCGAGCCCGTTCATTTTTGGCATGAGGTAGTCAACGATTACCACGTCAATTGGGTACATGGCCGCCAGTTCCAATCCCCTGTCGCCGCTTGCAGCGGTCAGAACGATATATCCGAAACTCTCAAGGAACGTCTTCTCGCATTCCAGTACGTCCTCGTCATCATCGATGCAAAGAAGTACCGCGTTTTGAAGTCCCGGATAAATCGATACGGGCATCGTTCACCTTTAACAAAATCCAGTCTTGCGACTCAATCTAAGACAACTGTTTAGAATTGCTCAGTCACCCCAAGCAGTCTGAAGTGGCCGGTAATGATCACCGAGTGGATCCCAGTTCTTTCAGTCGTTCTGTGATGGCCTCACGCGATAGGACTATGTGCGGCCATAGTTTCTGCATATCCAATTCCACTAGCGCAACGGTTTGTGAGTCTTTCCGATCCGGGCCCCAACCGGACATTGGACTCTCTCGCTCGCTTCCCGAAGAAAGCTGCGACACTACAAACACGTGCCATGACAACCTGTTCAATATTGATCACCCATAGCCGAGGGGGTCCCGAAAGAAGAACGTCCATGAAGAACGGGGAGCGCAGGACCCTGAGTCGAAAGCCGTTTAAAGTCGCACCCGACAGTGTTTCGTGGGGTTACAAGTGCGGCCGGTCGGATGCGTTGATGATATACGCTACGCCGCTTACTTCTGCATACCTTTCATTTAGCTGTCCATTGATTGTGCTGTTTTGGGAATCCTGTGGTTTCGGCACGAGAAACCATCATATTTAGATACACGTGCTGATTTTATCCGCGCAATGTCTGTGTTCCAACCCAATAGGTCGGCGTTCTGCAGGTGCTCATTTGTCTTAAATGGACGCGTGCATTGTACAAAGGTAATGCCCCTTGTTCAAAATTGATCACTCGTTAGAAATATTCGTGCGCTAAGCTGGGCAGTGTTCGTGAAGTCCCACAGAAACCACGGTGCGACAAAGCAGGGAACATGACGACTACCGGAACCGGCACGGCAACCACGACCTCCTCTGACGGCGAAACACGAGCTAAACACTGTAGCGGGGCGGCGATTATTGACCTCAAAGGTGAAACCCCCGATGAGTTCCGAAGACGGGTAAACGAACATTTTCCTGACCTCGTATTGACCGGTACTGAAGTTAGGGAATGGCGCGGAATGGAGGCGTTGGAAATATTGCGTCGCCAAGGTCGTCAGATCCCCAAGCTACTGTGCACGACGGCGCAGGAGATGGAAGTGGAGTCGACACGATCGATGCTGGCCAAGAAGGTGGACGAACTGGCCCGATCCAATGCGGAGCTAGAGCAGTTTGCTTCTGTTGCGTCGCACGATCTGCAAGAACCGCTCCGTATGATATCAACCTACACTCAAATGCTTGCAGAACAATATAGGGGCAAACTTGATGAGAAAGCCGACAAATACATTCACTACGTAGTCGATGGCGCAGTGCGTATGCAAACCTTGATCCGCGATTTGTTGGAGTTCTCTCGTGCTGGCCGCGGCGACAATGGTTTGATGATCACCGATAGCGAAGCAGAGGTGAAAGTTGTGGTAAGCAATCTGCAGGTGGCGATCCACGAGAGCGCTGCCGTTGTAACGTGGGGACCGCTCCCCACAGTGATGGCGCACGGCTTTCAGTTGAGGCAGGTATTTCAAAACCTGATCGGAAATGCCATCAAGTTTCACGACGGTCAGCCGCCCGCAATCCACGTATGTGCCGAAAGGAACGAGTGCGGGTGGATGTTTTCAGTCATTGACAACGGCATTAGCATTGCTCCCGAAAACATGGAGAAGATTTTCGCTATTTTTCAGCGTTTGCATACGCGTGAAGAGTATCCCGGAAACGGCATCGGCCTGGCGATTTGCAAGAAGATTGTCGAGCAACACGGCGGACACATCTGGGTAGAGCCTCGGGCGACAGAAGGAGCGGTTTTCAAGTTCACGTGGCCAAACGGCGTCTTAGAGAAATAAGGGCGAAACAGGAAGGATCGTTGAGACAGGATGAGACATATGAAGACGGCAACCGAAGTCTTGTTAGTTGATGACAATCTTGGAGATGCCGAACTGACCGCGGACTTACTAAAGCGAAACGACCGATCCGTTCATACTCATTCCGTTACCGATGGGGTACAGGCAATGGCATACCTGCGCTGCCAAGGAAAGTATTCCGATGCCCTTCGCCCACACCTAATTATGCTGGATCTGAATATGCCCCGAAAGGACGGGTGGGCCGTCCTCGTCGACGTCAAATCGGACAGTGCGCTTAACACGATACCCCTTGTGGTTTTCACCACGTCGGAAGCAAGGACTGACATCGTCCGCTGTTACGAACTGGGAGCAAATAGCTATGTCACCAAGCCGGGCGACCTAGACCGGTATAGGGCGACGGTCACCGGAATCGGAAATTATTGGTTTGGCTTCGCCAGTCTGCTGCAACAGGAGGGATATTGAACACTCAACCCAAACGTGTCTTGTTGATCGAAGATAACCCAGGGGACGTAGACTTGGTTCGCTTGAGGCTGGTGTCAAGCAACTCTGAGCGAGAAGTCTCTTATGAAATGTCGTGCGCGGACCGGCTGTCCACTGGTTTGTTGGCTTTGTCCCAGGAACGGCCCGCCGTGGTCCTGCTCGATCTCTATCTTCCTGACAGTAGCGGAGCTGAAACGTTTCACAACGTGCTGAAAGAAGCGCCAGGCGTCCCCGTAGTTGTACTTACGGGACGAGACGATGAAGAGTTGGTGGTACATGCCGTACAACATGGCGTCCAGGATTACCTCGTGAAAGGTGCCTTCGATAGCAAGCAACTGGGTCGCACCCTGAGATGTGCCATTGAGCGACAGGCACTCCTGACTGCGCTCGGCAGGAATTGGAAGCAGCAACCGCAGTTTTGGGACGAACTGCATAGTGGTCTGACCTCGATTGATCAGTTTGTTACTACTATGCTCGACGACGTCGATACAGCCGTTACTGAAAAACAGTACCAGCTTTTGAACGCTATTCTGCGCAGTGTGAATCAGTTGCGGTCCATGATTCACGATCAATTGTTTAGGCAAAGCTTGCTGAATCTGGGAAATGAGCATCCAACCGCACTGCGCCAGCTCGGGACAATGTAGTATACGCGGGAATCGATTCAGTACAAGCTGGGACGGCCTTTTTTATTAAAAGCCAATTTACGGCCGACTCTGAAGGTATGAGCCAGGACCGACTCCCTTTGATCCGTGCAGTCGAGAAGTAATTTAGAGAAGAAAGTTCGGGGCAGGCCTTGCATCAACTGTAGGCGCTTAAATGTTGTAACCGAATAAAGGGTACAGTCCCATTTGGCACCCTTTCCAAGGAATCTGCTTCAAGGTTAGCCCATGATGCAGCACCTTTCTGATCATGAATTCCCATTGCCAGGTCTGAACGTGAATGTCCAACTGGAAACACTCCTTGTGCTTCCCCGGAGTCCTTGGGTCGTCAGAGCACCTTGGAACTCTAGCGATTGGGAGCCTCCCTTATTCGTTGAAGTTCACGTGCGGAGCTTGCTAGTCACAGTTGTGGGTTTAGGAGGAGCTTGCACGACGAGAACAACGAGCGCTATTACTGCACCAATTGTTCCCAACAAGCCGTACCTTAACATAAGCTCTCCCAGTCCAGAACATATGAGATCCAATCAAGTATGCCGCAAGATGGGGGGTCTTCGCCGGTCAGATTTGGTCACGGTGCCCGTCAGATCGAGTTGGGGAATGGTTGCGGATGTAGAATTAAGCGCACACACCCAATAAAAGAGAAACCGGAATCGCGTTCTGGTACGAGCGATGACGTGGCGAGTAGACAATCTGCGTTACGCCGGTGGGCCGAGCACGTCGAGCACATTCGGCAGGGCAATCAATGCACGGTCAGGACTCGCAATCGCCAAATTCCCATTATCAGCAGCGCCCAAAGCAAGCACGCGACGGCTGCCAACAAATAACGAATCCGCTTTTTGGTGAACAAGGGCGCGGACTGAGTTCTGTCTACATGTCGTTCCAGGTACCGTTGAACCAGACGAATTCGATGATTCGACATAGAAGAAAAACCTCGGCCAGAGTCAAGACGCTCGGTATCTCTAGAGGTTTTATCTCACGACGCTCACATGGCCGTCTGTGACGCATGAACCATTGAAGGGTGTGGAAGAGTAGTCTGAGTGATTCAATGTGCCGATGATAGGAAGGGAGTTGTTTATGAACGAGACCCACTTTCGCTCTGATGGCTATTAGTAAGGCCTTCTTCGGCAGTTAAAAATCGACAATGTACTAAGTTAGTCCGAATGACAACGGACAGTAGAGATCCATCCTGTTTCGGCCTGTTTCCAATCTCTCGCGGAGCTCAAAACTGCGGGCAGAATCCAAGGCCGGCTCCGCCTCTCCGGTAATAGACAATTATGCAGTAGTTCCCGACGAGATTGACGCCCCAGCTTCACCGATCCACTGGCGTGCTATTTAACAGTTAAAGTGTGACTCTGAAAATCGCTAAGACTCCAGGTGGGTTCTGCGAGTTGAAATGCCTCTTCGCCAGAACCGGCGCGAAGCGTAATGTAGTGCTGGTTATTTCGTCCCTGGGTAACGGCCACGAAGGGGGCCGGCGAGAAGACCGATCCTGGATTGCTGATGCTGAAGCGAACTCCTCCTTCGTCATCGAGTCGCTTTCGGCTTGCGCGTCTCCTCGCACTGAGGAATTTCCACAGCCATCATGTTCATTCGTCACAGACTCTGCTTCGATAGCGGAATTATTCTTTGTTTCATTGATACTGACTCGCTGGATCAGGGAGCAGGGAACGAAGCTGGGCGGCCGTAACCATACTTCGTTCTCTGCTCTCATTTCTGGGTTGCTATCTACCTTCGTGCATTCCTCTCGCGCCAACGTTCTGCGTATTTACGAATACAGGACAACTCGAAAGAAATCCTTCTCAAGGTAGACATTCGATGCCGCTGTATAAATATCCTGACTATCGTGATAAGTCCCAAGACGCAGCATTTGACCAACTCATCAGTCCGAACACGCCAACACCTTGGGCCGGAATCTATCGCTGTGACGTTGTTGACCGTGAAATAACAATGACGCAAGGCCAAACGCTACCGTGCCAGAATCATCATTATCACAAACCGGGGCGCAAACCTATTCAGTGGCGACTGGTCATTTCTCAGAAGGGAACCGGAGATTTGTAGTCGCTCTGTGTCAACTGCACAACGATCGACAATTCCTAGACGGTAAGTCGCGCAGCCGCCACAATGCGCGTCGCACTGCCAGCTGTCCCTCCATTAATTCGTCCCAGCAACTGAAGGAGACAAGGGGCATCCGCCCGATTTTCATACAGTCTTCTGCGCAGAAAGTGCTGCGGCGGGAGCATCACTGCTTCCTTTCAGACAGGAGCGGTGCTATCGACGAACCAAGGCGAACCCCAGTAAGGCGCTTCCCAGGCCCCATAGCGGATGTTGAGAACTTCTGCGAGTCTTACCCGCAGCCTCAGTGCGATCGGAAAGATGCCCCCCTAATTGTGAAATGTGCACGACAGTATCCGCAAGACGGGGATTCTCGTCCGTAGCGCCCCGGAGGGAACTTAAGCTGTCGCTCTACTTTGATCCCTCTCTCTCTTTGTCCCCGTCTCCCTGTGGACTTCGAGAGCGGTACCGCTGAACCTTGCTGGATGCTATATGCTCTTCAGCATCGGGCGGCATCCATTCTCGGCCAAGCTGCACCGCGTGCTCCGCAACGGCACGTGATTCAGTGGTAAAACCCTCCCAGATGTACCACTCAAAGAGCTCAGGCGCTTGTTGGTGCGTCAACAAGACTTCCTGGGCTTCAAAATCTGAAGGATCGCCGCATCTGCCGTTCATAGCCGACCTCGAAGAATAGTCCCGGAAAATAAAAGGATAGGAACACAGTCCGCGTGCCCAGAAGGCTTCACTTTCTGGCTCCGGGAAGCCCTTTTTCGCGTATCTTCTTTCTCAAGATTGCGACGACGATGTCCTTGAATTTTCCTCCAGCGGCGTCGCAGGTTTGAAAGTTCGGGCAAAAGCGTAGGGCTGCTCTGAAGTCGGGCGATCCGTCGGCAAAAAGGATGGAGCACCTCACCACCAGCGCCGTGTCTGGGTTGTGGGGTTGCCGGTTGAACTGGGTGTCGCACCCGACTCCTTTCACATTGGCGTGCCACAAGTGTTCGTTTTCCTGGAGGGAACTCTGAAATTGCTCTTGACTGACTGCTTTGCCCGAGATCAAGGCGAAAACGTAGAAGAGAGTGATGCAGATCGTAGCGAATCGCCCGACAGAAGTGTCTTTGACGCCGTTGAGTTTCACCGCGCACCTACATCTGAGTTGAGGCTTCCTATTGTCGAAGATGAATGCCCGTAGAGGGAAGCTTGCCCATCGGGGATTCGGTTTGGCCGCAACCGTTCGATCTGGTCGGACATTAGCTTGAAGTTGCGCAATGGTCGATGCCGAGCGCAAGGGCATTTCGCAGGTTGAAAGGCTTGGAACTCTTTGCAAGCCCCGGCTGGGCCTTCCCGTGAAAGGCAAGATTGTCGCAAATAAGACGCGGACTTCGACGAAGGGGGCGAGTCGCATTTCTCGTCACTTGCATTTCTGAGCCCAAGCGACAAGCGAGAGAGTCCTGCAATGTCCCCCAGTTACACAATTCCGAAGAGTTTCATCCCACTTTGGGACACGCGGCACTCCGAGCAATTCCGCCCCTGGACGGTGAACGGATGCGTCCCTTGGATGTCTGCCAATCAATAATGTGAGTTCAAGAGACGGCGGTAGCAGTAGAAATGGAGGTCATTAACGATTGATCTGCGCGATTCAAACCTGCTCGGCATCGACTCTGCCACTTTCGCTTGTCGAATGGTGTTTTATGGACATCGCGCGGCATTCTTACTCTTCTCTGTTAGAGTTGCCTGCCTTGATCGGGCATTCTCTAGTTTAGGGGTAAGTGTCAGAGCACACACGTGTTGACAGATTAAATACGCGGCGCGGCTGGAGCATTGTCCCGGAGCTGAAGGAGGTGGTTTCCAGTCACAGCTCCGTGAATGGAGCATGCAGCGTAGACCCTTCCGTCAATATAACCGCCCGCTCGATAAAACCTTCCAGTTCCGTGACGTTACCTGGCCAGTCCGATTTCATCAGAACATTCATGGTTTCGGTCGGCACGGTGCGATGCGCTTGTTCATCCGGCGAGCGAATTTCTGCAAAAAATAGCGCACCAGCAGGGGGATATCTTCGCGGCGTTCGCGCAGAGACGGAATCTTGAGGGGAGCTGCGTTTAGTTGGTCGTACAAATCCTCACGAAATCGATGTAGCCCCCGCTTTATCAGATCGTGTCTGCTTGAGGCGATCCAGCGCACGTTCACCCGGATGAGACGCGTGCTGTCCAGTGGTTCAAATTGTCCGCTTTTCAACACGCGAAGCAGCTTAGGCTGAAGCTCCAGCGGCACCCGTGCGATCTCTTGCAGGAAGAGCGTGCCCTTATTTGCCAATTCGAGCGGACCGGTTGTCTGGCTGATGGCGTCGTCTGAACTTTCCTTCTGATGTCCGAATAGCTCGCTTTCCAGTTGCTCCTCCGCAGTCGTCGCACAATTGACCTTCACGAAGCTATGGTTCCTCCTTCCGCTGATGCGATGAATCGCGCGGGCCATAGACTCCTTACCGGAGCCGGTTTCGCCGAGGATCAAGACTGGGGCGTCGCGTACCGCCATTTCCCTGGCCAACGCCAGGACCGCCTTCAACACTGGACTCTGGCCGATGATCCCATCAAAGTCAGGTTCAGAATGAACCCGCCTTGCATTTACAGCTTCCTCCCGAAGGGACGATTAGTTTTCATGCTCTTTATTGTGTTGTTGGTTCTCATACTCTTCGCGGGAAATTCCCAGCTTCTGCATTCTGGACTGCAACGTTGTCCTTTTCAGACCCAGTCGTGCCGCCGCTCCGCGTGACCCGCTCAGCGCTCCGCCGGTCTCACGCAGCACGCGAACAATGGTCTCGCGCTGCAGGCTTTCCAGCGTGCCATCGTTGAGGGAGTCTTGCGGGGGTAGGCTCAATTCGCCCAGTGGAACCGTCAGAATCGGGCCCTGTGAGAGGATCACCGAGCGCTCGATGATGTTCTCCAGTTCCCTCACATTCCCCGGCCACGTCCAGTTCACCAATGCATTCATGGTTTCCGCTGGGATGGTTTCGATCTGCTTCTTCATGCGGCGAGCGAAGTTCTGTACGAAATGGCGAACCAGCGGAGGAATGTCTTGTTTTCGCTCCTGCAGATCCGGCATTCGGATGGGAAACACACTAAGGCGGTAGTACAGATCACTTCGGAATTGCCGGCTGGCTATACTCTGCGCCAGATCCCGGTTCGTGGCCGCGATTAGCCGTATATTGACGCGGATGGTACGGGTGCCACCCAGGCGCTCGAACTCCTGGTCTTGCAGCACTCGCAATAATTTCGGCTGCATTTCCAGTGGGATCTCTCCGACCTCATCCAGAAAGAGCGTTCCTTTATCGGCCAATTCGAGACGCCCGATCTTCTGGCTGACTGCGCCGGTAAACGCGCCCTTCTCGTGCCCGAATAACTCGCTCTCCAGTAGTCCTGTAGGAATCGCTGCACAATTAAGTTTGATGAAGTTTGCATTCTTGCGGGAACTCATCCGGTGGATGGCACGTGCGATCAGTTCCTTGCCCGTCCCCGTCTCTCCCAGAATCAGCACCGTGGCATCGCTGGGGGCTACGGTTCTGGTTTCGTTTAGCACTCGTTTGAGCGCCGCGCTCTCGCCCACAATCTCTTCGAAGTTCCGTTCAGAGCGGATTTCATCTTCCAGATAGAGCTTTTCCTTGGTCAGTTTGTCTTTGAGTTTCGCGATTTCACGGTAGGCGCGAGCATTGTCCAGCGCGACGGCTACTTGCGCTGCCACCTGCTCTAAGAAGTCGATATCCTCGCCTATGAAGGCGGTGTGTTCCTTGCTAGCCAGATTTAAAGTGCCCAGACTACCGTTGTGCGTGACTAATGGAATGCAGCAAAGTGATTGGATTCCCTGTTCGAGCATCTGGCTAACAAAGCCGGACTGCATCGCCAAGAGATCCTCGCGGCTAAAGGCCTTGGTCTTTCCTTCTACCAAAGCCTGACCAGCGGGAGTCTCTTTAACGGGGAACGTCGTATCCGTCCCGAGAAGTCCCTGCGTCAAAGGAGAATCGAGCGGATAAAGCGATAGCGCTTGAGCTGCCTTGTCATAAACGGCCACACTGGCATAGTCGTACCCGATAACCCTCCGCATGAACTCGGAAACTTCAGGGAATAGGCTCTCCAAGTCCCGGTTGATCATTAACGTGGCGTTGATCTCCAGCAGCACGTGCAGCCGTTCCTTCTCCCGCTGTAAAGCTTCGCGCGTGAGCGCGTTCTCCACGGCCAGGGCTACCAGTCGGGTCACCCGTTCCAGCAACCGTAGATTCGCTTCGCGATAGGCGTTTGCCCGGAAACTGCCCAGGCCCAAAGATCCCAACCGTTTATCCGCAGTCGTCAGAGGCAAGGCGCAGTACGACCGTATTCCTTTCTCCCTAAGCAGATTCACTACGGAAGGGAACCGAGTTTCGGCGTTTACATCAGGCACCACCTGTGGCTGCTGGGTTTGCCAAGCAATACCGCCGGGCGAGTCAGCGACCGGAACCTCGATCGGAGGGCCGGCAAGGTCGTTGCCCTCCAGCACATGCAGACGCATAACATTTCTCGTGGGATCATGAAGCGCGAAGTTGGTGCATTCGGCTGCGGCTCTCTTGCCCATTCGGTCTGCCACTGCAGCAAAGAGTTCTGGCAAGTTTCGATGGTGGACCATGAGGTCCGCCACTTCGATAAGTACCTCGTGATGATCAATCTCAGCAGGGCCCGAGTTCACTTGTGGTTCTAAGTTTGATGACATAGGGGCACCTCATCCTCACGGCCCGGGGAACGCTCTCTTGCGTAAGGCGCTCAAGAACATGCCAGCTGTCAAGGTGTTGCATCCCCCTCGGCAAGTTTCAGGGCTGAGCGAATTCCCTTGAGCAAGGCTTCCTCTCCGAACGGCTTAGTCAGGAAGGCCACTGCTCCAGCTTCGAGTGCTTGAGCCCGGATTCCCTCATCCGGGTGAGCGGTGATGAAAATGATCGGAATGAGGTAACCTGCAGGCGCCAAGTGACTTTGTAGTTGCAGACCATTCATGCCTGGCATTTGCACGTCAAGGACAAGGCATGACCTAATGCGTAAACTCCCGAAACAGAGGAATTCCTCTCCAGAGGCGAAGACCTCAACCGTAAAGCCAAACGATTTGATCAGTCTTCCGGTTGCCTTGCGGACCGAAGCATCATCGTCAACCAGCGACAGAACTCGAATCTTTGGCAACTCTCCCTCCGCTGCTCAGTCGCTAAAGTAGCAGCGGGCGCGACCCGGAATCTATTGCGCGCTGGTACAGATGGGCCATCCGTTCGGAAGGACGAGCTGTACGAAGGTTTAGGGCAGTTTTGTGATGAGAATCCTATCCAGTCAGCCATTTAACTGAGTCAGATCGTTCCGGTCTGTCGATTCCTTATGCTGGCGGAAGGAATTTTGCACAGCGATGACATGCGCGCTAATTTGCTTCTCATCGCTCCGCCTCGGGTGTAAATTGACACCAATCATCTATGGGTTTCTTCCTGCCCTGGTTGATTTGCGGCTGGAAGCTCGTGCGAAACGACAGAAAGCGTGCTTCATGTCATGTGCGGCTGCCAGAGGGAGGGGGATGGCTGCGGAAAAATGCCAACACCCCGATCAGGTAAGAGGTGTGGTGGACTTAGACGTTTCGCGCCCGGAGACTCCGGCGGATCACTCTGTTTATTCAGTGGAAGTCTCAATCGTTGTATGTGAAGAGTGCGGGCACGTAGAACTATACGCGAAGTCTCACCATGCGCTTTGCGATTGGCTAAGAAAAAAGAGTTGAGGCCTGGCGAGCCGGAATTTTTCGGCCGCTACTGATCGAGTGTGGCTGCGATGCAGACGTTCATTCGCGGCATTGTAAGTGCTGCTCAGCTCCTGTGCCCTAGTTCTTCAGGCTGGTTCCTGTAGGGTTGGGAGCCTCACCCGAACTTGCGAAGGAGATCCTTCGTGATGATTTCTGCAAACGCGGCGCTCCCCGGTTTCTACGACCACGGCGAGGTGGCGCGCTCGGTGTTGATAGCCATCGCCGCGTCCTATGCCGCGCTTGATCTTACAGGTCGTGTAACCGCTGCAAGAGGCCGGGTTCGACTAGCTTGGTTGAGCGGTGGGGCGATTGCGATGGGCATCGGCATCTGGGCGATGCACTTCAATGGGATGCTGGCTTTTCACCTGCCAGTATCCGTCGAGTACGACTGGCTAACAGTTCTCGCATCGCTCTTGGTGGCCATCTTCGCGTCTTCGGTTGCACTGTACGTGTCCAGCCGCCGAGAAATGGGCCTGGTTGAAGCTTTGGCCGGCAGCGTCATCATGGGCGCCGCCATCGCTGGCATGCACTATATCGACATGGCTGCAATGAGGCTGCCGGCCGTCACCCGGTATTCTCCGCTGCTAGTGGCGTGTTCCATCTTGCTCGCAATCTTGTTTTCTTTAAGCGCGTTATTGATGGCGTTTGATCTACGCGAGGAGACCCGATGGAGTGTTCCGCGAAGGCTGGGCAGCGCCACAGTGATGGGAGTGGCTGTCTCCGCAATGCATTACACCGGAATGGCTGCCGCAAGTTTCATCCCCGCCTCGCCTCCGGACCTTTCCTACGCCGTAAACATCTCCTCCCTTGCCAACAATGGAATTTCCATCGTGACCCTGATCGTGATTGTGGCTGCCATCACGACATCGTCCGTGGACAGACGGGCGAGCACCGAAGTTGAACGGCGTGCCGACGAGGCCTTGCGGGAAGCGCAGGCCAAGCTCGCCCGCGTCACCCGTGTACATGCGATGGGAGAACTGGCGGCGGCCATCGCCCACGAGGTCAACCAGCCTCTTACTGCGATCGTCACAAACGGAAATTTCTGCTTGCGTGAATTAGCTGGTGGAGGGCGGAATCTTGAGGAGCTGCGGGAGGCAATTGCAGAGATTGTGAACGACGGAACGCGCGCCAGCACCGTCATTTCACGAATTCGCACTCTGCTCGCGAAGGGCGCTCCTGAGAGAGCGGAACTGGACATCAATGAGGTCATTCAAGAAGTCACTGGTCTCATTCGCAGCGAATTGGCCCGAAACCGTATTTCCCTGCTGACTGATTTAACCGCTGGTCTTCGCGTACGAGGCGACGGCGTGCAGTTGCAGCAGGTCTTGATTAACCTGATCATGAACAGTATCGACGCGATGCGTACGGTCACCGACCGGCCACGGGAGCTGCTCATCAAGTCGGCAAAGCACTCCGATGAAGTACTGGTCCAAGTTCAAGACTCCGGACCAGGAATTGATCCGGGGCAAGTCGACCGCATCTTCGAGCCATTCTCTACGACGAAAGCCGGGGGCATTGGGATGGGACTGTCGATCAGCCGTTCCATTGTCGAGTCCCACGGTGGACGTTTGTGGGCCGTAGCAGAGCCCAACGGTGCACTCTTCGAATTTACTGTGCCCACCCAAGATTGAAAGTATTTTATGGCTGAGGCGGAACCCATCGTTTTTGTCATCGATGACGACCCTTCGGTTCGTCGCGCGATCAGACGCCTTATCGGATCTGTGGGGTTGCAAGTAGAGCTGTTCGGATCGGCAAAAGAGTTTCTGCACAGTAGACGACCGGATGCTCCGAGTTGCCTCGTGCTCGACATCAGATTACCTGGAATCAGTGGCCTCGATTTCCAGCGCGAATTAGCCGTGGCCAATGTTCACATTCCGATCATCTTTATCACTGCCCACGGCGATATTCCGATGACAGTGCGAGCCATGAAGGCGGGCGCCGTTGAGTTTCTGACCAAACCGTTCCACGATCAGGATCTGTTGGATGCGATTAATGTGGCGTTGGAACGGGATCACGCCAAGCGTAAACAAGAGGCGGAAATTGCAATTCTTCGCCAGCGCTGGGAATCGCTGACGCCGCGGGAGCGCGAAGTGTTGCCTCTTGTGGTTTCCGGTTTACTCAATAAACAAATCGCCGGGGAAATTGGAACTAGCGAAACCACGGTTAAGGTCCATCGTGGCCAGCTGATGCGAAAGATGGGCGCGGATTCACTAGCCGAGTTGGTGAGGCTGGCTGAGAGAATTGGAATTCCTAATACCAAGCCATAACGGTTGCCCTACGCGGGCTTGCCGAAGGCACACGATCATCTCGCGCCTCATGGTCGGATGGGAGGCATAGAAAACCGAATCCCTCCCTACTGAAGTAATCACTTCACGCTAATACCGCGCGGCCCGGGCAACCCACACAGCGGGAGTAAGATCTGGGAGGCACCGGATCGGGAGATCGGCAAACCCCGGGAGAACCGCGGCGAAATAGTCGCGTACGGAGACTTTCAACCGACGACAGCTCTCCACGACCGAGAGAATCGCCGCAACCTTCGGTCCCGCCTGTGGGCTGCCGATGTGCATCCAGTTCTTTCGACCCGGTGCCACGGGACGCATGGAGTTCTCCGCCAGGTTAGTACTTAGCTCTAGTTCGGGATACTCCAAGAATCGGGTGAGCTTTTTCCAAAGCGTTAGCACGTACTGGCAAGCCTTGCTGAGTGCGCTGGAGGGCAATGCAACGGACAGCGCTATTTAGATCTTGCTGCGGATATCTCCGAGAAGAGGTCTCGCCGTCTCCTGACGCCGGATATGGCGCTCCGCAGTCGTCAGCGCCTTGCGGCAAGCTTCTGCATCGACGGCAAACAGTTCGTCCATCTGAGCCACGATCGGGGTTGCAACCGGATCTCGGGGATTTAGTTGTACTGCTTCGAAAAACTGCCTTCTTGCATGAGACCAACAAGCGGCATGTACCATTCTCGGCCCACCGATTTGGTCATAAGCTGCGTAGCCGTCGGTTTGGAGAATGCCTTCGAACGGTCCCAGGAACCGCTTCGGCCCGTCGCGTCCGCGACCCAAGCGGAAATCGAACACCACGCTCCCTCCGGGGCGACTGTATTGCCAGAGGTACGCTTGGTGGTTCTTACCTCGGTCCTCGCGTGTCTGCACATCGACTGGGGTTTCATCCGCCTGAATGTAACTTCCGCTGATCAATTCTCGCCTCATTGCCGCGACCATCGGGATCAGCAACTCGCCGAGTTTGAGGACCCAGCCGTCCAGCGTTGCTCGGCTGACTTTCAAACCGAGGTCCCTTTCCAGAATCATGCTCTGCCGATGCAGCGGGGTGTGATTGCAGTATTTGCTGACGACCGTCTCGATGACGATCCGGTCACTCGCCAGACACCTCTCGATGACCCGTGGCGGCAGGGGCGCTGAGACGACGCCGAGATCCTCACACGACCAGCAAGCCCGCTTCTCTCGTTTCGTGATCAACACGAAGTACTTCGCCGGTTCCACGTCCAGTTGGGAACTCTCCTCGTAGCCGATCACCGCGGTTCCTTGTCCGCAGCGTTTGCATACGCGCTGATCTAATGAGCAGGGCAGAATCCGCTCAACGCGAGGAAGATTCGCCGGCAACTCTTGGCGACCCGGATGCTTGACGGATTTCCTGGTCGAGCGATGCACTGGCGCGTGCTCGCTCTCCGCCTGCTCGAACATTTCACTGACGACAGGCTCAAGCTCGAACAATTGCATTTGCGCCTGCGAAAGTTTTTCTCCGCCCGCACCATACTTCTCGATCCGCATTAGTCGCAGACGCTCTTCCAGCACACGAATCCGCAGCTCCGCGTACTGTAGCTTGCTCTGAAGTTGTGCGATGAGTTCCAGATCGGCTGGTGCGGAAGGAATGGGAGGCGCACTCACAATGGGTTATTGATTTACCAGAGTCGCTCGAGTCGTTCAAGCAACTCAGGCGGCAGCATGTCCCTCTGGCGGGGCCTTCCGGTACCACCGCTTGTGCTTGGTTTTGGTCAGATCGATCCCACCCAACAACAGAGAAAGCTCTTCGTGACTCAGGATGACCTTGCCCTGCGCATCACCGGATTGCGGCCAGGTGAAACGCCCTTTCTCTAACCTCTTGGCACAGACCCAGAGTCCGCTTCCGTCCCAGACGAGGACCTTCAGCCGATTGCGCTGTCCGTTGCAGAACAAGAACAGGGGCCCGCTCAGAGGCTCACACGACAAACGATCGCGGACGAGACCGTACAGCCCCTCGAACCCCTTGCGCATGTCGGTGACTCCCGCAGCCAGATAGATCCGTGTGGCTGGGCCCAGTCCAAACACGGCTTACGCCCGCTCCAGGATGCCCACCAGGCGTTCGAACGTACTCGTATCAAAATCAGGATGCACCTCGATCCGGCGCCCGCCCGGCAGCACCACGGCCAGCCCACAACTCGGTTCCTGCTGCGTCGGCGATTTCTTGGCCGCCACTTCCACCGGCACCAAACGACCGGCCGAAGAATTTCGTCTACACCTTCTCTTCCAACGCCGCTTTTTCAGATGGCGATCCAGAGTGCTGAAGCTCAAACCTCGACTCTGGCAAAACTCGCTCCGCCGCATACCGCTGCTCACAAACTCGGCCACCAACTGCTGAATTTCCGCACGGGTACGTCGCTTGGGCGCTGACAACTGTGCTTTTGCGATCATCCGGACACTTCAACACAGACCCCGCCTGTCGAACAGGTGTTTTGGTCAGACGCTTACAGTTTAGGTCTGCCAGGCTCATCCGAGGGGAACGAGCGAACGAGCGCTGCTTCGTGACAGTGACCTTCGAAATCCTCTCTTCGCGGATGCTTCTTTACGTTCTGAAAGAAGCGGGCCGCGCGTGGCACTGGTCTTAAGAAACGAAAGGTGACGAAAAGAGAAAAAAGAGAACCCCTAAGGCTGAAGGAAAAACTCCTGATAGTCGGCTGGACTAAGAGAATTCAAAATCGAGGGGTTGGCGGCGCATTAGACGGCATCGTTCCGCTTCAACGTCTCTACACCGCATCTTCATTCTCCTAACTTGCATCGAGCGCGCGAAGCGTTCTTTCTTGAAATCTTGAAATCGATTTTCTCCCTATAGATCAGCTGGGCGCGCAAGTCTCACATGGATTTAAACAGGAGATTATAGGGCAGTCCTCTCTGGGAACAAGAACTTTGGGGCTACATCCTACGTTCACGTGATTGTACAAGACTGACCACACCATATAACACTATTCAGACATCATTGGAAGAACGAGGTAGTTCAATGGCAGAGCTGAGACGAGCCGTGCGTCGCATGCTAGGAAAGAAACATGAAACTGCTAACGCCGAAGACGATATTCTCTTTCCCGCGTTGGCACGAGAAAAAACAGCTTCAGGCGCTTCTGGTCAGTATTCCGGGCCGGAGATGCGAACCTTCCATCAGTTCGGGTAACCGCGCTGCCAAGGTCAGTGCAATCGAAACTCGACCCGAAGCGAAAGGCAACCCCTCCTGAGAGTATTTCAATCATTGGCGCATGAGGGACCACAGGGCGACCTTGTCCGATGCTCGAATGCCGTGCTTCAGACTGGCTATGGTCCCGGTACTCAGCATTGGAGGATAGATCAGAAACGAGTTGTTACAGTATGATATCCCTCCTCCAAAAAGATCAGCAAAATATAAGAGCGACCGAGCACACTCTTCTGAATGGCATGAGTCAGATTGAGCGACGCGAATGGTGGCTATGGTCCTCAGCCGTTCTCGTCACCCTCCTGCTTACTTTAGCGCTGATTTCGTTCGTTCTCACAATGACTCATAAAGATGAGTTCAGTTGGTTCCAAGTCACGCACTCGATACGTGGACTAGTAGCGCTAGTGTTGCTGTTCGATATTTACGTGATTTATCAACAGCTGCAGATCTACCGCATTCGTCGCCAATTGATCCAACGGGAGGAACTCTTTCGTCTGATCACGGAGAATGCGGCGGATATGATCGCGGTCATTGATGGCGACGGTCGCCGGCTTTACCACAGTCCCTCTTACGAGAGAGTGCTAGGGTACAACGCGGAAGAGATGCGGCAAACCTCAAGTATGGCCCATGTTCATCCGGAAGATCGTCATCAGGTGGAAGAAGCAGCCCATTGGGCGAGGAACACTGGAGTAGGCCGAAGAATTGAATACCGAATGCGCCATAAAGACGGCAGTTGGCGTTTTTTTGAATCCACGGCAAGTCCGATTCAGGATGAGGATGGAAAACCTGGAAAGCTAGTAATTGTGAATCGTGACATTACCGATCGCAGAGGGCTCGAAGAACAATTCCGGCAATCCCAGAAAATGGAAGCAGTAGGCCGGCTTTCCGGAGGAATCGCGCATGACTTCAATAACATTCTCGGAGTCATTATCGGGTATGGAGAGATCTTACAGGAGCGAATGGATGCGAATCATCCGCTCGTTGGCTGTGTTGAAGAAATTCTAGGGGCTGGCCGGCGGGCAGCGTCTCTTACTCGACAGCTATTGGCGTTTAGCCGCCAACAGGTGCTGGAACCGAAAGTAATCGACCTGAATGGAATCATTGCGGACACAGAAAAAATGCTAAAACGCCTGATTGGCGAGGACGTTCAACTTATCACCGTATTGGACTCGAGGCTGACCACAGTGAAGGCCGATCGGGGACAAATCGAACAGGTAGTCCTTAATCTGTGCGTGAATGCTCGGGACGCCATGCCCGCCGGTGGAAAAATGACAATCAAAACCGAACATACTGTGATCGACGAAGTGGAGGCGCGGAAATATTCGTACCCCTTCAGTCCAGGTCCATACGTGCTTCTTACCTTTACTGACACTGGGTTTGGCATGGACGTTGCGACCCAGACCCACATCTTTGAACCATTCTTTACCACAAAAGAAAAGGGGAAAGGGACGGGGCTGGGGTTGGCGACGGTTTATGGCGTTGTAAAGCAGAGCGGTGGTTACATTGAGGTGCACAGTGAAGTCAGGGTGGGGACGACATTCAAGATCTATCTGCCGCGTGTCGATGAACCGGTCGAACCAGAGAAAGATTTCCCTGCCACTACACTGTCGCTTCATGGAGATGAAACGGTTCTGCTCGTAGAAGATGAGGATAGCCTCCGGACTTTGAATCTCAATGTCTTGAACTTCTTGGGTTACACCGTGCTGGAAGCGCGCAACGGTGAGGAAGCGTGTCAGGTCAGTGCGAAGCATGAGGGAAGAATCGACTTGGTGCTGACAGATGTGATCATGCCAGGGATGAACGGTCCGACTCTAGCGCAGCAACTTTGCATTTGGCGACCGGAGCTCAGGGTTCTATACATGTCTGGGCATACTGGGCAGGGAGTGGGACACGGAGTTTTGCCTGCCGGCAGCAATTTCCTACCAAAACCATTTACGCGGGACCATTTGGCACACAAAGTTCGGGAGGCTCTCGGAACTGCCGGTAGGTCACCCAGATGACTTTATTCATAGTCGAATAGTGGAATTAAGGAGGCATGGGCAATGAAAAAGCTCTTGATCGTGGATGACGACCGCGCAATGCGCTGTCTCATGCGTGCGCGCCTATCGGACACTTATGAGGTCTTTGACACAGAAAGTCCGGAGCAAGCGCTCGCACTTGCATTGCAACATAGGCCTGATGCCGTCCTGCTCGATCTAATGATGCCAAAGTTTTCGGGGCTCGAGCTGTGCCAGAGTTTTCATGCGCTTAGTTATACATCCTCTTTACCGATATTTGTTATCAGTGGGGCGGCCGGTAGCAAATATAAAGACCAGTGTGACAGCTTGGGCGTGGCTGATTATTTTGAAAAACCTGTGGACTTCAAGAAATTGAGGGAAAGGTTGGCCGCTGAACTGGAGAAACGCCGGCCTGAGCGCAGGGGCGAGGTTCGTTTGCGGATGCGGGTTATTCTTAGATTACGGGGAACAGACACAAATGGGAAAGCCTTTGAAGGGTTGGCTGAAACAGAAGATGTGAGCCCGAACGGATTTCTGTGTACCAGTTCGCTTTTTCTGGTCAGAGGAGTGGTTGCGGAAGTTTTCCTTACTGATAAAGGCAAGAAGGATCGGTACGTGGGCCGGGGGCGCGTCGTACGCAAAGAAGCTTTCGTTGGCGCCTGGCGGCGATACGGGTTTCAGTTTGAAGAAATGACGAATGACTGGGTGCTACGTAAATCGTAGTCTCACACTTCTACGCGACGGTACAACTGATCAGTAGCACTGCGCTTCCCAAATATACGAAACAGACTGAGGTCGAGTCCCATATTTGTGAAGGCGGTAGCCTACGCGAGAGGTACACGAAGGTAGGTAGGAACTCAGGCAAGGGAGCAGGAACCGAACAATAGTTTCAGCCGCTAGCTTCGTTCCTGCCCCCACCACTAGGCAAATCAGGGGAGGGCAGTGGGATCGTAACGCCGTGATCGAACTGCTGTCTGTGACGGATGAACACAGGGGGTCTGTGGAAAAGTCTCGAGGAGGTCTTTGGCCGATCTGAGATCTTACGCAGGGCCCTTACGGGCTGACACCAATGTATTACTATAAATCTCTTTGCATAAAGATTGTAATCGTTTCCGGGCTCGGGTGACACACCAGTATCGCGGCCATTTGAGTGCTGACAGCCCGAATGCCGAATAGTTTACGGTCCTGTAAGAGCGGTGCTGTCCAAAGTGATTGCGGCCGTGCGCGCGAGGGCTCTACCTTCTAGATTCACGCCGGCGCTTACTGTGATTGATGCCAGCGCGAGGATGTTTCCCTTAAATACAGAGTTCCTAGGGTAGGTGAACTGCCAACCTGCCAAAAAATCTTCTTAGCCTGCGCGTCGCCAGCCAGAACAACCCGTGTATTAGTTATGGTCCAAGCCAGGAGTAAAGGTCAGACCACTTATGTCTCCGGGCAGGAGTGAAGCTCCTGTTGGTCCGGTAGGGTCGTCATAAGCGATGGCCAAATCGAGTTGGGCCTGTGCTGCGATTGGATCGCTTAAGTGCGTGACCGCAGGCGCATTGAGTGTTCCCGGCGGAAATCCAGTCACCGAGGTGCCCGGACTCAGCCCCGGCTGAGGACCAAGACTCTGGAAATCTCACACTAAATCACCCTGCGGCGGAAAAACGTCGTTCCACCAACCATCGATTCGACCTGCTCGTCAGCCATGGTTCTTCTATGCGAATATCCCGCCCCGTGCAGGGTGCGAGAGCGCCCAATCAATCTCGTGGTCTAGCTTGCGCCGACCAGGCCGGGTAAGAATTTGTGTTTATGCCGATGAGCGCCTGGGCTGCGGCCGTGCCCCTCCGCCATCTCCCTGGCTCGCGTTGCATGATTGCCGTTAGAGAATAGTCTTGCCATGCGTTGATTCGTGAGGCCCGCATGTCCGATAACAATGAGGGTGTGTTTCCGACAAACTACTACCTGGGAAGTGGGCGTTTGCGGGGCGTCCTCCCCGATCGTGTCGCTGCATGGCTGGTTAATACGGCTTGGTCACGTCCATGAGCCCTTGAAGAGTCCCAAATTGGACTTTCCCACAACCCCTAAGGTGATCACTGTCACAGACTCATCGCCAGGAAATGACCTAGTCTTGGCGTCGTCGCCTGTCAATAATGGCGTACCGACCCCGAGGTTAACTTTGAAAATCGTCTCTTCGTTGCTGGTTGCACAGCCTAACACTAGGCTCGGTATCGCAAAAATAGTGGCAGTCGAGCAAGTGCGGCGGATGCGGGGTGGCTCGCAAGCGCACCTGATGCGCTGTTCCGATCAAAACTATTACGTCGTAAAATTCCGCAACAATCCGCAGCACAGGCGGGTCTTAGCGAACGAGATGCTGGCGTCCGTGCTAGCGCGGATTGCTGGACTTCCAGTACCAGAGCCAGTGGTGGTGGAAGTGACTGACGCGCTTCTGCAGCACACGCCCCAGTTGAATATCCAAACGGCCACTGGGATAATTCGTTGTGAATCCGGGTTGCAGTTTGGGTCGCGGTATGCCGTAAGTCCTTTGGAGGGCCAAGCATTCGATCATGTGCCAGCGCCCATACTGAGGCGTGTGCGGAACATGGAGACTTTTGCTGGAATGCTGGCATTGGACAAATGGACCTGCAATTCCGATGGGCGGCAAGCCGCCTTCTGGCGGACTATGCGCCAACACAATTACGCTGTCTCGTTCATCGACCAGGGAAATTGTTTCAATGGCGGCGAGTGGAATTTCCCCGATGCACCGCTGGGCGGCGTATATGAGCAGAGTGAAGTTTATGCGAATGTTGTCGGGTGGGATTCGTTTGAGCCGTGGCTCTCGCGGATTGAAGACATGGGTCGGAACGCGATCTCGGCGGTAGCGGATGAGATTCCCCCAGGCTGGTACGGAGCCAACTCAGATGCGCTTGACGCATTGGTACGGCTACTCCTGGAGCGCCGCACGCTGATACGAGGCTTGGTGACGGCCTTCCGATCGTCTTCCAGACACCCTTTCCCGAATTGGGGACGAGGGCTACAATCGGGGCCAGCGGTCGTAGCGTAATCCACCACTCAGCAAGGAAACGCAATGAAGAGCGAAAATGAAATTACCCAACGAGCTGTGGCTGGACTTTTGTCCGCGGGAACCCAACAGCAAGTAGTGAGGGTCTTCCTTGTGAGATATGTGCCGCACGCGTTGAAGGATGAGTCTGTCAACATTGCTGTTCTCATGATCGGTGACGGTTTTGCTAATGCGCGATTTGTGGATGATTGGCAACACATATTAGCATTCGATCCAGGAGCAGATATTGAGCTCTTAATAGCTCTGACTTGTGAGCTTCGGGACAAGCTGCGAATTCCCGGCCAACTTGAAGAAATGCTGCATAGGATGCAGCATTCATGGGCGAACACTGTCCAGCTTTCTCTACACAAAGCGTGTTTGACCGAAGATCCGGCGACTGAGATCGAGACGCTAGCATCGCAGTATTTGTAGCTGCGGACTGCAGAGGGAGTCAGACCGCGCTAGCCTGTAGTGATCATGCAAATGGCGGAGCAGCAATCACCGGCAGCATCGGACTGCGCCGTCCGCGACCTCGATTCTTCTGCGGCACGCCGACTTCGGCCAGATTGCTACGAGCAGGCAACTCTGTCATTGCCGAGAGACGCCAATTTGGAATCGCTCTGTCTGGGCTCGGGCGGGACTGATTTGACTAACAAAATATCCTGAGGCATACGGGTTTCCCGTTTCTCCGTAACCTGTTTCGCGATCTAGTCCTGGGTTTAGTCCAGTCCAGTGCAATTCATCCAGTTCCATAACATATACCGCCCTAAAACCGGCCTCTTTGCTCAACCCCTGCACCACCGCACCTGTTTGGGATACGCCTTTGGCCCAACCTTTGAGAACAGTTATCACCACAATTGTTTCCACTCAACGGCCAGAAGGACTCCACATCCGCCACCCTCGGCTTTCTGATTCCTGAACGGTAAAGATAGCTTTTGGAGTTACGCTTCTGTCCGACTCAAGCACGCAATCCCCGGCTCGCGACCAGTTCTTCGAATGCAGCCGCGATCAACTCGGGATTTTGGAGTGGCAATTGCGTTCAATCGTGCTTTGGAGTTTGGGCTCCAACCTCTCGACTCAGGCTCCAACTTTCGTAGCGTTGACCCCTATTTCATAACAGGGGCGATAGGGTCCAATCCCAGTTCGTAAGGGGAATCAGGTTGTTACCAGACAAGAGTCACACCTTTCCGAAATAGTTGTTATCGGTACGTATCTTTGGAGCTTGCTCGATGCGCGCCTGAAAAGAGCACCGACACTCCGAGAGTGGGCTTACTCTTAACCGCGGAAGCGGGCGGCTTCAGATTCGCCCGATAAGTTCCGCGGAACGCGCAACTCCGCCCCGGTGTTCGAGAAGAGGCATAACTCGGTGACTCGGCGCTCCTTCCGGTTTTGAAATTGTATTCCGTTTCCGGAAATACCCACTTTCGTGCGAAGAAGTTTCGGCTGCGTTTGAGCCTTCTCTAACTAAAATCAGGTTGTGATTAAGGCCCACTTATGAGGATCCTGGTTGCGGAAGATGACACGGCTCTGGCCGGATTTGTGCGCCAGGGTTTGCAAGGGGAAAACTATGTGGTAGATGTGGTCGAGGATGGGAAACAGGCGCGGGCCGTGGGCAGCGAGTTTGACTACGACCTGGTCATCCTCGATTTAAATCTGCCCAAGCTCGATGGCGTGAGCGTACTGCGCCATCTGCGGGTGAAGCGTCCCAGTCTGCCGGTGCTGGTGCTCACGCAAAGAGTGAAGGTGGAAGATCGTGTCCAGTGCCTCGATACCGGCGCCGACGATTATCTGCCCAAGCCATTCTCCTTCAGCGAGCTTTCCGCCCGCATCCGCGCACTGTTGCGCCGTAGCCGTTTGCCATCTGAGTCTGTGCTGGCCTTGGAAGATCTGAAACTGGATCGCATGGAACGTCGCGTCGAACGCGCCGGCCGCCGCATCGAACTCACCTCCAAAGAATTTTCCCTGCTGGAATATCTGATGCGCAATGCGGGACGGCAGGTCTCGCGCGCCATGATCATCGAACACGTGTGGAATCTGACGTTCGATAAGACGACCAACGTGGTGGACGTTTATATCAATTACTTGCGGCACAAAGTGGACGATGGACATCCGCGGAAACTGATCCACACGGTGCGGGGATTTGGGTATGAACTGAGTGGAAATGCGAGCGTGCTACCGTGACGTCGCCCGTGGTCAAACCCTTACAAAGCGCGACGGCTGGCGGCCTAATAGCAGGGCGTAGTCCTTTGGCGCAATTGCTGCACGCATTAAGCCAGCCGCTCACGGGGTTGCAGTGTTCGATGGAAGTAGCTCTGGCCACACCGCGCACTCCTGGGCAGTATGAAAGGATTCTGGAGGTAGGCCTCGAGTTGACCGAGCGCATTCGCGCCGTGGTGGGGGCGATGCAGGAAGTAATGGATTTGGAAGAAGAGAAAAATGAGCAACTGGACGCCACTGAATTGAAGACCTTGCTGCGGGATACTTTGGACGATCTGGCGCCCGTAGCGGAGGTGAAGACCGTGCGCGTCGCCTTCGGTTGCCCTGGCGACGGTCGGTTGGTGGTTAAGGCGAGGCGGCGAAGAATGGCCAGCACGGTATTCCGGTTGCTGGAATCTGCATTGAGCCTTGCCGCGCGAGGAAGTGTATTGCTCATTGAAATGGGAGGTGCGCCGACCGAGGCTTGGTTTCGTGTGCGGTGGCAGATCGGACGTTCGGCATCTTTATTCAAGCAACCTGAACTCGGCTTGATTGTTGCGCAGGCTGCCCTGGAGCATACGGGCGCGGTATGGGAACGGGAGCGGACGGAAGAGCTGGAGACGGTGACCGTCCGGCTGCCGATCATATCAGACGACGGCGGCATTCTGAATCCTCCTTAAATTGTTTTTCTCGAATTTCTGTTCTCAAAATGTTGTTCTGCGAAATCTTCGTCTAATTTTGTGTTACCTCAGGAGCCTCGACATGAGCGCCATGCCAGCTTTCCCGATCATCGAAACAGCCACAGGTGGAGCGTTGATTGCCAGTCCCAGTACCGTTCTGCGTGAGCAGGTTCTGCACAGCCTTAACGGCCGCTGGCGGCCGGTGGAGCACGCCAAAGGTGGCGCCGAGGCGCTGGCAAAACTGGGAAGAGGAAACTGGCAGGTGCTGTTTCTCGATCGCCGCATTCCTGATCTGGACACTGGAGAACTGATAGCGATCATTCAGCAGCGGTTTTCGGGACTTCAGGTGGTGTTGCTGGACTCGGATGCTGAGTTTCCGGTTGTCGATGAGGGGGAGAGTTTTCAGCAGGATGCAGGCTTGCGGGGGCCAAGAGTTACGTCAGAAACCTCGTGTCGGAGCGGTGAAGTCAGGGAATGCAAGTATGAGCCGCTGCCCGGCATGATTGGGCGGAGTGAAGCGATGCAGCGCGTTTATCAGTTGGCGCAACTGGTTGCGCCGCGCTCGACCAGCGTGCTTATCGTGGGGCCGACGGGCAGTGGGAAGGAACTGGTGGCGCGCGCGTTGCACAGGTTGAGCCCAAGAGTGGCCAAGCCCTTTGTGGCGGTGAACTGTGCAGCGATTCCGGAAGCATTGCTTGAGTCCGAGCTGTTCGGCCATGCCCGCGGGGCATTTACCGGTGCGGTGCAGCCGCAGCCGGGACGCATTTCCGCGGCGCATGGTGGAACGCTTTTCCTCGATGAGGTCGGTGAATTGCCGTTCGGAACGCAGGCCAAGCTGTTGCGGTTTCTGGACCAGAAGGAGGTGCAGCGGCTGGGCACCGCCGAAGTCACGCGCGTGGATGTCCGTGTAATTGCGGCCAGCAACGTGGATTTGGCCGGGCGGGCGGGCAAAGGAGAATTTCGCGAGGATCTCTTCTATCGACTCTCTGTCTTTCCTTTGGAACTGCCCCCGCTTGCCGAGCGTCGTGCGGATATTGTGCCCTTGGCCGAGCATTTTCTCGCCTGCGTAGCAGACGCGATGAGCGGGCCGTGCCCGCTTCTGAGCGAAGAGGCTGTCCGCATCCTCGAAGGTCATTCCTGGAAAGGCAATGTACGCGAACTTCAGCATGTGATGGAGAGGGCTGCGATTCTGCTTGAGAAGGGGACCACGGTTTTGACCGAGCACCTGTATTTCCCCTTTCAACAGTCCATGCTCCAATCTGGGGGCCCAACTCTTTCCTGCACTGGGCGAGGAAGCTAAGAGGAATCTCAGCCGCTGACTCTTGATCATGGCCTCCATCGTGCAGCAGAACCATTCAAAGAATGGAAGTGAAAGCGAGAACCGGACCATGAGCAAGAGCACGGCGCATGCCCACTTCACCTTTGGGGAGAAAGATGAGCGCAGCCGCATCCTGCACGAACAGTTGCCGCAAGTTCGCTATCTCGCGCGCCAGATTCACCAGAACCTGCCCCGGCACGTGCCGCTTGAAGATATGGTGCATGCCGGCGTGATCGGGTTGATCGATGCGTTCAACAAATTCGACCGCTCCAAGCAAGTGAAATTCAGTTCCTATGCCAAGTTCCGCATCCGGGGTGCGATTCTCGACAGCCTGCGCGAGATGGATTGGGGACCGCGGGAGTTGCGGCGCAAAGGGCGCCTCGTTGAAGAGGCACGGCACAAGCTCACCCTGGTTCTGGGCCGTGACCCGATGGAAATCGAAATGGCCGCCGAGCTAAATCTGGGCCTACGAATATTTCAGAAACTGCGAACCGATTTGGACAAGTTCGCGGTTGTTAGTGTTCGTCCGCAGTCTCCAGAGTTCGAGAACGAAATAGATATGTGTGAGTGCTTGCCGGATAAGTCTGGGGACACCGCGCTTTTCAGTTGCATACGCTCCGAAATGACTGACTTGCTGAGCCGCGCAATCGTGAATCTGGGCGAACGACAGCGTCAGGTTCTGGCCCTTTATTATCTTGAAGAACTTACGATGAAGAAGGTGGGCATCTTACTCGGGATCAGAGAATCCCGCGTGTGCCAGATTCATTCTTCGGCGTTGGTGCATTTGCGGGGCCGCTTGGACCACTTACGGAGTCCAACCACGCTGGCGGCTTGGGCGGTGCGAGCCGGCGGGCACTGAAAGATCCGACGCCCGAGACGTTATCCAGGACGCAGCGAGGCTAAGAACGAACTGTGGCGTCGGGAACCGAAGCATGAAACCAAATGAAGTCGATATTCTCGTGATCGCTAACAGTGCAGCCCACAAGGACTTCACTGCGTGTCTTGCCTGAGGAGAATCCGGCCAAGGGCATTTCAGTTGCGCCCGATGGGAGGAATTGTCGACCGCGGCGTTCAGACTTTACAGCCTGTTACTACGAAGAGAGTAACCAAAAATGGATCAACTAACCACCAACGTATTGCTGATTGAAGACAATCCCGGAGATGCGGATCTGGTCCGACTTCGCCTGGTGGAAGGCCATTTGCGGGTGAAAGTAAATTGTGTCAGCCGGTTATCGGACGGCCTCGCCTTCCTGACTAAGGAATCACCCTCACTGGTGCTGTTAGATCTGAATCTGCCTGACAGCTGCGGCGCGGAAACCTTTCGCCGTCTGATGGAGCACTCTCCCAAAGTGCCTGTGGTCGTAATTTCCGGCCAGGATGATGAAGTTCTGGCCATGAAGGCAGTCCATCACGGAGTGCAAGACTACCTGATAAAAGGTGACATCTCCAGCAAGAATCTGGAGAGAGCTATGCGCTACGCGGTGGAACGACAAGCCCTGCTGCGCTCCCTCGAAATCGCTCAAGAACAGCAATTGGAGTTCAAGAACCAGTTCCTGTCTCACGTTTCTCACGAACTCCGTACGCCGCTGACCTGCATTCACCAGTACGTGACGTTGCTATTAGACGGGATCGCTGGCCCAATCGCGCCCGATCAGGCCGAGCACCTCAAAACCATTTTGAAAAGCGTGAATCAGCTCCACGCCATGATTCGCGATCTGCTCCAATCTACGCGCGCCGACAGCGGTAAGTTGCGGATTGAGCCGCGCTGCATCGCGATTGGCGACCTGGTTCAGCAGGCGACAGCGATGCTCCGGCCTACCGCGAACGAAAAAAAGGTCGGATTGGAGATTGGACTGGAGCAAAGGCTGCCCTTGGTGCAGGCCGACCCGGACCGCGTGCTCGAAGTTCTCATCAATCTTGTGGACAACGCGATCAAGTTTACACCGCCAGATGGCACTGTCACACTGCAAGCCAGCGTGGTGGAAGCTGATCCGAGTTCGATCTATATTTCGGTCAGCGATACCGGCCGCGGTATCGGTCCCGAGGCCAAGGCGCTAATCTTCGAACGCCTCTATCAGGATCCCGAATCGGTCGACAACAATCGTTCAGGATTAGGCCTGGGCCTTTTCATTTGCCGGGAAATCATCCGCCTGCATGAGGGACGCATCTGGCTTTCGAGCGAACCCGGACAGGGCAGCACTTTCACCTTCACTTTGCCCGTTTACTCGTTAGCCAAGCTGCTCGCCCCTGTTATCGCCTACCAGAACCGCTTGCGTCCGTCTTTTGTCCTGGTGCGAATCGAACTCACGCCGCTCACGAGTCCTCCCCGGGGAAATTGGAAAGAAGTCTGGCAGCAGTGCATCGAAATCGTTCGACACTGCGTCTATCTCGACAAAGACCTAGTTCTGCCGCCCATGGGTACGTCGGGCACGTCCGAGACTTTTTTTGTTGTGGCGTCGACAGACTTGCGGCGTTCCGGGATTATGACTACTCGTATCCGCGAGCAGTTAGAGCGCGCTGCCGATCTCAAAACCAACGGTACGTTAACCATGACAAGTGTCCCGGTTCAGTTGCCGGTCGCCGACATCGAGGAGTCCCTTGATCAGCAGGTTCAAAGCGTAGCCGCCTGCATAGCCCAAATGATTCAGACCAGTATGGAACGCAAACACCTTTCTGCTGGAAAGAGCGCCAATTGACAACAGAAATAGAGGAGGACCGCCGATGGCAAAACCGAAGATTCTGGTAGTCGATGATGATCAAGATCTCGTCCGGGCTATGCGTTTGCGCCTGCGCGCCAACGATTACGAAGTCACCACGGCGCCCGATGGCTATTCCGCCATAGCCTCGGCCCAGAAAGAGCGTCCTAGCCTGATTATTTTGGATCTGGGCCTCCCCGCGGGAGATGGCTTCGTTGTTCTTGACCGGCTGCAAAACAGCGACGTCCTCGCGGGTATTCCAGTAATCGTACTAAGCGCCCGCGATCCGCAGAGCAACGAAGAGCGCGCTTTGAAAGCAGGGGCAGCAGCGTTTTTACAGAAACCCGCAGACAATGACGAACTGATGAATGTGATCCGGGTCACCCTCGGGCGGGCGAGTGAGCGCCCAGCGACGCCTTTGTCGCCGTAGAACACGGCCCAATGACTTGTTTGTCTTCGGTTGCGCTCGGCAGAACCTAAGACGCAGGTACCAGCATGCGCGGTCGATTGGAGGATTGTGATGAGGAGGCTCAGTGAAGAACGCTGATTCTGATTTGTCCGGCGGATTCGGGGAAAGATAAAGGTGGAGAAACAAGTTTTCTTACCGATTCGCCGGCCATCTGACGATCAAGGCGCTTGTTCCGCCAATCGGAATCCATTGGCCAGAAAGCGTAAAGATGAGACCGTGACCGGGTTGTCGAGGACCGTTTCGCGCGGCTCGGCTGCGTGGCGTAGGGTACCAAATACAGTTGTTCAACTCGCAAGTTCTGTATTTACTTGCCAAGTAATTCAGCCATTGGCCGTGGGGCTTGCGGCAGCGACCCGAGGAGATGATGAACGCATAGGTAAGCCAGCGGCCCGGGTGGCACGAGGCAGCGGGGCACTGAAGATGGGAGGCCGAACATCAAGTGGGACGCCGCCCTTAGGCGGCGCGGCTACCATCCCCTGTGACGGACGCTGTTCGCCTACTCCTCGCCCCCGCCTGCCCGCTTATATCCGCAAATCTCTGCTCTGTGAGCATACCGAAAGAAGTTCGGCGTGACTTTCGCATGCTCACTGCAACCGACTCCTAGCGCGACACCCGAACCCGATTTGGTGCATATCCGCGAACTCATTTATCAAGTGGCCGGAATTTTCCATCCGGACAACAAACTCCGATTTCTGCAAGATCGTTGCGTGCGCCGCATGACGAAGATCAAGGTGAAAACCCTTCGCGAGTACTTGGAACGCCTCAGCAACCACTCGATCCGGCAGGCGGAACTGACCAATCTGCTCAACGAGATCACTATTGGAGAAACTTGCTTTTTTCGCGATCAGCGGCAACTGGATGCGCTGCGGAGTATCGTGATTCCTAACATCCTTGAGGCCAAGTCCAGATTTCCGCAACGCCGCTTGCGCATCTGGAGTGCCGGTTGCTCCACTGGAGAGGAGCCTTACACCTTACGCATGTGGCACCTGGAGGAAGCAAGTACTCCGCTCAAGAACTGGACCGTTGAGATTCTCGCGACAGATCTGAACGAGCGCTCTCTCGCACATGCCAAGGCAGCGTTGTACGGTGACTACAGCACACGTAAGCTCACAGACCTTTACCGGCAGAAATATTTCATTCCCTACGGCGCCAAGCTCCGGGTCAGTCCGAAGGCCCGCGCCAACATCTCCTTCGCCCGGCTCAATCTGTCGAACGATTCCCACATGACACTCATAAAGAGCATCGACGCGATCTTCTGCTGCAATGTGCTGATCTACTTCGATCTGGTTTCGAAGCGGCGTGTCATCCACCACTTCTTTAACAGCCTTATGCCTCATGGATATCTGTTTTTGGGCGGTTCCGAGTCTCTTTACGGTGTGAGTGAGGAATTTCGCCTAGTCCACCTGCCAGGAGGTGTCGCTTATGTGAAAAATGAACGCGCGTCGGCAGAAGGTAAGTCGATATGACAACCGCACCCGTGGGCAAACTGCTCTTGCTGCGCCGATTCGACGGACTGCGCCAGATTCCAACTATCCCGGCAGTTCTCGCCCCCTTGCTGCGCTACCTGAAGAACCCAGTGGAGCAACCGGACATGCAAAGTCTGACACATCTTCTGGCCAAGGAAAAGTCCCTAGCGACGCAGTGCCTGCAAATGGCGAACTCGCCGTTTTTCGGCCGCTGGCAGAAGGTCGAATCCTTGCGCGGAGGGGTAGGCGGCTTGGGATTCCAGGATATCAGCGATATCGCCATGTCATGCGGTGTGATGAACATGCTCCCCAGCGACAAAACTAGTCTGGATCCAGTGCTATTTTGGGAGCATTCGCTGGGATGTGCTCTGCTCTGCCGAACTTTGGCGCGCAAGATGAATCTAAGTGATCCCACAAAGGCATATCTTGCAGGCCTCCTTCATGACATTGGAATTATCGTTAACCTTTGGGTATTGCCCCATGAGTTCCGGACAGCTTTTGAGATCGCCAAAACGCAAGGAATTCCACTGCACGAAGCTGAACAACGATCCCTGGGATTCACGCACTGCGAAACCGGACATCTGCTTGCCGAGTACTGGGGGCTCACTCGCGACATTATTGAGGTTGTAGATTTTCATCATACGCCAGATAAATCGTCGCATGACACTGGTCTGGTGGCTCTAGTTCACATCGTTGACTTGCTCTGCCGCATGAGCGGCCTGAATTACGGCTACGTGGAACAGCGCCAAGTAAACCTCTTCGAAGACTCAGGTTTTGCTCTACTCGTTCAAGGCTCCGCATCAGTTACGGATTTTGACTGGGCCCGCCTCACCTTCGAACTGGATCCCTATATGGAAGACGTCCGTAATCTCGTTCGAGCCATTTACCGGAACTGAACAGCGAAGACGAAAAATCGCAAATACGAGTGCTTATTGTGGATGACAGCGCTTTATGCGCACGGTGCTCTCGCGCACGGTTGCCAGCGATCCGGACCTCTGGGTTGTGGGCACGGCAACCAGTGGAGCCGAAGCCCCGCAAGTCCACAACTCCGGCTACTCCATTGCTGAGCCGATGGATGCCGTGCTGGAATTGATTGGCAAGTGAGCGAATGGCTCACTCATCCTTTTTGCGTGGGCCAGCGCGATCTATCTCGCGCATATTTCCTCTGCCCATCGCACGGCATCCGCGACAGCGGCCACGGTTGCCGTACGCGCTTCCCGCCATCGAACTGTGCCAGTTTCGGGGCGGCTAGGATGCTAGCGGCCTACTTGGTCTCCCTCTGGGTAAACTCTGCCCGTCGTGCAATCCTTGGTATTGCTACCATAGACGGCCTGCAGCGTGATTCCGGTCTAGTTCAGGTCGAATGGTCGCCCGTGTATCACGATGCACGCCTTTGCTTTTGGCAGTGCATGAGGCGCTGGACACTCGGGAATTGGGTGCTCAACAATGTCAAAGGTGTAGGTTTTGAACGACTTTAAGTGGCTTTCTCCGCGTTGCAAGTGAGTATCCAGTTAACAAGTTTGCCGTTCTTCCTCACCGTGTACGCGCTGGCATTACACGTTCTGTGATTGTTGGCAACGCACGACGTTGGGTCGCTGGCGTCGTAACACGATGCTGGTTCGCTACAGCTCGTTTCTCTAACGCTGGTTTTTAGCTGAGCCTGTGCGCTCGCACACAAGAACAGGATGCAGAGCAATTTCATGGCCCTATCTCCAGAGGACTGCATACCGGCCCGATTGCCTATATACCACAACAGACGGCGGTACCCTCACCGGCACATTGCGGGAAAGAAACATCGCGTCGCTGGGAACAAGGCAACGATTGACCATTGGTGGGTTTAGATGCAAGGAATACAGCGACGGCAAGACAGTTGCCGAGCAATCACTAACAAAACGAATCGTGAACATTGGAATCAGGAAGACGGCCCGCGCAACAAAGACTGATAGCAAGACCAGAATGCTTAGCAGGGGTGAGCGGGTAAAACCCAGCATGTTGGCTAAGGTAGCGTAACACTGAAGCGTTTTTAATGCAGGTAATCGTGCGCACTTTCTTGCAGTTAGACGGCAGAGCTTGGCGTCGTAAGGACCTAGTTCCGAAAGAATTTCGATACCGCGTCGGCACCTGCTTACTAGCGCAATGGTTTCCCACAACTCATGACGCGGGCAGCGCCAATAAGCCCTGTCCCAGATTGCTATCGCTTTGAGTTCCGCGAAAAGTGCCTAAACCCAAAAAGGAGTCCACTGAATGGCCGACACACTGCTCGTTTCTGAATACCTTAGAATGTCAACCGAGCACCAGCAGTACTCGCTCGAAAACCAGTCCGCCTCTATTCATAAGTACGCAGAGACCCACGGATCCACAGTGGTTCGGACCTACTCAGATCCAGCAAAGAGCGGTCTCTTCCTCAAGAACCGCCGTGGACTGCGTGATTTGCTACAGGACGTGACCGGCGGAAATACCGAGTACAAGGCCATTTTGGTTTATGACGTAAGCAGGTGGGGAAGATTCCAGGACACCGATGAGGCCGCACATTACGAATTCTTGTGCAAATCGGCTGGTGTCCCGATTCACTACTGTGCCGAGACCTTTGTCAACGATGGGAGCTTGTCCAGTTCGATAATGAAGACGTTGAAGAGAGTGATGGCGGGAGAGTACAGCCGAGAACTCGGCGTCAAGGTCATTGCGGGTCAGAAGCGTTTGGCTGCTCTTGGCTTTAAGCAAGGCGGTATTCCCGGATACGGATTCCGGCGTCTCTTGGTTTCCGAGAACCGTTCGCCAAAACAACTCTTGGCGCAAGGCGAGATGAAGAGCATAAGTACAGATCGCGTGATTCTCGTTCCGGGACCCGCTCGCGAGATTGAGGAAGTACGAGAGATTTTTCGGAAATTCACCGTTGACGGAATGGGCTTCAAGGCGATAGCCCGCGACCTCAATCAGCGGGGAGTGCCAAGCATTAAGAACAAGCGTTGGACTCACTCGGTCGTCGCAAGCCTGATCTCGCATCCGAAGTATATTGGCTGCAATGTGTTTAATCGCACGACGATGAGACTGGGGTCCGCCCCTGTAACAGTACCAACATCAGATTGGGTCATCTGTCCGGGGTCCCATGAAGCGATTGTAGATACCAAGACTTTCGCACTGGCTCAGGAGATTCAGGGCCAAACAGCTCGCAAAACCAACGAGCAACTCTTGGAAGGGCTGCGTTCTTTGTTAGCCGTAAAGGGTAAGCTGAGCAACAAGATCATCGATGAGAGCGTCGAAATGCTAAGCTCCCGTACTTTTGCTCACCGATTCGGAGGTCTCCGTCGTGCTTTTGAACTAATCGGCTACGACTGGAGGAAGAATGGGCGAAAAACGGATGAGGAAATGTTGCAGCATCTGCGTTCGTTGTTAGCCTCACACGGCCGACTCAGCGTACCAATCATTGACGCTGCACCCAGGTTGGTTTCTTCGCACAAATTGAGGTGGCGGTTCGGAAGGCTCCGCCGAGCGTATGAGTTGATCGGCTATGACTGGAAAAAAGATTTGTCGAAAACGAGACGGAAAACATAAAGGTTCCAAATCGCGGATGATTTCCCAGAAGGATTTGCTGCCATCTTCAGCAAGAAAATACGCATTCGGAAGGGGAATTCAATATGCATAACCTATCTTCAATCCCTGCTGCTCAGTACGCCAGAATGTCAACCGATCACCAGCAATACTCAATGCTAAGTCAGACTACCGCAAATCAGCGATACGCTGACGTTCACGGATTCACCATAGTTCGGAGTTACGAAGATCCCGGAAGAAGCGGCCTTTCCCTCAAAGGCAGAGTTGGTTTGGCCCAGCTGCTTCACGATGTCATCAGCGGTGATGCGCCGTTCAAGGCTATCCTTGTTTATGATGTCAGCCGCTGGGGTAGATTTCAAGATTCAGATGAAGCGGCACACTACGAGTTTGTCTGCAAGGCTGCGGGCGCTCCTGTGCACTACTGTGCGGAAACGTTTGCGAACGATGGGACTTTGCCAAACACCATTATGAAAGCTCTGAAACGAGCGATGGCTGGCGAATACAGCCGGGAATTGTCAGTGAGAGTCGCTCGCGCGAAGAGGTTGGCAACGGAAAAAGGGTTCCGAGCTGGCGGTTCGGCTGGTTACGGACTTCGCCGCATGCTCCTTTCGCAGCAAGGCAAGCCTAAGAGGCTATTGGAAAAAGGGGAGTACGTTGACAATGCGAGGGTAGTTCTCGTTCATGGGCCGGTCAGAGAAGTGGCGGTCGTGCGTGAAATATATCGTCTTTGCGTTGACGCGAAGAAAGGAGCGAAAGCGATAGCCCGAGAACTTAATCGTAGGCACATTAAGAACCCAGGGAAACAATCTTCGTGGTGCTACGAACATGTCGTGGAAATTCTTACAAACCCAAAATACATGGGGCAAGCAGTTCTGGGTCGGACCGTCTGTCGGCTCCATACCCAAGTCGTCACGCAGTCTTCCGACAAATGGACCGTTAAGAATGAAGCTTTCGCGCCGATAGTTGAGCCTGAGACGTTCGCCGCCGCACAAAGGGTTCGTCACGATCGGACATTTTACAGGTCGGACGAAGACTTGCTGGTTCGACTGCGCGCGTTTTTGTCGCGAGAGGGGATACTTTCGCAGCACATGATTGACAGTTCTCGGGAGCTTCCTTCGGTGCGTACGTACGTAGCACGTTTCGGAAGTATAAAACGAGTCTATGAACTTATTGGCTACGACTATTCCGGACATATTCTTACTCATCCCAAAATGCGCAAGGTCATGTGGAGGTCGCGGTTTCGCCGTGAGCGGCTTCGTCTGAGATTTTTGCGGGATACCTGCGAGCTGTTTCGCCGAGAGGTAAGAGTGATTAAGAAAGGGCCCATTGACCGGCCGGTACTATCCTTCCGCGATGGATTACGAATCTCCGTGCTGATATGCCCATCCACAAGAACTCCCTTGGGGTTCCAGCGATGGCGCATACCCCCGCTTCGTGCGGGGCAGAGTCAAGTGACTTTATTATGCCTATGCAATGAAACCAACGACGCTTTCCAAGAATTCTACCTGGTGCCAAGCGTCGCGAAGTCCAGCTGTTCCGTGGTCCAGAGGGATGACAAACGGTTAAAACTTGGGAAGAGAGTCTCCGAGCTTTCACAGTTGCGAGTTCTCGCCAAACTCGTGAGAGCAAAGGGCGCATCTGTTCTCCAATGAACCTGAACTGATTTGGTCAAGGCGATCTACTAAGGATGGCCAACCCGGCAGCGGGGTCTGGGGCGGGAGGGGGTGCACTTTCGCGAGCTGCTGTATCCTACCCCCAAGCCGTTTGACGGGGGTGAGAACATGACGGGATGGATTATGCACCCCTGCTTCCTAGTCCACTCGTTAGTGAGCGCCAAAATGTCACAGTCCATTTTCCAACGGAACTGAACACATTTAGTCATTGTCATCCACAAGCGCGCACGTGTAGTTTTCCTTGCAACTCGCGAGCAGGATTCCCAAGCCGACGGATTTTTCATTCCGTTGCCACTTCCTCCTCGTGGCTTTCCCTGAAGCTAGGAACAGAAGTGAATGGACCGCTAACTCCCGCAAGGCGGCGATCCATAAGTGCGGAGAACTCAGTCGCACCATTCGCAACCCGCTACTAAGCTAAGGCGAATGAGTCACGACGATTTCGTCTGATGGAAATTACAGAGGAACTGGGTTGCGATGGGTATCTCCCCAAAGAAGGCGATACTTGGCACGCGCTTCCTCGGCTGTGCTGCCCGTAACACTGTAACGCCGTAACGGGGATTTCTGGACAAGCATTCAACTTTTATTTCTCCGTGAAAGCAGTCAATCAGAATATTTTTTCTTCAATGAAAGTGCCGTTACAGCGTTACATCCTCCTTTACGATGATCCCAGTCCACACACGACGGACCGCACCATAGATCCTCTTCGGGGCAGAGGTCACCCCTGGATATGTCTTCAGCCTTCTCTGCAGCGGGTTCATATGTATGTACGAGTCCGGCTGGCCAATGTCGTGAACGAATAGGCTATATGCCAACTGCAGCTGTTCGCTCGTGGTATATCCTGACGGGGAAAAGTTGAGACGCTCTCGGATAAAGCGGATCCACGACGTCCCCTTCGGCAA